>Ga0265338_10006983_pt1 | contig 14189 bp, 16 predicted proteins | sample 42126metaG_FD_193579 | JGI IMG/M metagenome (GOLD analysis project Ga0265338, IMG submission 193579) | Rhizosphere microbial communities from Carex aquatilis grown in University of Washington, Seatle, WA, United States - 4-21-26 metaG | ecosystem: Host-associated > Plants > Roots > Rhizosphere... | reverse complement strand
GACCGCGAACTCGCAACTGGCTAATTCATTGAACAATGTGCTCAATGTACAGGCATCGGTGGGCGCGCGTGGGCAGGAACTGCAGGCGCTCCAGACGGACAACACGGCGACGAGCACCGCGCTGCATACCAGCCTGTCCAATCTGACCAGCGACAACGTGGTCCAGACCGCTACGCAGATTCAGGAATTGATTACCTCCTTGAACGCGGCGGACAAGACTTTCGCGCAGACGCAAACGCTGACGCTGTTCTCGATCATTCCCGGCTAATTGGGGGCACCGCCGAAGCCGCCCATGGTGGCCGAGATGGTGTCGAACCCGCGCTCCAGCAGCTGCAGGATCAACGGCAGCATGCTGGGCAATGTCAGGTCCAGCACGACCAAGCCTGTGAACAGCGTGATCGCGAATCCGACCTGATACACCCCGACCTGGGGTGCCGCGCGGTTCAGGATGCCCAGCGCCAGATTGGTCATCAATAGCGCCGCCACGAGCGGCAGCGCCAGCATCAAGCCCCCTGCGAAGACCGTACCGCCCCATGCGGTGACGGTTTCCCACCCGCGCGCTCGAATCGGGTTGAGCGAGATAGGCAGGGTCGTGAACGTGTCCATTAGCGCGGACAGCATGCGCAGGTGGCCGTTGACGCTCAGAAATATCAGCGTGCCGATGACGTTCAGCAGGTTCGACAGCACGGCGGTGGCACCGCCCCGTGCGGTCGGCGTGATCAGTTGCGCAAAACTCAAGCCCATTTGCAGGCCGGCAAATTCGCCGGCCGCCTCGACCGCGGCGAACACCACTTGCATCACCATGCCGATCGACACGCCGATCAGGATTTGCTGCGCCGCCACCAGCAGGCCCGCTGCCGAACCGACGCTGACGTCGGGCATGGGTCCCAGGGTGGGCGCGATGATGATGGTCAGCAAACCGCCCAGGCCGAGCTTCACGAGCACCGACACATTGGGTTGTCCAAAGACCGGAGCCGTGCCCAGCAGTGCGAGGATGCGGAAAAACGGCCATAGATAGGCGCCCAGCAGTGCGTTCAACTGAGCCGACGTGAAGGAGAACATGGCTGTCGTCCTGGGCGCCGCGCGCGGCTTAGCCGGCGATGCCCGGCAGGCTGGTAAACAGCTTGCGCATGAAGTCGAGCATCACGCCCAGCATCCACGGACCCGCGATCACCAGCGTGGTCAGGACCGCGAGTAGCTTGGGAATGAACGAGAGCGTCGCCTCGTTGATCTGCGTCGCCGCCTGGAACATCGCGATCATGAGACCGACGGACAATGCAATCAGCAACAACGGCCCAGCCAACGACAAAGCGACGATCATCGCCTGGTGCGCCAGCGCCATCACGTATTCGGGCGTCATGTGTAGAAACTTTGCGCGAGCGAGCCGAGGATCAATTGCCAGCCATCGACCAGCACGAACAGCATCAATTTGAACGGCAGCGAGATCGTCGCCGGGGACACCATCATCATACCCATGGACATTAGCACGGACGCGACCACCAGGTCGATGATCAGAAACGGAATGAAGATGGTGAAGCCGATCTGGAACGCGGTCTTTAACTCGCTGGTCACGAAGGCCGGCACCAATAGCCGGATCGGCACGTCTTCAGGTCCGTTCATCGCCGGTGCCTTGGCGATGCGGGCAAATAGCGCGAGATCGGATTCGCGGGTCTGGCGCAGCATGAACTGCTTGAACGGCTGCAGGCCGCGATCGGCGGCTTGGTCCACGCTGATGGTGCCGTCCGATAGCGGCTTGTAGCCGTCGGTATAGGCCTTGTCCAGCACCGGCGACATCACGAAAAACGTCAGGAACAGAGCGAGCCCCACCAATACCTGGTTGGGCGGCGTGGTCTGCAGGCCCATGGCTTGGCGCAGCAGCGACAAGACGATGATGATGCGCGTGAAGCTCGTCATCATCAGCAACAGCGCCGGCAGGAACGACAGCATCGTCAGCACCAGCAGCGTTTGCACGCTCAGGCTGTAGGACGTTCCGCCATTGGCGGCCGGGGTGCTGTTAAAGGCCGGGATGCCGGCAGTAAGCGGCCCTGCGGCCTGGGCCCAGCTCAGGGCAGGGATGCTGAACAGCGCAAGAAACGCGACAAGCGCGACCCAGGTGCGCAGGCATGCGCGCTGGCTGGAGGACGTGCGGGACCCGAAAAACATCAACGTGCCTCGGGCTCGGATCCTGCGCCGGTGGCGCTGGAAGCACGTCCAGTGGGGCTGCCGAAGCGCTTCGCCAATGAGTCGCGCAGGCGATTCGAAAACATGAGGTTGCCGCTGGCGGTACCGGTCGCGTTGGTTTCCGTGGACCCGGCCGGCACCGTATGCAGCGTGTTGACCTGGCCGGGCGCCACGCCCAGCACGAGCCAGGTGCCTGCCACTTCGATCACCACCACGCGTTCCTTCTGCGTCAGCATGACGCCGCCGACAATCTTGACGACGCCGCGCGGCCCCTTGGTCTGCATGCCGAAACGGCGTGCGAACCAGGCGCAGCCAAACACCATCGCGAGCACCGCGATCAAACCGAACAAACCTTGGAGCATACCGCCCACGCCCAACGAGGGCAGTGCGGTGCCGGCGCCGACCGCCTGGGTGACCAACGTGCCGCTGGCTGCCCGGGGCTCTTCCGCCAGTGTCGCGGCGGACGTCGCCAGCGTTGTGGCCAACCCCGCCAGCAAGAAACCGAGGCTCAGGAAAAGGCGCGGGCCGGTGCTCAGGCCAACGCGGCGGCCGAACCGCAAGCGCCCGCCCGCATGCTTGAATCTTGTCATCGAACCATCCCGCAGCCGGCCTCGGTCTCGCCCGAGCACGTCATCGATTGAGTTTCCGAATGCGCTCGGAAGGCGTGATGATATCGGTGAGGCGGATCCCGAACTTGTCGTTGACCACCACCACTTCACCCTGAGCAATCAAGCAACCGTTGACCAGCACATCCATCGGTTCGCCGGCCAGGCCGTCGAGCTCGACAACCGAACCTTGCGCCAGTTGCAGCAGGTTTTTGATCGCAATCTTGGTGCGCCCCAACTCGACCGTCATTTGCACCGGTATATCGAGGATCATGTCGATATCGTTCTTGGTGCCGGGGGCGGTAATGCCCGTCAACGGCTGGAACGCAGCGGGCGCCGCCGATTCGGCCGCGGTGACGCTGGTTTGCTCGGCCATGGCGCTCGCCCAGTCGTCCAGGCCTGTTTCTGATTCTTCACTCATCGTAGGCTTCCTAATTCGAGGCAGGTGCGGCGGGTGGCGCGTGTCATTCGTCCACTCCATCGCGTGATCCGTCAGCCGCACTGATCATGCGTTGAACGCGCAGCGCGTACTGACCATTGAAAATTCCGTATCCGCATTCCATCACCGGCACCCCGTCGACCTTGGCCACGACTGTCTCGGGCAGGTTCAGCGGTAGGACATCGCCGACCTGGAGGTTCAGGATTTGTAGAAAGTCACTGGTGATTTCGGCAAGATCGACTTCCAGCTCGACGTCGGCCGTCTGCACTTGCTGCGACAACAGGCGGATCCAGCGGCGGTCCACTTCGAGCGCTTCGCCCTGCAACGGGCTGGAGAGCAGATCCCGGACCGGTTCGATCAGCGAGTACGGCATGCAAATGTTGAGCTGGCCGCCGATGGAGCCGAGTTCGATGGTGAAGGTAGTCACCACCACGACTTCGTTCGGTGTCGCGATGTTCGCGAACTGGGTGTGCATTTCGGCGCGCACGTATTCCAGTTCGATCGGATAAATCGGCTTCCACGACGCGGTGTAGTGCTCGAATATCAAGTTGAGCAAACGCAGGATGATGCGCTGCTCGGTCGGCGTGAAATCGCGACCTTCGACCCGGGTGTGAAAGCGCCCATCGCCGCCGAACAGGTTGTCGACCACCAGGAACACCAGGTTGGGATCGAACACGAACAGGGCGGTGCCGCGAAACGGCTTGATATGAACCAGGTTCAGGTTGGTCGGAACCGGCAGGTTACGGATGAATTCGCTGTATTTCTGGACCTTGACGGGGCCGACCACGATTTCGGCCGTGCGCCGCATGAAACTGAATAACGCCGAACGCAACAAGCGCGCGAAGCGCTCATTGATGATTTCGAGCGTGGGCATGCGCCCGCGCACGATGCGCTCCTGGGTAGCCAGGTTGTACGGGCGAACGCCGTTCGCGTCGGTCTTGTCGACCGCCGCGTCCTGTTCGCCGTTGACGCCCTTCAGTAGGGCATCGACCTCGTCTTGTGATAGGAACTCTTCGTGCGCCATTGCCTGCTCACTGCACCACGAAATCGGTGAACAGTACGTCGTTCACGTGTGTCACCGGTCCGCCCGGAGAATACGGTGTCTCGATTTGGGCGCGAATTTCGCGCGCCAGCGTGGTCTTGCCATCCAGCGTCACCAGGTCGGCGGGATGCTTGTTGGAGAGCAAGATCAAGATCCGACTACGGATTTCAGGCATGTGTTCCTTGAGGTCGTCTGCGGCAGACTGGTTGCTCAGTTTCAATGTGAGACCCACATGTAAATAACGCTCGCCATCGTCGGACTGCAGATTCACGGTGAACGGTTCGATCGCAAAGAACACCGGAGGCGGCAGCTTTTCTACGTGTTTCTCAGTGGCTTGGCTGTCATGCGGCATGAAAAAGAAATAATATGCCGCGGCAGCCCCGCCCAGGACCAAAACTACTAAAAGCACCACCAGTAACACAATAATCAGTTTTTTCTGAGGTGCCGCCGCCACTGGCGCTGCTGGTTGACGACTCGCGCTGGTTGCCATGATGAAGCCTCAATCTTTCAAGGTGAATTTTCGCTAAAAACGCCGGTGGCGATTGCCCAAACAGAAGGGACAATTAGAGCCACCTCGCGCATTTATACGCCGTCACCGTCATATCGCTCACGCATTCGCGTCGCATAAACCACGGTAAACACGTTAACGGGCGAATTGACCCATGCTTGAGGGTGGTGGGCGAAAATTTGATGCATCGCAAAAGGTACATCGTTCCGCGTGCGACCCGCGCATGCAGAACCGGGGTTGTCCGCCAGGCGCGGACGCAGGGCCCGGGCCGTCCGCTCGGCCCGGGGCGGCCCATATTGCCTTACACGAACGTGTCCACGAGGCCTTGAGTGGGGCGGCCCGGCGTGGCCGCGACGCTGGACGCCAGCGTGTCGACCGTGGCTTGGTTCTGGGCGGTGCTCGAGCGACGCGAGCCGTTGCCGCCGTTTTGGCTGAACGCCTGTTGTTGAGCCGCACCGTCGCTCACGCTGGCGCTGCCCAGGCCCATACCGCCGGCCGCCAGTTGTTCGCGCAGTTTGGGTAAGGCTTGCTCGACCGCGTCGCGCACCTGTTGGTGTTCGGACACGAACATCGCGTGCGCATGCGAGCCGCTCACTTGCAATACCACCTGCAGCGGCCCGAGATTGGGCGGGTTGAGGTTGAGCTGCGCGGTCTGCTGATGGTCGCTGGTCATGAAAACCACTTTGTTGCTCAGCTCGCCCGCCCAGTTCGGGCTGCCGACCGGCGCAGTGATCGTGAGAGCCGGATTGACGGCGGCGTTGGCCGTGACGGCCTGTGGGGTCGCGGTCGTGACAGCGGCCGTTGCTGCGGCCGCAGCAGCGGCCGATGCGGTGGCATTGGATTGGCTGTTCGGTTGTTGTGCCGCTGCCACTTGTGCGGCCAAGGCGTTCAATGTGTTCTGGGACGCCTGCGCGTCTTTGGACATGCTCACGTCCGCGCTTGCGGACGCGACGCTGGGGCCGGCATCGCGCGCGTTGGCATCGCGGGTGTTGGCGTTGGCCTGGCTTGTGCCTTCCTTGACGTCGCCCGACGGGGGCGTGTTTTTGCCTCCGGCGGTCTGGGCGCCCAGCGTAAAACCTTTGGTTACGGACTTGTCGCCTATGCCGTTATCGTTGGCGACCGGCTGGGCGGCTGGTTTGTTGGCCGCCGCGCTGGCTGCGAGCGCCTGCCTCGCCGCGGCGCTTTCGGCGCCGGCGGTGGTGGACGTGTCGGTCGCGTTGAGCGCGGCCTTATCGACCGATTTGCCCGTATTGGCGGCGGGGGCCGTGCGCGGTATCACTGTGGCGGTGCTGGCCACGGCGTTCAAAGCCGCAGTGATTGCCGGCGCGATGGGATCGTTCGTGGCGGCCGGGGGGAATAGCGACTTTGTGCCCGTGGCTGCTTGAGCGCTTGCCTGAGTATTCGCATTCGCATTCGCATTGGCAGCGGCAGCGGCAGCGGTACCCGAATTTTGCACCGTCTGCTGCGTGCCGTGCTCGTGGGCCTTGGCAGTCGTCGAATCGCCCGAGTGACCGTGAACGTGATGGCCGTTTGCCTGGCTCTCGCCCGACGAGTGCAGATGGAGCTTGCTGGCGTCAACGCTGGCCGACGCCGCGCTGGCGGCCGAGCGGGCTTGCGCCGCGGCATTTGCGGAAACGCTCGCGGCCTGTTGACCCATCGCCTGAGCCTGCGCGGCGGCTTGCTGAGCGACTTGCTCGGCCTGCAGCTTGCCCTGCAGCGCGGCGTTTTGCGCTGCGGCTATTGAGTCCTGCAGCGTTTGGCCAAAGCTAGGCGCGTCGCTCGAGCTCGACGATGCGTTGCTCGTCGAGCTGTTCGGCGCCACGGAGTTGGCAATACTATCGATCTGATTAGTCGGGTTCATTTGGTTTTCCTGTGACGCACGCTATTCGAAGGCCAAGCCAGGGCGCCGCTGCACGGCCTTTGCGGCAAATTCGTCGGAGTCACGCTGCTCGATGCGGCCCAGACGAACGTTTTCACGTTGCTTGGCACGCTCGAGCAAGGTTTCATACGAATCGAGTTTCTGCTTCTTTTGCTGCCAGTCCGCGCGCGCAGCCACCAGGCGCCGCTCGGCCGTTTCGATCGACAAGCGCTGCTGTGCCATCGCCACGTCCAGTGTGTCGATAAATTGATGAAAATTGCGCCAGTGGGATGCATTCATGCCTCCCTGCGCCTCGGCGGCCAGCCGCCGCCGGTATTCGTCGCGGTACTGGGTCAATGCATCGACCTGGCGCTGTGCTTCATCGCGCTGCTTTTGCAGCGTGCCCAACTGGCGGGTCGACTCGTCCACGTCCGACTGGGCAAGATCGATCAAGGTATTCAGCGGCAAATGTTCCATTATCGTGCGCTCCCAAGCGTGCGAACCATGGCGGCGGTCACGAGTTGGCTCATGGGCTTTCTCAATTTACGAGCGCTGCCAATTGGGCGACGCTGGCGGCGTGATCGGACCGTTCGTTGATACGTTGCGTCAAGAAACCTTCAATTCGCGGATATAGCGCGATCGCGCGATCGAGCAAAGGATCGCGACCTTGGGCATACGCGCCCACGTTGATCAAATCGCGATTGCGTTGATAGCGCGACAGCATCTGCTTGAGCTGCCTGACCTTGTCGAACTGCGTTTGGTCGATCAGCGCGGTCATGGCGCGGCTGATCGACGCTTCGATGTCGATGGCGGGATAGTGCCCGGCTTCGGCCAGCGCGCGCGACAGCACGATGTGACCGTCGAGGATCGCGCGCGCGGCGTCGGCGATCGGATCCTGCTGGTCGTCGCCTTCGGTGAGCACGGTATAGAACGCGGTGATCGAGCCGCCACCGGCCGGCCCGTTGCCGGTACGCTCGACCAGCATCGGCAGCTTGGCGAAAACCGAAGGCGGATAGCCCTTGGTCGCGGGTGGCTCGCCAATGGCCAGCGCAATTTCACGTTGTGCCATCGCGTAGCGGGTCAGCGAATCCATGATCAACAGCACGTTCAGGCCGCTATCGCGGAAATTTTCCGCAAGCGACGTCGCGTACGCCGCGCCCTGCATGCGCAGCAGCGGCGACACATCCGCCGGCGCCGCTACCACGACAGCGCGCGCCATGCCTTCGGTGCCGAGGATCTGTTCGATGAATTCCTTCACTTCGCGGCCGCGTTCGCCGATCAGGCCAACCACGATCACGTCCGCGCTGGTATAACGCGCCATCATGCCCAGCAACACCGATTTACCGACCCCCGAGCCTGCGAACAAGCCCATGCGCTGGCCGCGTCCCACGGTCAACAAGGCGTTGATGGCGCGCACGCCGACGTCCAGCACCTCATGTATCGGTTCGCGCTGCAGCGGGTTGATGGTGGGCGCGGTCAGCGCGCCGCTTTCGTCGGTTTTGAGTGCGCCGAGTCCATCCAATGGCTTGCCGGTCGCGTCGACCACTCGCCCCAGCATGCCCAAGCCCACGGGCAAGCGCTTGGCGCCGGCATGCGGGTCCGCGATCGGTGCGGCTTCCAGCGCGAACACCCGTGCACCGGGCAGCAGGCCCGATACCTCCGACGTCGGCATCAGGAAGAGCCGTTCGCCGGAAAAGCCGACGACTTCAGCTTGCGCCATGCCCAAGGGGTTGCCCGGCGGCAGTTCGATCAGGCAGGCAGCGCCGACCGGGATGCGCACGCCCACGGCTTCGAGCACCAGGCCGGCGGCGCGGATCAGGCGCCCGCAGGCGCGGTGGGGAATCACTTTCGCGACCCCGAGCGACGCTACCTGCAGTGCGTTATGCCAGCGTTGCGCGTGCACGTTGTCGGCCAGCGCCGGATCGCGTTCTATCGTGAGGGATGGATCGCGGTCTATGGCCGCGGGCGAATCGGGTTCCGGGGTCGTCGATGCGCGCTCGACTGCGTCGCCGGCGTCGGCCTCAAGTTCCGCATCTAGCTCGGCCTAAAGTTCGGCCACGGTGCTACCGCCCTGGCTGTCCTGTTCGACCAGGCGTGTCCACGCGTCGGCTTCTTCCAGTGGTGCGGAAAGCGCGACATCCAGCAGATCTGTGCTCTCGACCGCAGCCGATGCACCCATCGGCCGCGGCGTAGCCGAGGCCTCGGATGCGACGGAGGCGGTCGAGGCGGATGTCATTCCAGGACCCTCCCTATCGCTGCTGCTACCCGCTCCCACCGTGTGGGCAACGTGGCATCGATTTCGCCGCTCACCGCGTGGGCGCGGCAACCGCCGCGCTCGACCGTAAGATCGGCACGCACGGTCCAGCCTTCGGCGAGCAAGTCGTCCTTGAGGTAAGCCTCCACCACCGGCAGATCGGCCGGATTGACGAGCAGATGCGGTGCGCCGGTGAGCGCAGGCTCGGTGGCGATCACTTCTCGCGCCGCGGCCAGTATGACGGTGGGATCGATCACCACGTTCTGCCGGACCACTTGTCGCGCAATATCGAAGGCCAATGCAACCAGATGTTCGGCCATTTCAGCATCGACACCGACCAGCGCGTGTTTGAACGACGCGGCAATGTGTTGCAGCGATGCCGCTTGCGCCTCGGCTTCAGCCAGGCCCAGCACCCGGCCCTGGTCGTAGCCGGTCGCGTGTCCGGCCGCATGCCCCTCGATCAGCCCAGCGGCGTACCCTTCGTGGTGCGCTTGTTCGCGCCGCTGCGCGAGTTCGCCCAAGTAGGGGTCCGGGATCTCGACCGGCACCGGCGGCGCGGGAGGAACCGGATCGAACGAGGCCATTTCCCAGCGCTCGTAGGCCGACAGACGTTCCTTGGGGATATAGGGGCTGGCTTTCATCGCTTGGCGCTCCAGGCGATGGTCGGGGCTCGGTCCACAGGGCGGCGGAGTTTAAACATAAGCGTCGTCCGCCTTGCCGCCCAGTACGATTTCGCCGGCATCCGATAGCCGGCGCACGATTTGCAAAATCTTCTTCTGTTCGCCTTCGACTTCGGAAACGCGTACGGGGCCGCGCGATTCGAGATCCTCGCGCAGCAGATCCGCCGCGCGTTGCGACATGTTCTTGAGGAATTTATCGCGCAGTTCCGGCCGCGCGCCTTTCAGCGCGATGATCAGCGACTCCGACTCGATGCCCTTGAGCAGGAGCTGGATACCGCGATCGTCGACATCGAGCAGGTTTTCGAACACGAACATCTGGTCGATGATCTTCTGGGCCAGGTCGGTGTCGTAGCCCTTGATGCTTTCGATGACCGACTCTTCGTGAACGCTGCCCAGGAAGTTCAGGATTTCGGCCGTGGCGCGTACGCCGCCCATCGGGCTGCGCTTGATATTTTCGCTGCCCGAGAGCAGTTTGGTGAGCACATCGTTCAATTCACGCAAGGCGGTCGGCTGGATGCCGTCAAGCGTGGCAATGCGCAACACCACGTCGTTACGGGTGCGCTCGGTAAAATAACCGATCACTTCGGAGGCTTGGTCGCGATCGAGGTGAACCAGGATCGTGGCGATGATCTGCGGATGTTCGTTGCGGATCAGTTCGGCCACCGCGGCGGAGTCCATCCACTTCAAGCCTTCGATGCCGCTGGTGTCGCCGCCTTGCAGGATCCGTTCGATCAGTCCGGCAGCCTTGTCGTTGCCGAGCGCTTTGGTCAGCACTGCGCGGATGTAGTTGTCCGAGTCGACGCTCAGCGCGCCTTGCTGCTCGGCCTCTATACAGAAGTCTTCAAGTACTTTTTCAAGCTCTTCGCGCGATACGCCCTTCAGCGACGCCATGGCGGAGCCGATTTTCTGCACCTCGCGAGGCGCAAGAAATTTCAAGACCTCGGCCGCTTCATCCTCGCCCAGCGACATCAGCAGCAGGGCGCTGCGGTGGATTCCTTCAGCGTTCATCGGCCACCCAATTTTTTACGACGTTGGCGACCACCTTCGGGTCCTCTTTGGCGAGACTGCGTGCGGTCGTCAGATTTCTTTCGAACGACGCGCTTTTTTGCAACCTGACCGTGTCGTCAACCGCGGCAATGGCATCCGTATTGATACCACTGGAGACGGCAAGCGCCGGCAAAGCCGTTGTTTCTGGCGGCGCCGTGAACAGGCGCCGCATGGTGGGACGCAACACGCCGAAGAACACATAAAGGCCGATTGCGCCGATCAACGCGTATTTCGCGCCGGTCTTGGCGTAATCGATCGTGTCCGGCTGTTTCCACCATGGCAGGTCCGCAATCGAGCGCTCGTCGGCATTCGAGAACGTGCTGTTCACCACATTGACCACGTCGCCGCGGCTCGCATCGAAGCCGATCGCGTCTTTGACCAATTGCTCGGTCTGGGCCAGTTGGGCCGCGGTAAGCGGCTGCATGATGTGCTTGCCGGCGGGATTCACCTGCGGAAGATAGTTGACCACGACCGCGACGGACAGGCGCTTCACGCCACCGATGCCCTGCGCGGTATGAAGGATGGTCTTGTTGACCTCGTAATTGGTGGTGACGTCGTGCCGCACGCTCATCGGTGGCACGACGGTGCTCGCCCCGCTGGCTCCGCTTGCGGCGGTGGCCGTGGAGATCGGCGCACTGGCCTGTTGCGGCGGCGCATTCGAGAGCGCGCCGGGCACGCCCCCGGAGTGCGCGCCGACGTCCGAAGCTTCACTGATTTGCTCGCTGCGCAAGGTTGCGGAGCTCGGCGTAGGGTTCGGCGCGAACGTTTCAGCGGTCTGCTCGGTATGCGAAAAATCGACATCGGCGCTGACCTGCGAGCGCACATTACCACTGCCATACAGCGGCGTCAGGATTGCCTGCACCCGTTGCTGCGTATCGTATTCGACCTGCTTGACGTACTTGAGCTGGGTGGCGTCGAGGTCCCCGGTGGAGGCGGGCGAGGTCAGCAAGTCGCCGGCCTGGTCGACGATCGTCACGTTCTTGCTCGACATATCGGGCACGCCCGACGCGACCATATGGGCGATCGCGCTCACCTGACCATCGTCGAGTATGCGGCCCGGATAGAGATTGACGAGCACCGAGGCCGACGGGCTACGTTGTTCGCGCACGAACACGGATGGCTTGGGGATCGCCAGATGAACGCGGGCGGCCTGTACGGCGCCGATCGAGCTGATGGTGCGTTCGAGTTCGCCCTCGAGGGCGCGCTGATAGTTGATTTGTTCGGCGAATTCGCTGATGCCGAATTTCTGGCCGTCCATCAATTCGAAACCGACCGAGCCGCCTTTGGGCAGGCCCTGTTGCGCGAGGCGCAGCCGCGCGTCGTTCACCATGTTCGAGGGAACCAAAATGGCGCCGCCGTTGTCGGAGAACTGGTACGGTATGTTCATCTGCTGCAAGGACGTGATGATGGCGCCGCCGTCCCGATCCGTCAGGTTGGCGTACAGCACTTTGTAGTCCGGTTGACGGCTCCACAGCACCAGCACGATCAAAACGGCGATCGCGATCGCCGCGGTGACGATCAGCGGCACGCGCGGGTTGCTGCGCAATTGCTGCACCAAAGACGGCTTGGCCGCGCTTGCTGTGAGACCCCCTGGACCAGGCAGCAGCGATTGTGCGTCGCTCATCGAACGCCTCGGCGTCGCATGTCGTCAGCTTTCAATAGGTTGGCGAAGATGGCGCTAGCCACGGTTTTGCTCTCCGAATCCGGTTCAGGCGGTGTGCCTTTGGGAATAAATAGGGCACGCACACTCCCTGCATCCTCCTGATTATCGGTTTGTTAGCCCCGGCTTAATCAAGCGAAAAGAGCCTAGTTTTCACGTCTATCCTCACTGTAGAGTTGGTTCGGCCAGTGCTATCGTGTGCTCCAATAGGAATATTTCCGCTTTTGGGCAGCACGATAACAGGAGAAACCATGGTTCCGAGTATCAATCCGATGGCGTCGGTGCTGCAGGAAATGCAATCGATGGCGGGGCAGGCTGGCGGTGCGGACGCGACCGCCGCGAGCGGTGCCTCCAGCGGCGGAACGTTCGCCAGCATGCTGCACGACTCGCTGGCGAAAGTCAGTCAGGCGCAGCAAACTGCTGGGGCGGAAGGACAAGCGTTCGAGCTCGGCGCGCCCAATGTGGCGCTCAATGACGTCATGCTGGACGGGCAGAAGGCGAATATCGAGTTTCAGACCGCGATCCAGGTGCGCAACAAGCTGGTAACGGCCTACAACGACGTCATGCAGATGAGCGTTTGAAAACTGGCGCGGGCTCGGAGTCGGCGGTTTCTTCGCCGGCTTCCAGTTGGTACAGCCACGCCAGTAGTTCGGCCACGGCTTGATACAGCAGCGGGGGGATCTGGCTATCCAGGTTCACCTGCATCAGCAGCGATACCATCTCCGGCGATTCGTGTACGAATAGGCCTTCTTCGCGTGCGCGCCGCACGATCATCTCGGCAATCAGCCCATAGCCTTTAGCCACCACACGCGGCGTTTGCTCGCTGCTGTTAGCGTCGTACTTGAGCGCAACCGCGCTGCGGCGGGACTCTTCACTCATGGCGTGTGCGGCCCGGTCAGGCGCACGGTCGAGGGCGCCTCGTCAGGCTCGACGCGCTCGCCGCTGGCGGCGACCGTTTCTACCATGGCTGCAGTGGTGGCGCTGCGGGTGTGCAGCACCTGGAATGCGCGCAAATCGAGTCCGGCCGCAGCCGCGCGCCGCCGAAAGTCGGCGCTGCCGTTGACCAGGGTCGCGGCACCCGACGGCTCGGCCTTGATGCGTGCGCTCAGTTGTTGCGCGTTGAGCGAAAGCTCCGCGTCGACACGTCCCAGTGACGGCAGTTCGATCGAGATCCGGGTACGCCACGTCGTGCCCTCGGCGCTGTCCGATGCACCGCCTTCACCCGCGCGGCGCTCGATTTGCCAGTCCATCGGGGTGCCGGGCCAGGCCTCGCCAGCCCAGCGAAACTGCCCCTCGGATAGTACGTCGAGCTGCTGGCGCACCAGCGGCAGCAATTGCGGGTTGACCACGATACTCGCGGCGTTATTCGCGTTGTTGGCTAGGGTTGAACTGTTCGCGGCGGCATTGTCTGCCGTGAGACTCTGTGCGAGCGCGCCCGATGGCATCGCGCCGCGCGCGCCGGCCGCCGCATTTCCCCCCATCAAGGTACTCGCTAGCGTAGCCGTGAGCCGACTGGCCAGCCCGGACGTGTCGGGCGAGGTCTGACTCTGATTCTGCGGCTGCGCGGGCGTCGGCTGGGCGGTAGTCGTCACGCGCGCCTGCGGCTCGTCCAGCAGGTCCGCCAAACTGCGGGTGCCGACCAGCCACTGCGCCAGGTGCGACTCGTAGAACAGGCCGCTCGATTCGACGCTCTGCTGCAATGCGCTGGCCAGTGCCACGACCAACGGCTCGGTTGCGCCGGCGGACACTCCCGCGAGCGCACTGGTGGCAAGTGGATTGTTGGTGGCGGCGCCGGTGTTGCTTAGCGCTGTCGTACTGTTGAGCGCCGTGGTGCTGCTAAGCGTGTTGGCGTTGTTACCGAGGCCGTTGGCGGCATTGAGCGCGGCGGCGGGATTCTGGGTGGCCGTATTTCCGA
>Ga0265338_10006982_pt1 | contig 14190 bp, 11 predicted proteins | sample 42126metaG_FD_193579 | JGI IMG/M metagenome (GOLD analysis project Ga0265338, IMG submission 193579) | Rhizosphere microbial communities from Carex aquatilis grown in University of Washington, Seatle, WA, United States - 4-21-26 metaG | ecosystem: Host-associated > Plants > Roots > Rhizosphere... | reverse complement strand
GTGGCAGAGCATTGGACGTCGGCTGCGGCGAAGGCCGTATCTCCCGCGAACTAACCAAGTGCGGCTATCAGGTCACCGCAACCGACCCCGTCCCTGCATTCGTTGCCGCCGCGGCACAGTGTCGTTCCGCCTGCAACTACGCCGTGGCCACTGCGACCGCACTGCCATTCGCAGACGCAAGTTTCGATCTGGTCATCGCCTACAACGTGCTGATGGACATCGACGACGTTCCCGCCGCCTTGCGGGAAATCCGCCGGGTCATGTGTCCGGGCGCCCAGCTTGTCGTTTCCATCGTGCATCCGTTTTCCGACCGCGGCCGCTTCGCCGGAACGGCAACCGACGCCCCGTTCGTTGTCGAGGACACCTATTTCGGCCGCCAACGCTTCGAAGGCGTGGAGTAACACGACGGCCTGCGCATGCATTTCGCCGGCTGGTCGCAGCCGCTTGAAGCCTACGCGACCGCACTGGAGCAAGCCGGACTCGCCATCACCGCCCTGCGCGAACCGGTTCCCGACCTCGATCAGGGACCCAACACCATGGCACGCTGGACCCGCATCCCGCTGTTTCTCTGGCTGAAGGCACGCCCACTCGCATCCTGAGCCAAACTACGACACGCCCACGATCGGCGTCGCGTCGGACAACGAGCAAATCTTGTGAGGTGAAGATGTTCCACCGTTTTCGCATCGGCGCTATGGACGCCGCGATCGTGTCCGACGGACCGCTGGTGCTGCCGCGCGCGGCGCGCATCTTCAAGGGTCCGGACGAAGCGGCGATGGACGCAGCGCTCGGCGCCTCCGGCCAGGCCACCGACAAGGTGCGCGTGGAGCAAAACTGCCTAGTGCTCGACACCGGCGGCAAGCGGGTGCTGTTCGATAATGGCATGGGCTCAGCAAAACTGTTCGGCCCGGACAGCGGGCAATTGCTTGGCAGTCTGGCGGAGGCCGGCGTCGATGCTGCCTCGGTCGATGCGCTGGTGCTGACCCACGCGCATTCCGACCATTGCTGGGGCACCATGCGCGACGACGGTGTGCCGAACTATCCCAACGCGACGATCTACATGGCAGGGACGGAATTGGCGTTCTGGGAATCCAACCCTCCCGGGGAGCGGCGGGAACGCAGCCTGGCCGGCGTGCGCAAGCACCTGCTGCCGCTGCGCGACCGCATCCAGTTGATCCGCGACGGGCAAGAGTTCCTGCCCGGCGTGACGGCGTGGGCGACGCCGGGACACACGCCCGGCCACATGGCATATCTGTTCTCCGGCGGCTGGTGCCTGACCGGCGACGTCGCGTTTCACGATCCGCTGTCCAACACGTTCCCGGAAGCCGAAAGCGCGTTCGACACCGATCCGATCGAAGCAGTCGCGACACGGCGCAGGCTGTTGGCGCGGCTGGCAGACGAGAAGTTTTCCGTGATCGGCTATCACCACCCCTGGCCGGGACTGGGCCACGTCGAGCGCGTCGGCGGCACGTTCAGGTTTGTCGGAACATCGTCCGGGGCGACGCCATGATCCGCGCGGCGATTGTCGGCCTGGGCCGGTGGGGCAGGAACCTGGTGAGTGCCGTGCGCGACCACGGCGATCTGATCCGGTTCACCACCGCGCAGACTCGCCACCCAGGACCGGTCGCGGAGTTCTGCCGCGAGCATGACCTGCACTGGGTCGGTGACCTGGACACGGTCCTCGCCGATCCGACGCTGGACGCCGTTGTATTTGCCACGCCGCACACCACGCACGCCGAGCAAGTACTGTGCGCGGCGGCGGCGGGAAAATCGGTGTTCGTGGAAAAGCCGTTCACCTTGAGTGTGACCGATGCTGTTGCAGCAATCGAGGCGGCTGAACGCGCCGGGATCGTCCTCGCCGTCGGCTTCAATCGCCGCTTCCATCCATCGATGGGCCACCTTCGCCGCGCCGTGCACGAGGGGCGCCTCGGCACGATCGTCACCGTCACCGCGGAACAAACGGCGCTGCACGGCTTGGACATGACGGCGGATGCCTGGCGCGCGCGGCCTGACCAATCGCCCGCGGGTGCAATGACGGCGATTGGTGTGCATCTGGTCGATGGCATGATCGACTTGCTCGGGCCAATCCGCGAGGTCACCGCACTGACCGCACATCGCGCGGCGCCACACGGCAGCGATGATACCACCGGCGTACTGCTGTCGTTCGCGAGCGGCGCCACCGGGCAGCTATTCTGTTCTGTCGCGGCGACGCCGAACTACCGGATGGCGGTGTACGGCACGCAGGGCCTCGGCGAGGTGCTGTTCCACCCGATGCACATCTTCCGCCTGACGCCGTCAGGCGATCCCAGCCAGATGTCCGGCGCGGCACCCGAAGTGATCGAGACGCCCGGCTTCAACATGCTGACCGCCGAACTGACGGAGTTCGCCCGCTGCGTTGCGGAGCATCGGCCGTTTCCAACGCCGCTGTCGGAGATCCTGCATGGCGTGCAGGTATTCGAGGCGATCGTGCAGGCCGCGGAGACGCACCGCACGGTGCGGGTCGCATCATCGGTGTGTTGCTGAGCTCGACTTTCCGGTTTTGGCGAACTTGCCGGGAGTGGTCGAATTGGTTGCCTATCGGCCGAGAGTTCACGACGGTGGCCGTCGCGTCGGGCTGCTCGGCCAGTTTTTAACACGGAGGCAGAACGAGGGCCACTGAGGGCCAGCGGAGCCGGGGTGCATGCAACAATGTGCGTTGCTCCGGCCGCGGATCATCCGGCGCGGCCCCGCGTGGCGTGCCAGAACGACTCGTGGCCCTGCGTGGCTCTCGATCTGCCTCCGTGTTAAAAGCTTACGGATTTTGCGAGCAGCACGATCGGTCCGGGCAATGTTCCGCTGCTGCGTTATCGGAACGCCCGGGCCGGTGCGCCGACGAGGCGACGAAACTATTTCGCCGGATGCTCCACGTGGCCATTGATCCAATCCAGCACCAGGTCGGCAATTTGCAGGTTGTTCTTGTCGAGCATGAACATATGAGTGTTGCCGTGGATGCCAACCTCGGGCAGGTGCAGGAACGTGACGTCGCCGCCTTCGCTGCGGATGCTGGCGGCAAAATCATGGCACTGCGCCATTGACGTGGTCCATCGTGAACCGAACGGCTCCGGAGCTTCGGCGTGATGATCGGCGAATACGATCAGGATGGGAATCTTCGCCAGCGTCGCTCGCTCTGGCTGCGTGAACGATGTGTTGCAGGCGTAACCACTTTCCAGACTGACGATTCCCTTGACGGTAGTTGGCTGGAGCAATGCGGCGCGTTCCGGAAACATGAAGGATTCGGAATGTCCCATCAGAATCGCACCGTCGACCTTTTGCGCCAGCGCCGCCAGGTCGGCAAAACTTGGATTCTGCGGCGGCAGAGACGCGTTGAGATCGGGTATCCACATCTTGTAGAACGCGTCCACGGCCTCCACCGGAAACTGCGTATCTGGGAACGGGACGCCGAACTTTGGCCCGATCCTGAACCAGGTCCACGCGTACTCATGACCGATGATCAGAACCGGTGCCATATCCTTCGGGCTTCGGGTACCTAGCTTGGCCTCGTTGTTAGGCGTGGCGTCGAATCCGGACCGCGCGCGGCCAGCTTGATCGACCACATAGACAGGCCGTCCGCTGCGCAGAAAGTATTCGCTCCATCCCATGCGCCCGTCTGGCGTCGTGTCGTAGGCTTGGCCGCTCAAGCCGCCACCGTGGATCATGACGACGGGCAGATGTTTGCCTGCGACGGGGACCTGATATTGGACGTACATCTGTCCTGTCGTGATGTCGCCTTCCCTTGTGACATCGGGGCCTGTCTCAACGCCGCTGAGTGCCGTCGCGTGACGTACGGTTCCGCCGATGAAGAAGCTGCCCTGCGACTGGATGGACAGCGGACTGTGCGTGTCGACCGGTTCGGCCGCGTGGCCATGCCCGACCAGCACGAGGCCGCAGATCAGTGCCGTACAGCGAAGCAGGAAGCGCATTTTGTTTCCTCCGTTGAACCTTTATCACGGCTGAAGAGTCTCCCTGTCGCGACAATGCCAGTCTTTCACGGGGAATGGCTACCCCATGGGTCAGCGCTGCCGGAGAGCATGGGCTATAGTTGATGGCCGGCACGGGACGGAGGAGAGGCGGATGAGCCGGTCCGATCAAGCGATGGTCGAAGCAATTCCGGCCGGGCAGTAAATGCGGCAATAACGCGAGCGTCCGGCCGCATCCGAAGCTGCTTGACGCATTCGCGGAAGATTATGAGGAACCAGTGATGACCAACCTACCCTTGACCCTGACCATTGCCGATTATGCGCGGGTGATGCCGCTGGCGACCGGCCAGGTGAAGCCCGACGGCATCGACTTGACTCTGCTGCTCGGCCGCGAAGGCTCCTGGCCGGCACGCGCCGATCTGTTGCGACGGGCGCTGAACGATCCGGCGGTGCAGGGCGGCGAGGCTTCGATGGCAGGGCATCTGCGCCGCGTCGCGCAGGGCGATCGCAGCCATGTCGCCATTCCGGTCTTCCCGCTGCGCAACTTTACCGCGCGCGACCTATACGTGCGCAAGGGCGGCGCAGTGAAGACCGCGGCGGATCTGCGTGGCAAGCGAGTCGGCATGTACGACTGGGTGGCCAGCGGCTCGATCTGGTATCGGCATTTCCTGCGTTTCATCGATGTGCAGCCAGACGACGTGCAGTGGTGGATCGGCAGCGTGGACGAGCCGGGCATTACCAACCACGTCTACACGCTGCCAGATGGCGTGCACGCCGCACCAGCCGGCAAGCCGCTGTCCGAGATGCTGATCGACGGCGAGCTGGACGCCATGCTGAGCCCGCCTCGGCCGCGCCGGTATCATCCAGTGGACGGCCCGATCGTGCGGCTGTTTGCCGATATCCGCGCCATCGAACGCGACTATTTTCGCCGGACCGCGATGTTCCCACCGCAGCATCTGGTCGTGCTGCGGCGCCCGGTGTGGGAAGCGAACAAATGGATCGCCCGCAGCCTGACTGACGCGTTCGTGGCGTGCAACGAAACGTTCGGTAAGGCGCAACGGTCGTTCCCGTACGCTTCGCCCTGGCTCGATGTTGAGCTGGAGGAGACCGAGGCGCTGATGGGCGCGGATTTTCATCCGTACGAGTTCGAAGCGAACCGTCGCACGATCGAGGTGTTCAATGACGAGGCGTTCGCGCTCGGCATCGTCAGCCGCCGTGTCTCGGCGGAGGAGTATTTCGCCGAATATCTGGAAGGGTAGTTATAATAAGGCTACTCCCCCTCCCCTTGAGGGAGGGGGTTGGGGGGCGGGGTGCGTACACCCGTAGACCATGGATGTACGCACCCCTCCCCCCAACCCCCCTCCCTCAAGGGGAGGGGAGCGTTTGATCGCCCATTGGCCATTTGACACGCCGGTTCCCCCGCAGCGACGATCCACGCAATGGGGATGCCGACCAAAAGGGGAACTTCATGGACACACGCCCAGCCATCATTCCGGGCCTGCCTCGCCGCAACCTGCTTGCGCTGGGTGGTGCGGCGGCCCTGGCATCGGGTTTTCCCGCCGGAGCGCGTGCCGATGGGGGAAAGCATTTCATCACCGCAAATAACAGCGCCTACGATACGCTGGACCCGCACGTCGTGTTCGATATCGGCCGCATCGCCACGCGGCTGAACATGTATGACTGCCTCGTGCGTTGGGTCAATAATCCGCCGGAGCTGAAACTCTGGCTGGCCGAGAAGATCGACATCGCGCCGGACGCGATAACCTATACCGTCACGCTGAAGCCGGATGCCAAATTCCACGATGGCGCGACAGTCACCGCGGACGACGTGGTGTTCTCGATGGAGCGCATCCTGGCGATGAAGCAGGGCGCCTACGGCTTGTTCAAGGGCGTCATTGACCCCGGCAAGACCAAGGCGGTGGACGCACGTACCGTGCAATTCACGCTGAACCAGCCGTACGCAGTGTTCACGTCCATTTTGGCGGAACTCTGGGTGGTGAACAGCAAGCTGGTGCGGGCGAATGAAAAGTCGGGTGATTGGGGTGCGGTCTGGCTGGCTCGCAACGAGGCGGGATCCGGCGGCTACAAGTTGCGCCGCTACGATCCGGCGATCGGCTTCCAGGCCGACCGGTTCGACGGGCATTTCGCCGGCTTCGACCATGCCAACATCACGACCATGGAATTCCGCGTGGTGCTGGAAACTGCGAGCCGGGCGCTCGGCCTGCAAAAGGGAGAATTCAACACCACCGACGGCTATCTGCCGCAGGACCAGATCAAGCGTCTGCGTGGCGCCGAGAATGTGCAGATCCTGGAAGCCGAGTCGCTGCGCACGATGTATTTCATCATTCACAATCAGCGCCCGCCGCTGAACGACGTGAACCTGCGCAAGGCGCTGTGCTATGCGTTCGATTATGATGGGTTCATCAACAACATCCTGTCCGGCTCGGTTGCCCGCAACGCCGGCATCATTCCTGGCAACCTGTGGGGTGCTCCAAAGGATTTGCAGGGCTATAGCTTCGACCTCGACAAGGCGAAGCAGCATCTGGCGATGGTGAAGGGCCCGATGCGGCCGCTGGAGATCGGCGTGCTGGCCGGTTTCGACCAGAGCGAGGCGGCGGCGCAATTGCTCCAGGCCGGATGCGCCAAGCTTGGTATCGACGTGAAGCTGAACAGCGAGCCCTGGCCGGTGATCTCCGGCAAGTTCGGCGACCCGGAGAAGACGCACGATCTGGTTCCGCTGTGGCGCAGCGCATATTTCGCGGATCCGCATAACTGGACCGGGTATATGTACAACAGCCGCAACATCGGTGCCGGCAACGCCAGTTTCTACAAGAACGCGCGGTTCGACGAGTTGACCGACAAGGCGTTGGTGCTGACAACGCAGGACGAGCGGCGGCCGCTGTACGAAGAAGCGTCGCGCATCCTGGTGGATGATGCCGCCGGCTTGTTCATCTATAATACGAAGTGGTACGGCCCGTTTACCAAGAACGTGCACGACGTGCGGTTCTGCCCGATCGGCGACGCGCAAGACATTCGCTGGATGAGCATGACGTAAACGCTCTCGCGCCGCGCGGGTAGAAACCTCTCCCGCTGCGCGGGAGAGGTCGAGACGTGTAGCGGCGAGGGTGAGGGTGATCGGTCGGCACGCTCTACCTGCTACGGTGCGGCCCGATCACCCTCACCCTCGTGCTTCGCACATCAACCTCTCCCGCGCGCAGCGCGGGAGAGGTTATAACTCCGCGAAATGGCACGCTGCCTGGCGCCCATCGGCCAACACACGCAATGCCGGTTCTTCCGTCGCACACCGAGCCTCCGCCCGCGGGCAACGCGTGCGGAAGCGACACCCGGTGGGCAGCGAACCGGGGTTCGGCGGCTCGCCCTCCAGCAGGAAAGTCTCGGTGACCCGCCGTCCGCCAACCACCGGCACGGCCGCCAACAGCGACTGCGTATAAGGATGCACCGGCGAGGCAAACACCTGCGCTGTCTGGCCGCATTCCATCACCTTGCCGAGATACATCACCGCGATGCGCTGCGACACCAGTCGCACAACCCCAAGGTCGTGGCTGATGAACAGATAGGTAAGATCGAAACGCTCGCGCAATTCGAGAAACAGCCGCAACACCGTCGCCTGCACGGACACGTCGAGGCCAGAGGTCGGCTCGTCCAGTACCACCAGGCTCGGCCGCAGCATCAGGATGCGCGCCAGGCCGATGCGACGTTGCTGACCGCCGCTGATCTCATGCGGATACAGATCGAGATGACCCTCCGGCAGACCCACCGCTGCCAGCACTTCTCGCACCCGGGCATGGCGTTCGGTACGCGACATGCTGGTGTGGATCACCAGCGGCTCCTCCAGCGCGCGACCGATCTTCCAATGCGGGTCCAATGAGGCTCCAGGATCCTGGTAGCAATATTGCAAGTTGCGGCGCAGCGCGCGGCCTTCATTCGCGGTCAGATCGCCGATCTCGTTGCCCTCGAACCGGATTTTTCCTGCGCCGGCGCGATGGATGCCGGCGATCGTCTTGCCCAGCGTCGTCTTGCCGCAACCCGATTCACCCACCACGCCGAGGATTTCTCCGCGCGCCACCGAAAGCGACACGCCGTCGACCGCGCGCAGCCACCCGACTCGGCGGCCCCAGGCGTTGTGAATGGGAAACTGCGTGTGAACGTCGTGCAGTTCGAGGATCGGTGCTGCGCCGTGCGTCATACCGCGGCCGCTTCCACCGCCGTCAATTGCGGATGATGGCAGCGCACGTAATGACCCGCACTTTGCTCTGACACCGCAGGGTGCTCGGCGCGACACGCATCGCTTGCTTGCGGACAACGCGGATGGAATCGGCAGCCCGAGGGAGGCGACACCAGGCTGGGCACGTCGCCCGGAATGCCCTGCAACGCCGCATTGCGCGACGGCAAACTCTCGAGCAATAGCCGCGTATAGGGCACCATCGGGCGGCGAACGAACGCCTCGATTGGCGCCGTCTCCAGCGTCTGCCCGGCATACATCACGGTGACGCGGTCGCAAATCTCCCAGGCAGTACCAAGATCGTGCGTGGTGAACAGTACCGACGCGCCATGTTCATTCGCGAGCGTTCGCAGCAGCTTCAGAATCTGCGCCTGGATCGTCACGTCCAGCGCCGTCGTGGGTTCGTCGGCGATTACCAGCTTCGGTTCGGGCAGCAGGGCCATGGCGATCATCACACGTTGCCGTTGTCCGCCGGATAGTTCGTGCGGATATTTGGTCAGCAGCCGCGGCGGATCGGCCAGGTGCACCGCGCGCAGCATCGCCAGCGCGCGACCACGATCGGCACGACGGCGGGCGCGTGGATAGAAGTATTCGCCCGGGCGCCGATCGGGAGATTTCCACCGCAGCAACTCCGTCACCTGATCGCCCACGGTGAACAGCGGATTGAAGGCGCTGAACGGGTCCTGCGGTACGAACGTGATGGCGCGTCCACGCACCCGGTCTGCCACCACTCGCGGATCGAGCGTCAACAAATCCTGTCCGGCGAAACTCAACGCGGTGCCACGCACTTGCGCGTTCGGCGGCAACGCGCCCAGGATGCTGCGCGCCAGCGTTGTCTTGCCGCAGCCGGATTCGCCCACCAGTCCCATGATCTCGCCGGCGCGCAGCGTCAGGCTTACCGCGTCAAGCACGCGCGCGACACCGCCCTCGGTCGCGAACGACACCGACAGATCGCGCACCGACAGCAGCTCAGCCTGCATCGCCGCCGCGCCGCAAACGTGGATCGAGCACGTCGCGCAGACCGTCACCCAACAGGTTGAAGCCCATCACCACCAGTAAAATGGCGATGCCTGGTGCTGCGGCATACCACCAGGCCTGCGGCAGGAAGGCGCGGCTTTCGGCGATCATGCGGCCCCATTCCGGAGTTGGCGGCGGCGGCCCCAAGCCAAGAAACCCCAAGGCAGCAGCAACCAGAATCGTGCCTCCCATGCCGATCGTTGTACGCACGATCACCGACGACGCGATCGATGGCAACACGTGCAGCGCCATCACGCGCAGCGGCGAGGCGCCCAATGCGACCGCGGCCTCGATGAACACCTCGTTGCGCAGACTGCGCGTCTCGGCATAGACCAGCCGCGCCCAGAATGGCCAATAGGTGACCGACAGGGCGAGAATAACGTTTTGAATCGCCGGTCCCAGCGTCTGCGCAATCGCGATCGCCAGCACGATCTGCGGCACCGCCAGGAACACGTCCGATACACGCATCAGCAGGTCGCTGACCCGATTGGTGTAGTAGCCGGCCACCAGCCCGACCGGTACACCGATCAGCACCGCCACCGACGTCGCGACCACGGCGATCAGGATCGTGATGCGCGCGCCGAACAGCAGCCGGCTGTAAATGTCGCCGCCCATCCTGTCGGTGCCGAACCAGAATTTAGGGCCCGGCGGCAACAGCCGGTTCGGTGGGTGATACGTGGTGACATCCTGCGGAAACGTCGCCAGTGGCGTGGCGAACACCGCCACTGCTACCAGCGCCACGATGATCGCCAGCCCAAGCATAGCGGAACGGTCGCGCATCAGGCGGCGCAGCGCGCTCATGGAGCCTCGCGGGCGAATGCCTGGGCAACGAACGTCCTGGCTGGATCCGATCCGGCGAATGCCTGCGCTACAAACACGTTGGCCGCATCCGGTCCGGTCATCATCGTCCGCGCGGGTCCAATACGGCCTGTGCGACGTCCACCATTAGGTTGACCAGGATGAACACCACTCCAATGAACAGGGTGAAACTCATGATCGCATTATAGTCGGATTGCAGGATCGAACTCACCGCGAAACTGCCGAGGCCGGGCCAGTCGAACACCGTCTCCACCACCACGGCGCCGGCGATCAGGTTGCCGAAGATCAGGCCGATCTGCGTCAGCGTGCCAATCAACGCGCTGCGCAGGATGTATTTCCATACAACGCGCCGCCGTGGAATGCCCATCGCCGCCTGGTAGAATACGAAATTGCTCGACATCACGTTCAGCACGCCGGCCCGGGTGAACCGCACGATCGTCGCCATCGCCGGCAGCGCCAGCGTCAGCGTCGGCAATGCGAGATATCGTAGCGCCTGACCCAAGGTTGCCCAATCGCCACGCAGCGCTGCATCCAATGTATAGAAGCCGGTGATCGGATCCGGTCCCCACCCGTCGATGCGTCCCTGCACGGGCGTCAGCCCGAGCCACATTGAAAACAGCAATTGCAGCAGAATCGCCAGCCAGAAAGCGGCCATGGCGAGCCCGGCGACAGTGACCACGCGCACCACGTGGTCGAGCAACGAATTGCGCCGCAGCGCGGCGATAACGCCTAACGGCACACCGGCGAGAACCGCTATCACGATGGCATATAATGCGAGTTCCAAAGTCGCCGGCAGCCGGGCAAGCAGATCGTCGGCCACCGGACGCTGGGTGAACAGGCTGATGCCCATATTGCCGCGCGCCACGTCAGCGACGTAACGCACGAATTGCACCGGCAGCGGCCGATCCAGCCCATACTTCTCCCGCAATGCCGCCACTTGCTCCGGCGGCGCATTCTCCCCCGCCATCACCCGCGCCGGATCGGACGGGATGACATGCGAGATGGCGAACACCAGCAGCACCAGGCCGAGCAATGTCGGCGGCATCCAAAGGCAGCGCCGAGCGATCATCGCAATCAATCGCATGGCACGCTCATGTGCGAGGCTCGCCATCACCTGTCATTGCGAAAGGCGAAGCGACGAAGCAATCTCCCGCTTGACCAGCGAAGACCTCCCGGGCAGGGGATTGCTTCGTCGCTTCGCTCCTCGCAATGACAGGCACTTCAGCGATTCGAGCCACGGCGGAGAACCTCTAATGGCGGAATGGCGCGAAGTCCGCCGCTGTCAGCGCGCCAAGCTCGCTCAGCAGCATCGGCCAGCTTCGCAGGCCCTCGTCCAGCGACGACAGGCGGAAGAACTCGTTCGGCGCGTGCACGTCCTCGTCCGGCATCGCCAACCCATAGGCCAGCGAATCAATACCGAGCATCTCACGGAAAATCGCGGTGATCGGCAGCGTGCCGCCGGCACGCACCGGAACGGGTTTTTGGCCATGCAGTTGTTCCTGCACGCGCGATGCAGTTACCAGCAGCGGATGGTCGTCGGGCAGCGTCGGTGCCGGCGTGCCACCATCATCCGGGCCGAAGCTGAGTTCGACGCCCTTCGGCACCTGCGTTTGTAAATGTTCGTGCAGGTGCTGACGCGCGCGGTGGGGATCCATGCCGGGCGCCAGCCGCATGGTGATCTTGGCATGCGCTTCACACGGCAACACGGTTTTCGTGCCGGCACCGGTGTAGCCGCCCCACATGCCGTTCACCTCGATCGTTGGACGTAACGTCGTCAGTTCGCGCACGCTATAGGCGGGATCGCCCCAGGCGGTGCCGCCGATGCTGGAATAGAACGCCGCTTCGTCGTACGGCAGCGCAGCGGTCGCGGCACGCATGGCATTGCTGATCGGTGTGGCGTCATCGCCGAAGCCGGCGACCTGGATACGGCCCTGGCGATCGTGCAGGCCTGCGAGCAGCGCGGCCATCTCGTGCAATGCGTTGCGCACGGCGCCACCGTAGCGGCCGGAATGTGCATCTTTCCCAGCGGTACGCAGGGTGAATTGCAAGCCCGCGAGGCCGCGTCCACCGATGCCCAGCGTCGGCGTCGTTGTGCTGGCTCGGCTGCCATCGGCCGACAGCAACGCATCGGCGGCGAGCGTATCGCGATAGCGCTCGACAATCCCTCGCAGACTGGGACTGCCACTTTCCTCCTCGCCTTCGATGAACAGCTTGATGTTCACCGGACAGCCGCCGGTTACCGCCAGGAAGCCGCCGATTGTTTCGACCGCAATGGTGGTGGAGCCCTTCACGTCGGACGCGCCGCGGGCGTACAGGCGGCCATCGCGCACGGTGGGTTCGAACGGCGGCGAATCCCACAATTCCAGCGGATCGGCCGGCTGCACGTCATAGTGGCCATAGACGATCAGCGTCGGCCGGCCTGGCGCGCCGAGCCATTCGCCGAATACCGCGGGCTGACCGCCGCCGTCCAGCAACTGCACGTTCTGCATGCCGATCGTTCGCAGCCGTTGCAGCAGGAATTCGCGTGCCGCCTGCATGGCGCCGGCAAAGGTTGGATCGGTGGAGATGCTGGGCATCCGCAGCAGCGCCTTCAGCCGCTCCAGGATTGCGTCGCGCTGGTCGGTGAGATGGGCAATGACGGCGTCAGACATCGGCGCGGTTCCCTGCGGCTGGTGCGGCGACGATTCGCGCAGATCAGGCCAAGCGGCGTCAAGCACGATTGTCGTATCGGACCGGCGTGATATCGGGGCAGCGTCCTAACGGGCCAGCGGCATTTCCGACCGGCAACATATCGGAGCGGCGTCCTATCGGACCGGCGACATATCTGACAGCCGTCACATCGGGCCGGTGTCACATCGGACCGGCCCCGACAGCGCATGGCATTTTGCCGTGCCGTCTGGCACAACGGTGGCAGCATGCCCCAAGCTCGTCAGATCCGCCTGAACGCGTTCGACATGGCCTGTGTCGGTCACATCCAGCATGGCATGTGGACGCATCCGCGCGATCGTTCGTCGGATTACACGTCGCTGGATCATTGGGTGTCGCTGGCCCGCACGTTGGAACGCGGGTTGTTCGATGGGCTGTTCCTCGCGGACGTGCTGGGGGTCTATGACGTGTTCGAGGGAAGGCCCGACGCGTCACTGCGCAATGCCGTGCAGATACCACTGATCGATCCGCTGGCGCTGGTGCCGGCGATGGCGCACGCCACTACGAACCTCGGCTTCGGGGTGACCTGCAACCTGGCCTATGAGGCGCCGTTCCTGTTCGCTCGACGCATGGCGACGCTCGATCATCTGACGAAGGGGCGCATCGGCTGGAATATCGTTACGGGTTATCTCGATAGCGCGGCGCGTGCCATGGGCTTCGACGCGCAAATGGAGCACGACGACCGGTACGACCTCGCTGATGAATACATGCAGGTGGTGTATGCGTTGTGGGAAGGCGGCTGGCGCGACGATGCGGTGATCCGGGACCGCGCGGCCGGCATCTACGCCGATCCGGCGCGGGTACGGCGTGTGCAGCATCACGGCAAGCAATACCGGGTCGATGCCGTTCCGCTATGGGAACCGTCGCCGCAACGCACGCCCGTGTTGTATCAGGCTGGCGCATCCGATCGCGGCCGCGTGTTCGCAGCGCGCCACGCCGAGTGCATGTTCGTCAATCCCAGTACCAAGGCGAACGTGCGCCGCATTGTCGCCGACCTGCGAACACGCGCGGCGCCGCGACCGATCCTGGCATTCCTTGGTGCCACCGCGGTGGTCGGCCGCACCGAACGCGAGGCGCGCGATCTGCTGGAAGAGTATCGCCGCCATGCCAGCGTCGAGGGTGCGTTGGCGCATGCCGCCGCATCGCTCGGCATCGATTTTGGCCGTTACGGCATGGATGAACCGATCGACGACGCGCCGACCCAGGCGATCCGTTCCAATGTCGAGGCGATAGCGCGCGCGCTCGGCGCCGGGTGGAGCAAACGCAAGCTGATCGATCGGTTCGTGCTCGGCAGCCGCCAGCCGCCGATCGTCGGCTCGCCGGAGCAGGTGGCGAATGAGTTGGTCGCGTGGGTGGAGGAAGGCGACGTGGACGGCTTCAATCTTGCCCGCACCGTGGTGCCGGAATGTTTAGATGCGTTCATCGATCTGGTGGTGCCGGTGCTGCAGGAAC
>Ga0265338_10006981_pt1 | contig 14191 bp, 7 predicted proteins | sample 42126metaG_FD_193579 | JGI IMG/M metagenome (GOLD analysis project Ga0265338, IMG submission 193579) | Rhizosphere microbial communities from Carex aquatilis grown in University of Washington, Seatle, WA, United States - 4-21-26 metaG | ecosystem: Host-associated > Plants > Roots > Rhizosphere >... | reverse complement strand
TGGGTAACCGGAGTGATCGTGCCGTCGGTCCCGACCGCAAAGACGCCCGCCAGGCTCCCCGCCAGCAGATGGGATCCGCTGGCGGCAACGTTGCCGATTGGCGTGGTCCGGTCGCCGGCCAAAACCCGGAGCGAGGGCGGATGCCCCGACAGGGTGGGCTCCATCGCATAGACCCTGTTATTGAAGCAGATCACGATCCTGTCGTTCCAGCGCGCCACCCGCGGCCACAACACCGCCTGGTCGAGCTGCTGGCCGACGCTCGTCAACGGCGAGTCGTAGAAGATCCGGTGAACCGCGTTTTCTCCCGCCACCCAGAGGACGCCCGGTTCTCCGGCGGCCATGCCGTCGATGCGACGAAATTCCGGCACGATGAGCGACCACCTCAGCGATCCGTCGGCGGAGAACAGGGAAACGCCCTGCCCGGCAACGGCGATGGCCACGCCACCGCCGATCAGGCGTTCCATCGCCGTGATCCTCCCACTGATCTGGTAATCAGACTGGGGGCGCCAGGGCGCGGCGATGTCTCCATCGAAACTGACCAGCTGGCCGTCTTCCAGCGCGAGCAGCGTATGCGTCCGGTCCAGCGGCGCGGCAAACCGGACGACTTGTCCATCGAGTCCGGTTCCTGCGGCGACGCGGGTCGTCTCGGCGGCAGGCAGCAGCTCGCGCATCAGGTCACCCCGGCAGGACACGAACACGCGGTCGCCCACGGGAAAGGCAGTCGAGAGGCGCGGCAGGGCGAAGAAGACATTTCTCCGTCGGGCGAAATCCCAATAGACGACGCCGTTGCCCCCGTGGAAATACATTCCCGTGGAGATGCCCAGCAGATTGGTGAAGGGAGTGACGCTCGTCCAAGCCGGGGCATTCGCCGGAACGAGCGGAGAAGCCCGGAAGCGGCCGTCCGCGGTCAATTCGACCGTTCCCCACGAACCGCGCCCTCCATAATAGTATCTTCCGTCGGCGACTTTGATCGTGGTCATCCGCATCCTCAACGGCGACGCCTGGTCAATGCGATCGACCCAGGCCGCGTCGTTCAGCACGTCATAAATGCCGTCGTACATCACGGCGATTCGCCCGAACGCGTCGAAGCCCAGGCGCAGCCCCCGGGGCACGCTCCCGATCTCGTCCAGCGGGTAGGTGCGGATGAAGGGCAGGCCGCACGGCTGCCCGGCATCGGCGGGAGCCGGGATGGCCGCGCCGCACCCCAGGATCGTGAGCAGGCCCACCCAAACCACCAGCGGCGCGACTGAAGCAGGGAAATGCCGGGCCGATGGGGGTGAGAGGCTGCGCACCGTTGACGCGCGCGGGAGCGCGGGGAGGAAATCGATTTCCACGGGTTGGGGTGCGGGCAGTCTGGCTGCTTCCTGAAATCGAGCGAGTGCGGAATCGCGGCGTGATCCTCGACTAAAGTCATATTCCCGGGATCGACCTTTGTCTTCTTGAAGCGCGCAGCGCGGCGAAGGTTACATCTTGCCGGGGAGCCGCCTCCCTTCGGTCACCCCCGCGCGGCTCCAATAGCAAACCGACCTGACCCCATGAAATTACCATCTGTAGAACCGTGCGCACGGCGCACCGTTGTTATGCTGCTCGCGGTGGCGACCGCGATGATCACCACCGTATCGGCCCAGCCCGGACCGCAGCCCAGCTCCGCCAGTGGCGCGGCTGCAACCGCCGGAAGCGAGGAAAGCGTGGTCCGGCTCTCGCCGTTTGAAGTCAGCGCGGGCCGGCAAGCCGGGTATCAGGCGACCGAAACGCTGGCTGGCACCCGCATCCGCACCAATCTGGGCGATGTCGGCGCGTCGATATCCGTTTTGACGCAGGAGTTCCTCACTGACATCGGGGCCACCGACAGCAGCACCCTGCTCCAATACACGACCAACGCCGAGGTCGCCGGCACCCGCGGCACCTACGCCGGCTTGGGCAACGGCACCAGCGTCGACGAATCCGGCAATCTGCGTTCTCCGGCCGGCGCGCAACGCGTGCGCGGCCTGGCCGCAGCCGACAACGCCCGCGACTTCTACATCACGGACATCCCGTGGGATTCGTACAACGTCGACCGGATCGACATTTTACGCGGCCCGAACTCGATCCTGTTCGGCTTGGGCAGCCCGGCGGGCATCGTCAACGCCTCGCTGCGCAACGCCGAGTTCGCGGATCGGGGCGAGGTGACGGCGCGCGTCGGATCCTACGGCAGCTACCGGGGCACCATCGACCTGAATCAGGAACTCATCCGCAATACGCTCGCGATCCGGGTGGACGCCCTGCTGGACAACCAAAAATACCAGCAGAAACCGGCATTCCAGAACGACCACCGCATCTACGGCGCGCTGCGCTGGGATCCGCAGCTTTTCGGGAATCCGTCGTTCCGCACGAGCATCCGGGTGAAGGTCGAGAGCGGCGACATCAAAGCCAACCGGCCGCGCATCGTACCGCCGAACGACGGCATCTCGCCGTGGTTCCGCCCGGTCGCGGTCAGCGCCACGAATCCATTCGGCGGCATGGGACGGCTGTTGGTCAACAACGCCTATGATCCTTTCCGCACCACCAGCAACGCCACGATCGTCGCGGGCAATGGTCTGGGCATGGGCCAGTCGTCCACGGTGAACTATCAGCCGTGGATGAGTGACGTGGCCAACCAGCAGCAGCCGGTTTGGCTCATCGACGGCGCGACCAACCAGACCTATCAGGTCTTCGGCGGTTATATCAACAACGGCGGGCGCAGTGCCACCGGCGCGTTTACCGGAATCTCGAGTGGCATCCCGGGCAAGCGCCAGAGCGGAATGCTCTTTTCGGTCGCCGGCGGCTTGAGCGGAGTCGTGAACAATTACAACAACTCCACGACCTACGCCGGGACCTTCCCCAACGCCCGGTACGGTCAATACCGGACGATGTCCTTGCTCGATCCGACGGTCTTCGATTTCTACGGCACCCTGATCGACGGTCCGACGAAGTCCGAATTCCAGAAATGGACCGCCTACAATATCGACCTGTCCCAGACCGGCTGGGACAACCGCGTCGGCCTCGATGTGTCCTATGACCGCCAGAAGAACAAGAACGGCGGCCAGGCCCTCCTCGGCGGCAATCCGACGCTCTCGATGGATATCACGAAGAACTTCGTGGATTACTATATCAACTCCGGGACCGGTGGCGTCGAAAACGCCAACCTCGGCCGGCCGTTCGTCCAGATGTCCACCAGCAACGGCAGCTCGTACTTCTCTGACCGCGAATTCAAGCGCGCCTCGCTGTTCGGCGAGCTTCGCGTTTCCGACCTGACCAAGAACGAATTCCTCATCAAGCTGCTGGGACGGCATCGGTTCAACGGCGTCGCCGCCGACGAGCGATTCTACAATGAACAGCTCAACTGGGCGATGTACGCCAACAGCCAGGCTTGGGTCGGCTACTGGAACAACAACCTCGGCAACTCCACGGGCCTCTTGGAACGCCCGCCGGTGGGAGTCATCTACCTTGGATCAAGCATCGCCAACCGCAGCGGGCCCAACGGGGCCAACATCCCGGGCATCGCGACCAACATCACACTCCAGAACTCCGGCGTCTATGTGATGGATTCCACGTGGACGGCTCCGTCCACGGTTGGGTTCGGCGACCCGTGGAACGTTCCGGCCAACTTGTATGCTGTCTATGCCGGCCTGCCCAACACGGATTCGGGAACCTCCACGCCCGCCCAGCTCACCCAGGCTTCCAATCCCGCCAATTACCTCGGCTGGAACAGCAACTTCCAGGACAACCTGCTGCGGTATAACAACGGTGCTGACCAGAGTCTCGTCACGACCGCCCAAAAGTCGCTGCGCCAGACGACCTCCTACTCCGGTTCGTACCAGGGCTACCTCTGGAACGATGCCCTCGTGCTGACGCTCGGCTGGCGCTTTGATACGGTCAAGACCAAGGACGTGAGCGCCCAGAACCAGCCCCTCAATCGCAGCATCCTGAATCTGCAGCCGGATGTATACAAACTGCCGGATGCATTCCCGATCAGCCAGATCGTCAAGGGCCACTCCACCAGCGGCGGATTGGTGCTGCACCTGAACAAAATTCTGAACCACGATCCGCTGCCGATCAACGTCAGCGCCTCGTACAACGAGTCGAGCAACTTCCAGGTCACGAGCATCCGCCGCGATCTCTACGGCACCCCGCTTGGCAATCCGGCGGGCCGGACGCGTGAATACGGAATCTGGCTGTCGACCAAGGACGACCGGTTCTCGTTCCGGGCGGTCCGCTACACGACCCGCGTCACGAATGCCAGCAGCGGCCTTTCCAACCAGGGCGGTATTGGCGGGACCATTCAGCAGGGCCTCAAGTGGCGCAACGTCTTCCTGTACCAGTTGAACGGCTATGACTACCCGTCGCGCAACTCACCCTCCTATCGCAACACCTGGACCAACGCCTATCCGCTCGGCGCGCCCAACGGGCTGAGCGCGACCCCCTACACGCAGGCGCAGGCCGATGCCGATGAGGATAGCGCGATCACGACTTGGAACAACATCCAGACCTACCTCGCGGCCAGGGGCTTCTTCCAGGCGTGGAACTTCAATCCGACCGGGCCCGCTTCGGCTCTGGTCAATCGAACCACGTACCTGACCAACCCCACGACCTACGCGCCCGATCCGGCCACGGTCTACATCTATACGGCGCTTCAGAACGGGCCGCAGGGCTTCACGGTCACGGCGGACACCGAGTCCAAGGGTGACGAGTTCGAGTTGACGGCCAATCCGCTGCCGAACTGGCGCATTGCATTCAATGCCTCCAAGACATCGGCGGTCCGCAGCAATGTCGGTGGGCAGACCCTCACCGATTTCGTCACCTACATGGACTCGCAACTGCTCGATCCGACGCGCCCGGGCGGCCTCTCCCCTGCGGGTGGCCTGCCGCAGTTCGGCGGCGCGGGCTCATCGATCGGCCTCTCTAATTGGATGCCGTGGAAAGCCGCCTACACGCTGATGCGGCTCCAGCAGGGCTCGGCCGCTCCCGAGATCCGCAAATGGCGCTATAATGTCGTCATGGATTATGGCTTCGTCAGGGGCACGCTGAAGGGATTTGGCGTCGGCGGTGCCTATCGCTGGCAGGACAAGGTCATCATCGGCTACCCGGTCCTTGCCTCCGGCGTATACGATCTCACCAATCCCTACTACGGGCCGGCGGAGGACGGGCTTGATCTCTGGCTCAGCTACGATCGCAAGCTGGGGAAGAACATCAACTGGAAGATCCAGTTCAACGTCCGCAATGTGCTCGCCAAGGACGGGCTCATCCCGATCTCAATCGAGCCTGACGGGCACACCTGGGCCTCGGTCCGGGTCAAGCCCATCCAGGAATGGTTCGTGACGAATACGTTCTCATTCTGACCATTTGATTGCTGGAAAGCCGGCGCCCGTTTTACGGGAGCCGGCTTTCCTTTTTTCGGGACTGGGAACCGACTGGGAGCACCGAACCGCGAGTCGCCTTGGGGGTGCTGACCAAAGACAGCGGGCGGGTTAACCAGTAACCCGAACCACGAGCCGAAAGGTCCGAAGACATCGTTGCCTCGATGCTCCCAAGCGGGCCGGTGAACGCGGAATTTCGGGGACAAGTCGAATCAGGGTCGGCTTACGGCTCAATCTAGCGCACCCTTCGTTTCAGCTACGAACAAACCGATCGCTTCATCGCTCGGCCTGGATTTGCCTCACAACGGAGGGTGCGAATCGGCCTTTGGGCCGCACCCCTTGACAATTGACTCCGTCAGAATCCCTTCTTGCCAAAGTGGTTCGTGATCCAGGGGGGCCACCGATCACGGCGCGACTTACTCAATCGACACGCGGAGGTTTTCGATGAAACGATCGATGCTCGTTCTCGTCTTGGCCATGCTCGGGTTATCGCCGGCGGTGATCGCCGATGATGATGCCGGAAGATCAGCGGCGGCGGTCGAGCCGCGCCGACACGAGGAGGCGGATACCCCCAACATCCGCGGCATCTATGTCGTCGGAGGCACGGAGACGCTAACCGATCTAGAGGCCACGGCGCTGGCCGCCGCGCTTGATCTGCCGGGCGTGGATGGTTTGGTGCTGGTGGTGGGGTGGGATGCGGTTGAGCCGACCAGAGGTCACTTCGCGTGGGAGCAGACGGATCAGAATCCACTCGATAAATGGATGAGGATGGCGATATCCCGGGGCAAGAAGGTCGAACTGAACATCGTGGCATTCAGAACGCCTGAATGGTTGTTTCAAAGTGAACCAGGTTTCACCCCGGCCCTCCGCCTTGATTTCATCTACCCTCGATCCACTGATTGCGCGACCCATCGGGAGGAGATCATTGCGGCGCCTTGGGACCCGGCCTTCCTCAGCGAATGGGATGCAATGCTGGCGGCGGTGGCCCGCCATCTTAAGGGCACGAGAGTCTACGATGCGGTTCACCACGAATACATCGCAGCCTACGAGGCGATCCCGATTCTCCGGCTCACCGGCATCAATCTCGACAGCGATGAGTTGCATCTGCCCTCGTATCAATTGCCCCCGGATCAATTGCCCCCGAACCCCAAAACCGTGGCATGCACGGACGCGGTCGACATCTGGCTGAATGTGGCCAAGCCCGCCTACCGGCCATCCCGTCTGCTCGATGCCTGGGATGCCATCACGAGCTCGTTCAAGCGAAGTTTCCATGACAAGTATTTCAGCGTCGCGATCATCGATAGCACGCATCCATTTCCGCCCATCGACGACCACGGCCACATCATCACTGATCTGCAGGGGCTCAGTCCCATTCAGAATCTGCCGATGTTGGAGCTGGTCCGGGAAAAGTTTCCGGGACGCCTGGTGATTCAGAACAACTCCCTGTATGCGAATGAGCCGGCTCGATCCGAGACCATCGCTTTCGCGCAGGGACTGAAGACGTTGATCGCGTTTCAGACCAACGAGGATGCGGATTATCCGGACACCGGCCCACCCAATGTCGTGGGCAAAGGCGCCAGTTGTGGCAAACGCGGAGCTGACTCTCCCACCTTTTGCACCCTCGCGGCGAACGATGGCCCGGTTTTTCTGAACATGCTCGAAATGGGCATTTTTCCGCTCGGTAAAGACCACTGCCTGAGGGCGCAATACATCGAGGTCTTTGTTCCTAACGTGAATGCATTCCCGGATGAGACCGAACTGGCGCATGCGGAGTTGACGACTCCTCGCTGCCCCGACGATCACGACATCCAACCCAGTCAATAGCGGACGGATCGCCAAGCCTGGTGGCGCTGCAAAATGGTCGGCGCCGGATGAACTTCTCATCGCCGAGGCCGGGGTCCGGCGTGCGAATGGGCAGGCGAGCGCGGCCACCAAGCCGCGCCCGCTCGATCAGCGGTCCGTCACGAACCCGAAGCTCTTCGCCCACATTCGACGAGCGAAGTTCAACGCGCGGCTTGTAGCCGCGGAATCCCTCCGGCTCGCCGCTCGGAGCGGGGAGCGAAGACTCGGAAAAGGCCGGTGGTGGCGTCGGCCTCTTCATGGAAAGACTTAGCGCTCGGTGGGGTCCTGCGTTCGAAGAATGCATTCCTTCGCCGGAGCAAAACCAGGATCCAATTGCAGGGCGGCCCGGCGTGGGCGCGCGCCTCGCGGCGGCGGTCGGGCAGGGCATCCAGGGCGGCGGCGAGGGCGAAGTGCGCCTCCGTGAACCGGGGGTTCAGCTGGATGGCCGTTTCGAAGTGGCCGGCGGCGTCGCGCGTGCGCCCGGGCAGGTTGAGGAGTGCCGCACCCAGGTTGTCGTGAGCCTCCGGAGACGCAGGATTCAATCGGAGGGACGACTCGATATGGACGATCGCGGCGCTCATTTCACCGGGCCGGCGGTTCGAACCTTGTTGTTCGCGCGGTCGGCGCCCGGGCGCCAGGCCCTGCTCCCTTGACTCAGATTTTGCCAGGCGCCAGCATCTGCCGCAGGTCCATACCCCGGGGCCCGGGACATTCGGGTACCCTCGCCGCCCAAATCGCCACGTCAGGCGCCGGGGTCCAGCTTCAAACCAGTACCGCGAGGTCATAATATCATGTCGCGACCGCTTTCGGATCGGCGGAAGGTGTCACCGGCGTCGGACCAACCGCCCCACTCCCCCCAAAACCAGTCGGCCCGAATCGTTTTGCTCACGACCCTGGCCACGACCGTCGGGACCGCCGGATTGCTCGGGAGGAGCTCTTCCGGCGGGGTTTCAAATCAGCGCGATTCCGGCCACCGACCCGTTCTGCGAGAATCACAGACTCCAGCCTGGTCCAATTGGCCAGTGTGCCGGAATGCGGCGATGGCGGGTGTTGCCCGAGCCGTTGCGAAGTGGCAGAGCCAGGCCGTTTTGAAGGACGTCGTGATCAACGGGCCCACGGCGGCCGGCGGGTCCGTCACGGGGCCGGCGCTCCAGCCGGTCATCGAGCAGATGATGGCGGCGGCCGGGGTTCCGGCGGCGGTGGCGAAGGCGTTCGCCGGGCCGGTCTCGAGCGGGTGGAGCGCCTGGGCTGCAACCCTCCGGGCGCCGAGCATGAATTGGTATCCGCCCTTCGCCAGTTTTCCAGGTCCGGTGGCACCGCCCACGCCCAACGTGCCGGCGCCGCTGATGGCGTTGGGAGGGAACCCGAGTCCGCTCTCGGCGGCCAGTCTCAAGGCGTCCATCCGAAAGGCGCTCGGCGACCGCGCCAACGACCGCCAAGCCTCGGCGGCCATCGACGAATTTGCCGACGACTTCGCGGCGCGTTTCGCGAATTACCGTGTGAGCGCCATGGTCACGAACGTGATGGGCACGGGACCGGTGCCCACGTTCGCGCCACCTTACGTTCCGGTCGGGCCGGTGGTCGGCGGCAAAGGGACCATGCAGCGGGGTGGATTCACCGGCCAGTGGCCTTCGAATTGATCTGCGGCCGCATCGCCGCAAAGCGAACGTGGAAGCCAAATGAAAGCGGGGCCGTCCGACCCGTGCGGGGAGACCGTCACCGTGGAGTCCCCGCGCGCCTCCGCCCGCGGCGATCCGGGCGGCATCCTCCTCGTCAATGTCGCATCGCCGACCCGGACGGGCAGTCCTCCGCTGGGGATGCAGTACCTGGCCGCGTCGGCCCTGGAGGCCGGAATTCCCGTGGCGCTGCTGGACTTGAGCAGCCCCTTTGGCGCCCAAGGCAGCGACGCGCTTTCGCGCGCGGTCGCCCGGCTTCGCCCCAGGGTCATCGGGCTTGCCCTGTACACGGAAACGGCGCTCTGGGCCTACGAGCTCGTCCATGAGCTCGGTCCGGACCCGCTGCGGGTCCGGGTGGCGGGGGGGCCCCACGCCACGGCCTGCCCCGAGGAGGCATTGACGGGGGGATTCGACGCGGTCGTGCGGGGCGAGGGTGAAGAAACACTCGTCGCCTTGTTTCAGTCCGTGCAACGTGGAACTGACCTCGGCGCGGTGGATGGGCTGGCCTACCGCGACGCCGCGGGCAGCCTGCGGAAGACCGCGGCGCGCGCGCTGCCCCTCGATCTCGACCGCCTGCCGAGCCCCCGGCGGGCGGCGGGGTTGGTTGATCGCTCGAGCTACCTGCGCAAAGGCGTGCGTGACGCGCTCCCCGCCTCGCTGGTCACCAGCCGGGGATGTCCGGGCCGGTGCACCTTCTGTTCGAGCAACGTGAGCGGCCGGCGGTACCGCTTTCACTCCCCGCGTCGCATCCTCGCCGACATGCGCGACTGGAACGAGCGCGAAGGCGCCACCACCTTCTGCTTTCACGACGACGCCTTCACGGCGCACCGGCGGCGGCTCATCGAGCTGTGTTCGCGGATGGCGGACCTGCCCTTCGCGGCCCGATGGGTCTGCGAGGCCCGCGCCGATCATCTCGATCGTGAACGCGTGCGGGCGATGGCGGGCGCGGGGTGCACCGCCGTCATCCTCGGGATCGAGAGCGGGGATTCCGCGGTGCTCGAGCGAATCGGCAAGGGCATCTCGCTCGACGTGGCCGAGCGGGCGCTGCGGCTGATCCGGGAAGCCGGCATGCGGACCCAGGTGAACTTCATGCTTGGTTTTCCCGGCGAGACGGCCGGGGAACTCGGCCGCACGCTGCGCTTCATGCAACGCATCGCGCCGGTGACCGACGGCTTCAGCGCGATGGGCATCGTCACTCCCTATCCCAACACCCTGCTTTACCGGCAACACCACCGCACGTTCGGCTTCACCGATTGGTGGCTCGACAAAACGCGGATGGAAGACCTGCTCGGCACCGCGACCCATATTGCACGCTCCGGGATCAAGACCGTCGAGGACGTCGTCGCGCTTCACGGCCGGATGGAGCACGCGGTGCTCGACGCCCGGCTGATCGACTATCCCGCGGCCGTCCGGGCGGCGATCGAACGGTGTCTGGCGTTCCGGTGGCAGCACAATCTGCAGGAACTCCGGAAAACGAGGCCGGGAAGCTGAGGAAGGTCCGCTCCGCGTGATGCACCACCAAACCGCCCCGGTCGACTGGGATCATCCGGATACGGCGCGCTTCTACGAAGCCTTTTGCCGGCGGCACGCGCGCTACCGCCGCGCGAACCGCGAACTCGTGCGCCACGCCGCCCTGCGCCCGGGCCAGCGGTGCCTCGATCTCGCGGCCGGAACCGGCCGCACCGCCGAGGCGGCGCTGGCGCGACTCGGGCCGGGGGGGCGCGTGCTCTGCGTGGAGCCCGCCGCGGCCATGCGCGCGGCCGGGCGCGCGCGGCTGGACGGCGACACCCGCGTCGCGTGGCGCGCCAACTGGCCGGGCGTCCGGGCCGGCGCCTCCTTCGACCGGGTGTTGTGCGGCGCGGGCATCTGGCAGTTCGGGAACATCGGGGCCGTTTTCGGGCGCATCGCGCGGCTGCTCCGGCTGGGAGGGGCGCTCGTCTTCACCATCCCGTCGCTTTACCTGGGCGAGCCGGATCAACCGGGTGGAGGAACGGATCCGCTGGTGCTCGCGTTGGCGGGCCGGATCGCGGAGCGCGGGCGCCGCCGGCCGGCCACATCCGGGTTCCGCGCCGATGCCGGCCAGATCGAGGCCTGGTTGGGCCGGGCGGGTTTCGCACCGGTGGCCTGGCGATTCCGTCTGCGCCTCACGCAGCGTTGCTTCCGCGACTGGATGAAGATCCCGGTGCTCACGGACCACCTCCTGCCCGACCTCGCGCCGCGCGACCGGGCGGTGGTGATCGACGAGGCGTTCGCCAGCGCGGATGCGGCGAGCTGGAAATGGGAACGGTGGACCGGCTGGACGGCCTGGCGGCGGTAACCCCGTTCCGACGGTTGGGAGCCGCCCACGTACCCCCGACGTCGACGAAGCACGAATAGTGCGAAGATGGCGTGCAGCAGGCACGGTCGCAGACCATTCGCTCCGGGTGCCCTTAGGGCGGAGCGGATGCAACCCCCGGGTGTCTGACGGCGCCCCAGGGGGATCGGTACTCATCTCAGTATACCTTGGGATTTGGACCTTGAAACTTGCGCGAAGCGCCAAAAATGGGCCCGCTGGGATTCGAACCCAGAACCAAAGGATTATGAGTCCTCTGCTCTAACCGTTGAGCTACGGGCCCGGAGCGCTCAACGGTCAGCGTCCTGTCGGACGCGGTCCAGAAAAATCTGGACCGAGCAGAGGACGGTCCTCTGTGGCGCTGCGTCCTGCGGCGCAGCGGTTGTCGCCCGCTGGCGCGGGCTCGGAACTAACCGTTGAGCTACGGACCCGGAGTAGTCGAAAGCTGGCAGGGGCTGTGGCGGGCCTCAACTTCAAAGGCGGACGGGAACCCCGGCACGACTTGCTCCGAATGATTTCCTTGGGATTTGCCGTTTGGAACTTGGAACTTGCGCGAAGCGCGGGCTTGGCGCCCTCCCGCCGAAGAACCGCTTCGCGCTTGCGCAACCGCCGGAGGTGCATCCCTTGCCCAGCACCTCCCTGTCGCGCCCCATTTTCGATTCACCGGCCACGCCATGCGCCTCCTTGATGCAGTCCTTGACGTCAATCAGCGCCGGGTGGCCGGCGACCGGAACGCCTGGCTGGGCGCCGAGGTCGAGGCTTCGCTGCCCCTGGCCGCGCTGACGTGCATCGACCCCCGGCTGAATCGTCTGATTCCTGACATGCTCGGCATTGCGGACGACAAGTTCGTCTGGCTGCGCAATGCGGGCAACATCATCACCGGGCCCCTCAGCACCATGATGCGATCCCTGGCGATGGCCTGCGCCATCAAGGGGGCCCGGGAGATCGCGATCGTCGGTCATGGGGACTGCCTGGTCGGCAAGACCAGCGCGATGGAACTCGCTGATCGCCTCCGCTCGTTCGGCGTGGAACGCAGCCAACTTCCCGCCAACCTCGCTGAGTTCTTCGGCCTGTTCGGCGACGAACGGCAGAATGTGCTGCGCAGCGTGCGCACCGCCCGGGTCAGTCCGCTGATCGGCCCCCGGGTGCCGGTGCACGGGCTGTGGATCGACGTGGACTCGGGGCGACTGGAGTGGGTGATCAATGGATACGAGGGTTTGGAGACGGCGGCCGCGGCGGCCGGCGGCAGCCGCCGAGGGATTAGGTTTCAGGTGTAAGGTTTAAAGTCCATCGGACCCGAGGTATTTGGGCTATCAGCTTACCGCTTTTCGCCCAGTGCTGCTCGGCTCGCGCCTTTTGTGGCCAAAGGATCAGGTCGTGAGCATTATGCTGAAAGCCGACAGCCCAGACGTCCTGAACCGGCCGGACCTTACACCTCGAACCTGGAACCTTAACCGCCGGCGGCGCCGACAGCTGCCGGCTTACAGCTTATGGCCTAACGCTGCTCGGCTTGCGCCTCTTATGGCCAAGGAATGGCTGGCCCGGTATCGCGACACGGTGTCGCGATACCTGTCGCGATCCGCCGCCGGCAGCTTGAACTTTACACCTAAGTCCAGAAGCCGCCCGGCGGCGGTTCGGATCCTGCCGTCCTCCGTAAATCCCCTCTAGAAAGAGGGGTGCCCGATAGGGCGGGGTGTGTGAATCCGGAGTCTGCGATGATCAAACCACACACCCCGGCCCGCTGTCGCAGGGCCACCCGTTCGACCGAGCCCCCTCGGCGGGCTTGGGGCCCTGAGCTTGCCGAAGGGCTCACGGCCGAGGCCCTCTCGAGAGGGGATCTGACTGCGGCACGCGGTTCCGGCCTTAAACCTCAACTTAAACCTTGCACCTAAACCCCGAAGCCGGCCGGCGGCGGGGTCAATGCGACGAGGGCGTCGCGTCCCCAGGATGAAACGATCGCACGGTGGAGCGGCTCTGTGGCCGCCTCCGACGATCGGTTCCCGATTCTGGCGGGGATTAACCCCGCCCCACCATTCGATCCGATGTCCCGCTGCACGGTGGGGCGGGCTTTATGCCCGCCTCCGGCGTCTCATTCGCCGGATCGATGCAGTATTGTGTAGCCGCCGAGGTGACGAGGCGGACGCAGTAGTGATTGCCGGATGACTGCCTCGTGACCTCGGCAGTTACGGGGAATCGAGCATCCCGTCTGGATGGACTCGGCTTAGGCCTTACACCTCAACCTTACACCTAAAACCTTAGTCGTTACGCTGCGCCGGCACCGGCGCAGCACCCGCGCTGCGTTCGGCCGCGCTACCGATCAGAACTTGTCCCGGACTCGGGCGCGCGGGGCGCGAACACGAATTGCAGGCCGTAGGTGTACGCGATCGTCTGCATGCCGGCGTGGCGCTCGCCCTCGATGATGCGAAACTGGTAGGCTAGGCCCGCATACTTCCGCGAGGCGATGCGCTGGTTGAAGCGCCGGACTCCATTGGCATAGCCGGGCGACTCGTTGCCGCCCACGGCCACGAAGAGCCGCGCCTTGATCGGCCGGCCCGATTTCGCGAAGGCTTCCTCGTAGCCGAACAGCCAGTCGTCGCCAAGGACGACTGCCGGGGTGGCGGCGACGTAGCCCTGGAAAAGGTCCGGCTTCGAATACATCGCGTAGAGCGTGAACAGCCCGCCCATCGACGCGCCGCAGAGCACCCGGCACGAGGGGTCGGTCCGGTATTCGCGGTCGATCAGCGGAATCACCTCCGTCTCGATCGTGCGCAGAAAGTCCGCGGCGTGACCGGAGGCCGCGCCGTTGTCGCCAAACGGCATCGGCGTGAGCTCCCACCGGCGCATATTGCCGTAGTCGAGGTTCTCGCCCGCGTAGCCGAGGCCCACCGTGATGAACTCGGGCGCGTATTTGTCGTAGACCAGGCAGCCCTCGATGGCGGTGATCTTCTGGAAGTCCCAGTACGCGT
>Ga0265338_10006980_pt1 | contig 14193 bp, 9 predicted proteins | sample 42126metaG_FD_193579 | JGI IMG/M metagenome (GOLD analysis project Ga0265338, IMG submission 193579) | Rhizosphere microbial communities from Carex aquatilis grown in University of Washington, Seatle, WA, United States - 4-21-26 metaG | ecosystem: Host-associated > Plants > Roots > Rhizosphere >... | reverse complement strand
ACCGCCGGGACGACGACCGCGCAGGCCCATCTTCTCCCATTGGTCAAATTGCTCCGCCGTCAGCACGGCCTTCATTTGCGCCGAGGTGGCTTCGCGGAGGCTTTGCATTTTGGTCCGGCGATCTTCCTGGGACAGGCTGGTGTCGGCCCGGATGTCGCGCATCTTTTGCTGCTGCCCCTCAAGGATGGGTTTGAACTTTGCTTTTTGGTCCTCGGCCAGGTTCAGCTGCTGGGCAATTTGATCCACGCTGGGACCACCCCGCATCATGCCTTGGGGGCGCTGACCCTGCGGAGGGGCGCCCGCCGGCGGAGTGGAAGGCGCCTTGTTGGTGTCCGCCGCGCGCAGTGCCAGATTGCACGCGAGTAGATTGCCGGCAATGAGCGCGGCAATGAGCATCGGTTTCGTTACTTTCATAAGCTTTGGTTCGGTTTTTGTGTTTTCCCCCGTGCCGCCACCCTTTGTGGAACGGCGGGGTGTTTGGTCAGACGTGGCCGGCAATGGAAGGTTACAGCGATGCCCTCACCCGACCCGAATCGACCTCAGCCGGCACCAACCCCGTCTCTCAGAGCCTTTTCCATTACCAGGTCGTTTAAAGCAAGAAGACGAACAATTATTATTAGTATTTTTAAAATATATATAACAAATTGTTAGATTTTATTGATTTTCTGCCTCCGCTCCTCTATGGTCATTCAAAGTTGGTGTGACAATCACAAACCACGAAACAAAACCAGAAAAAGGATTATCATGAAAAAGCTGATCGCGGTTGCAGTCGTTATGGTCTTCGGTCTCCTCGCGTTACCCGCCCAGGCACAGCCGGGAATACTGGAGATCCTCCATTTCGATCTGGTCTATCAACCCCAGGGCGACAGCATTTCCACCAACTCCACTTCCGGGACTGTCACGACTTATATCGACACGAAGCTGAAGGGAAAAGCGTTCCGGATCACTTCCCAGGACGTCATCAAACTCATTGGCGCGGCCTTTGGCACCAATTTCCCCTTGCGCTCGCAACTGGCGCTCTACGACCAGGGTGAGATTGTGATTGTGGATGCCACCGGCACCAACGTGATTTTTTATCCCAATGAATCCACTCCGCCGAACAGTTCCGAGTGGGGTTTCTATTTTGAGTCGAATAGAGACATCCAGTGGGGAAAGGACATTCATAACAACCTGGGCGACGACAAGCAGGATTCCACGGGACGTTCCATCGTCCACTTCTCCCTGTACAATTATCCCAATCTCGAAACCGCCGCTCTGGCAGCGAAGGCGTCGATGCCGACCACGGACAGCTTCCAGCTGAACTTCGACGGCCTGATAACTTACACTTATTTCTATATCCGCAACCATTCGAATGGCAATTTTGTTCAGAAAGTCAGTGGCAAACTGGCCGGCGCGGGCGACGGCTACATTGGCGACGAGTTTGGGATCCTGACCGGCTCGGTGACGGGTCATGGCGTCCTTCGCGGAAACGCGTCCGGAAAAAATGAGTAAGCCAGGCGTCGCTGTCCGTTCTTAAAAGGTTTCTGAAAGCCGGTCCGGTATGGGAATGAACCCCTGTATCGGACCGCGCTTCTTTTTGGCGCCGGTCAGAGTTGGCGGAACAACTTTGCCGCCGCTTTGACCGTCTTTTCCACGTCTGCCGGGCGGTGCGCCGCCGACATGAAGCCCGCCTCAAATTGCGACGGCGCAAAATAAATGCCCTCGGCCAGCATGCCGTGAAAATACCGTTTGAACCGCCCGCGATCGCTCTTCATCGCATCGTCGAGGTTCCATACCGGCCCGCCGGTGAAATAGGCGCAGAACATCGAACCGCAGCGCTTGAATGTCACGGCCACCTTCGCCGACGTCGCCGCGTCCTTCATCCCGGCTTCCAGTTGCGCGCCCAGTTGTTCCAACGCCGCGTAAACATCCAGTCCGGAGGGCCGAGTTCCACGACGCCTTGACTTGATTTCGGATTCCTTTTCAGGAATTCGTGAAACTTGCCCCTCCGACAACGCCTCCAGCGCCGCAATGCCGGCTGCCATCGCCAGCGGATTGCCGCTCAGCGTGCCCGCCTGGTAAACCGGCCCCAGCGGCGCCAGCCAATCCATGATGTCCGCGCGCCCGCCAAAAGCGCCCACCGGCAGACCGCCCCCGATTATTTTGCCGAGACAGGTCAAATCCGGCCGGATGCCGAAACGTTCCTGCGCCCCGCCGGGCGCGAGCCGGAAGCCGGTCATCACTTCATCAAAAATCAGCAGTGCGCCGTTTGCCTCCGTGATTTGGCGCAAAAACTCCAGGTAACCCGGCTTCGGCAGATATAGCCCCGCATTGCCCGGCACCGGCTCAACGATGACGCCGGCAATCTGGTTCTTGTTGGCGGCAAACGCGGCCTTGACCGCGTCCGCATCGTTGAAGGGCAAGACGATGGTATGCTGGGTGAACGCCGCCGGCACCCCGGCGCTGTCCGGATGGCCGAACGTCAGCGCACCCGAGCCGGCCTTGACCAGCAGCGAATCCGCATGGCCGTGATAACACCCGTCGAACTTGATGATCTTGTCGCGCTTCGTGAACCCGCGGGCCAGGCGGATCGCCGACATGCAGGCTTCCGTGCCGGAATTCGTCATGCGGACTTTTTGCACGCTAGGCACCAGCAAAGCAATGAGCGTGGCCATCGTCACTTCAAACGGGTTGGGGATGCCGAAGCTCGTGCCTTGATTGGCGGCGGCCTTGATGGCGGAAATGATTTTGGGATGCGCATGGCCAAGAATCGCCGGCCCCCAGGTGCCGACGTAATCCACATATTTATTGCCGTCCACGTCCCAGAAGTATGCGCCTTTGGCCCGGTTGACGAAGAACGGCTGGCCGCCGACGGCGCGGAACGCGCGCACGGGCGAGTTCACTCCGCCGGGAATGTATTTCAGCGCCTCGGCAAAAAGCGCTTCGGATCGGGCATGCTGGGACATGGCTGGATTGTTGAAACTTGCGGGTGACGGGTCGAGTCCAAAATAGTTTTGACCGACCCTGAAAATCTGGGACTATTAGAACGGTCATTCAAATCAGGGTTATGAAATTCAGAAATGTATTCGCCGCTTTGCTGGTTCTGGTCGGGTTGTTTCCCTTTGCTCCTTTAGCCTTCGGCTTCGCGCTGCTCGGGCCTTTTGCGCCGTGGATGGAAGAGACAAACGACTTACGGCAACTAGGTGACATTGGCGGACCAATGGAAATTGGCAGTGGATACCGTTGGAATGTGCCGATTGTGACCTACGGCTTCGACCAATCGTTTCTGGATTATTTCGGGACCAACGGTGTCGCCGCAGTGGAAGGCGCGATTCTAGTTCTAAACGATCTGCCCCCAGCCTCACAGATAGTCCCAACCAGTTATCCATTCAACACGCAGCACTTCAACTATCTTGCACAGGATCAATCTCTTTGTGATTTGAAATCAATAACCCTCTCGTTGCTCTTGGAGCAAATGGGACTGGCGGCACCATCGCGCTATGTTTTTGCGATAAAGCAGATGAGTCCAATCTTCTTCGAATATCCATACCAATCCACATGGCCAGACGGAACAATTCCCAATTTCATTGTCCAACGTAGTTTTGATCCTCTCACATTAAACCCAAGCTTTTATGTGAACGGCATCCTATACACCGGCGAAGTTTATTCAGATGAATATTCAGGCTTGAATTATATGTTTGTTTATTTCGCGGATCCGCTCGCATTGGCTGGCGGCTCGGTTGCTGATGTTAACACTTTTTATACTCCAGGGTCTTATTATACTACACTGACTTACGATGATGTTGGAGGGTTGCGATATCTTTTGAGTGCGGACAAAGTGAATTATGAAAAACTGTCGCCTGACGTCCGTACTTCCGGCTCCCACAGAAATGGTACCGGTGATGGAGCCTGGAGACCCGGAGTGGAGAAAATCACTTTTGTGCGCCAGCCAACGGATCGCCGGTCCGGAAAATTCCGACCGTTTCACTATCGATTCACCGATGCTTATTTGAAGAATGGTGTCTTGATGCAGCAACGAGCCGAGCGTGAAATTCGTCGGCCGGATTTCCTATTTTGCGTTGCCGATACCGGTGAAAACAATCCGATTACACCTTGGTTCATTCGCACCGGCACAACCAATTGGCTGAATGATGCTGCATTGAATGGAAATACCAATGGTGAAGGCCCAGGCGTCATTCAATCGCCCATCAAAATCACTTTCCACAAACTCGGGCCAATTGTGATAACGGGAGATACTGGATACCCCGGCTCTCAACCTCACATAAACACCCAAAGTTGGGGATCATTTGATAGTTCAACAAATCCCCCCGTGGTTTATCCTGTTCTTGCAGGCGGCGATACGTCGTTTACCATTCGGCTCCTCTTTTGGATTCCCAGCTACACAAACTCCATCGTTGCCAACAACGGCTATACCACCCTGCTGACCAATTGCATCTGGCATTTGTCGGTTCCTATCGGTGGACAGGCGCTTCTCCAAATTTCGACCAACCAAATCGATTGGGCTTCGGTTGCCACGACGACCAATGCTGGAGCGGTCACCGAATGGTACTATTTCGGCACGGTAAATCCTCCGAAGTACTTTCGCGTGATCCCGCAATCGGTTCCTGAACCGAATCACTGACCAAATAGCGGGCAGCTTTGGCTATTTGGGCCGACACAACACGTTCAGCGCCGCCGCGGCATTGGTCATTTCGCGGGCTTGCGAAAACTGGCCGGCTTCAGCGTAGGCGGCAGCGAGCGTTCCGATGAAGACCGGCTGTCTGGCGTCGGTGAGTTTAACGGCCCGGGCCGCCAGTTTCACGGCTTCCCCGCCGTTGCGCAATTCAGGCCGGCTGCTGGCCGCCAGAATCCAGGCCAGATTGTTCAAGGCGACAACATTATTGGAATCCGCCTCCAGGGCGCTGCGGTAGTGGTGAATGGCTTCCTCGATCTTTCCGTCCTCCTTGCAGCGGCGGGCCAGTTGGACTTCTTCCCTGGCCTCCGGCTTTCCCGGGAGCATCGGCTCATCCTCCACCGCGAAGGAAATGTTTGGATAGCTTGGGAGATCGCCGGCCTGTACTTCCTGCGGGTTGGCCGGTTGCGTGTCATATTGCACCCGGGAAAAAACCCTCACGACGGAATACGGTTGATCCGGAACTTTTCCGACGGCGAAAGGAACGGGCCCTGAATTTGCACCATAGAATCCGGCCGCCCCGTTTTCCGTGCTGCCCATCAGATTCATCCATGAAAATGGCGTGTATCGCACGTGGTCAACCCATCCGACACTGCCCGGCGGAAACGGAGTGATGATGCCGATTTCCGGCACAATGACAATATCACCCGGTTGAAGCAATGACCGCTCAACATCAATCGGCAGACCGCCAAGTTTTTCCATGTAGTATTGGAACGCCCCGTGCCCCTCAAACCACATCTGGCGGCCTGCCGGTTTGTACTTTGCGGCGATTTGTTCCGCCGCGGTTCTGGCCGAGCCGGCCAACTGGTAGTCAGCAAACACCAGGCTCAAGGTGATGGCCGACGCTGGAATCAGCGGCCACAACCACCAGTTCCTGGCCACGGGGTTTCCCCGGGCCGCCTCCAAGCGTCGCACCAGCAGAATGGCCGCCGCCGGAACGACCAGAAGCAGGCTGCGGGCGTTGATGGCAAAGTTCAGCACAATGGCGGAGAAAAGTCCGCTGCCAATCCAGAAAGCAAGAACCACGGACTGGATGCTTCGCCGCTGCAATACTTCTGCCGCAGTGAGCAGCAACAAATGCAGGCCGCCGGCGCACAGGAACGCGATCTGGAGCAAAAAACCCCAGTGGTTCATGAGCCCGGCGTTTTCCGATTGAAAGAAAAACAACCTGAGGTTTCCGCACCAGCGAAGCGCTCCCAGCAACATGCCAAAAATGATGATGCCCCCGGCCAACAACACCTGCCATCGCCACACCAACGGGGCAAAGAGCAGCAGCGGCAGCAGGCAGCCGCCGGCAAAAGCCAGACCGATGATTCCTCTCGCTCCCCAGCCATCGGGGAACTCACGGCTATGGTGAGTATGAGCCACCGCGTTGGAAAAAAGTCCGGTTCCATACATTTTGGCCGTCATCCACTCGTAGCCCGCCAGCATCATCAGGGGCACCGCCAATCCCAGCAACCACCACCCGGCCTTGCGGGTCCGAAGAATACCCAGGACGGGCAAAAGCGGCAGCATGGTCACGGCACTGTATTTGGTCAGCACGGCCAGACCGGCAAGACCGCCGGCCAGCATGAACAGCCACCAACATCGCCCGCCGGCCAGGTTGCGTTCCCAGAGCACGAGCGCCCAAATCCAGAAGGTCAGCATGAGCACATCGCACATCAGCGTCGTGCTGGAAACCAGGAATACCGGGGTGAACATGGCGATCACCGTGGCCAGCAACGGCCGCTCACACCACATTTGAGCGAGCCGGTAAACGCCAGCCAAGGCCAGAAAAGCCACCGCCAGGCAGCCAAGGTGGAGAACGGCTTCGTTCCAGCCAAACAAGCAGGCCACCCCGGCCAGGAAGTAGGACATCACTGGTGGATTCCAGTTGGCCACCCACATGGGTATCGACGATGACCACCAGTTCACCTTGAAACCGAAACAGTCGGCCGGATGTTTCTGAATCCACTCTGCCGTCCAAACATAGAGCGCGTCATCGGTATGAACCGCCTTGTTAACAAACGGCCCAAGACAGACCACCAGAAGGAACCCGATCACGGCTCGGGGATGCGACGCCATCCAGGATTTCAAGTTCACAGGTTGTGATCCGGTGTCCATCAAACGCCCGAAACGCTACTGGTCTGCCAAAGGACAAGCAATCCTTGAAAGCTCGGAAGCCAAATCCAAAACGAATCCGGCGGAACCGTTCTCCCCGCGCCGCGCCGCGCGCGTCGGTCTTGCCGGCTCGTTCCTCCGGAAAAGGGAGCTACGGTCTTGAGAAAAATGTTTCCGGCAGCGAGCCTTTCTCGGTGCGGATGACGGTGCCGGGACTGATATTGTGACGCGTGAACCAGCCGTCGCTGGTTTCCAGGACGTATTGGATGTTGTCCACCGCAGCCACGACGGCGTTGGTGTCATTCTTTTCCAGGTGATGGATTTCCGCGATGACGCCATCGGGGTTGATGTAGGCGGCGGAAATGGATTCCGGACAGTTCTTCATCCAGAACGACGCGCGTTGCTGGACGGGCAGGACAAAGAGCATGGCGTCGGTCTCCTGGATGTTCGTGCGGAACATCATCCCGGTCATTTCCTGCGCCGGGGTCAGCGCCAGTTCCGCGTCCAGCGTTTCCGCGCCGAGATAAATCTTCATCGTTCGCAGCCGCGGCTGTGCCTGTTTGGGCAGCTGATCGTCAATTGAGGGCTCCGGCGCAGCAGATCTTTGGCAGCCCGCCCAAAACGCCGCCGCCAGCAACAGCACGATGAATTTTTCCGGTCTCACGCCGACAGTCTGCAAAAAGCGGGCGGCCGGTTCAACCCTGCAATGCAGCGGCAACCTGCGCCGATTGCAACTGGCATGAAACCTGGCAAAATGATCCAAGTTCAATCTCGGTGTGAAATTGTCTTGGTTTCGGACCTGATAGGATGATTGAAGAAATCGAATGGGGCGACTGCCGCTCATGCCCTTCACGCACCAGTGCAATTGGGCGGTGAATTGTTCCGCAACTTGTGATGTCACCCCTTGACGTCCCGCCCGGCGGCCATGCTTGGCGATCCTTTTTACAGGCTTGCCATCATCCTCCTCATCACCACAATTGTTGACAGTGAATCAGGACACTTATGACGCGCTAATTATCGGTTGCGGACCCGGCGGCAGCAGCGCCGCCACCTTTCTGGCGCGGGCAGGCAAACGCGTGCTGGTGCTGGAAAAGGAGGTTTTTCCGCGCTTTCACATCGGTGAATCGCTCCTGCCGTGCAACATGACCATCTTCCGCGAGATGGGGGTGCTGCCGGCCCTGCAAGCGGCGGGTTTCCCGAGAAAACTGGGAGCGCGGTTCGAGCTCGGCAACGGCTCCCTCGGCACCCGCTTCGCCTTCCGCCAGGGGAAATTCAACCGCGAGCCGGAATCCATCCAGGTCGAACGCGCGACCTTCGATCACGTCCTGCTCAAACATGCGCGCGCCTCGGGTGCCGATGTGCGCGAAGGCTGGACGGTCGGCAAATTTGCCTCGGACGCCGGCGGCGTGAGTCTCGAAGCGTGCGGCCCCGACGGCCAGACGCACCAGTTTCGCGCGGCCTATCTGATTGACGCCAGCGGCCGCGGCAACCTGACGGGCAACCAGGAACAGCTCCGGGTCACCCACCCGCGGCACAAGAAACTCGCGGTCTTCGCCCACTTCACCGGGGTGGTGCGCGACGCGGGCGAGGCGGGCAATGACATCATCATCGTGCGTCTGCCGAACAAATGGTTCTGGATCATCCCCATCTCCGCCGAGAAGACCAGCGTGGGCCTGGTGATTGACCAGGATGAGTTCGCACAGGTAACCGGGACCCCGCAGGAAATCTTCGACCGCTGGGTCGCGTCCAGTTCCGCCGTGAATGAGCGGATGCTGAATGCGCGGCGGGTGAACGAAACCCGCACCACGAGTGATTTCAGCTACTACAACCGCCGGCTCACCGGGGACCGCCTGCTGCGCGTGGGCGACGCCGCGGGCTTTTTGGATCCGATTTTTTCCGCCGGAGTTTTTCTCGCCATGTGGTCGGGCAAACTGGCGGCGGAAACAGTCCGGCAGGCAATCGCCGCCGGCCGTCCCGGCGGACGACCGTTCAAGGCTTACGAGAAACGCGTCGGGAAGGGGTTGAGGTATTACTGGCGCATGGTGGAAAATTATTACACGACCCCGTTCATGGAACTGTTTCTGCGCCCGACCGAACGTTGCCAGCTGTTCTCCGCGGTCATCGGCGTGCTCGCCGGCGAGGTGGAGGGAAGCTGGGCGCTCCGTTGGCGGATGGAACTCTTTTTCCTGCTCGTAAAAATCCAGGCGCGCTGGCGGTTGTCGCCCCCCATCAGTTTCCGTCCGATTGTCATTGTGACCAAAAATCCCCCAACATGCCCGCCCCCAGGATGAAATCGCGCGGCGGGAGCACCCGTCTCCGACCCGGCCTGCGGTCGCTGCTGTTGATGGCGGTCCTTGCCGCCGGCTGTCACACCGCTCCACCACTGGCGCCGGCCGATTTTTCGGCGCCCGGCTGGCGTGTCCAGCAAGGCCAGGCGGTTTGGAAACCTTCGTCCCGCCGTCCCGAACTCGCCGGCGATCTGTTGCTGGCGACGAATGCGAACGGAAATCTCTTTATCCAGTTTTCCAAAGTGCCCTTTCCGCTGGCCACCGCGCAACGTTCAGGCGACCAATGGCAGATTGAATTTGGCGCGGACGAGTTTTCGTGGCACGGACGTGGCGCGCCGCCGGATCGTTTCGCCTGGTTTCAATTGCCGCGGGCGCTCCGCGATGCCAACGCTGGCAGCAACTGGAAACTCACCCGGCCGACCGCCGCTTGGTGGCGTTTGGAAAATCCGCGCACCGGCGAAACTCTGGAAGGCGAGTTTTTCCCATGAACGATCGCTGGTTTCGCTGGTGGTGGCTGGCGCTGCTCGTTCCGATCATCGCCGGACTTGCGCGGTTGCACTTTGATGCCGAGATGCTCGATTTGTTGCCCGCGAAGGTTCCCGCCGTCCAAGGCCTCAAATTATACCAGCAGCATTTCACCAATGCGCGCGAACTCATCATCACCGTCCGGGCGCCCGATCGCGAGACCGCCGGGCAAACCGCGAAATCCATTGCCCAATGCCTGCAGGGCGAAACCAACCTGGTCGCCCATGCCACCTGGCAGCCGCCCTGGCTCGAGCATCCCGAACAAACCGCCGAACTCATCGCGTATCTTTGGCTGAATCAGCCGCCGGATGCATTTGCCAATCTGGCCGCGCAGCTCTCGGAATCGAATCTCGTTCACGTTCTGACCCGGACGCGCGAACAGCTGGCCACCACGCTCTCGCCCAGCGAAATTGCGCAATTGAGTTACGACCCGTTCGGTTTGACGCGCTTGCCCGAAAATGTCGCCGGGATGGCTTCTGGTTTTGGGCAGGGACAGGAATTCTTTGCCTCCGCCGACGGCCGGTTCCGGATCATCTTCGTCACGGCGCGCGATGCATTGAACGGCTACCGCGAATGCACCGCCTGGTTCAACGCCGTAAAGAATGTCATCCGTGCCGCGTTGCCGGCCGATGCTGGCATAAAAATCGGCTACACCGGACGACCCGTGTTTGTCGCGGAAATTTCCGGCAGCATGCAGCACGATATGAAGTTGTCCGTCGGCGGCACGGCCTTGATCATTGCGATCCTGTTTTGGTGCACCCATCGGCGCCTCAAGCCGATGCTCTGGCTGCTGACGCTGCTCGCATTGATTCTGGCCGCAACGCTGGCCATCGGCGGCCTGATTTTTGGCGCGGTCAACATCATCAGCATGGGCTTTGCGGCGATTCTGCTCGGCCTCGCGGTGGACTATGCCGTCGTGCATTATCAGGAGGCACTCGCCCATCCGGACCTGTCCATCCCCGAGGTTCGCCGCGCCATCGCGCCCAGCATTTTCTGGGCGGCATTCACCACCATTTCCGCATTCCTCGTTCTGAACTTCGGCGGTCTGCCCGGTCTCGCCCAGCTGGGATCGCTCGTCGGCATCGGTGTCGCACTTTCCGCCGCGGTGATGATTTTTGCGTTTCTGCCGCCGTTGTTTCCGGATCGGATGAAGCCCCGGCCTGATCGGGACGCGCTGGCGGGCGTCCAAGCCGGCCGGCCGGCCGGCCCGGCCGAAAAGGACCGGGACAGCCGGGTAACAATTGTCTTCGCGGCCACGGCCCTTTTGATTTTGCTCTGCGCCGCGATTTTGTTTTCCGGCCTCCCGAAAATGGACACGAGCGCAAACGCCCTGCGACCGCGCGACAGCCAGGCCTACACCACGCTGGATGCCATCCAGAATAATCTGGGGCAAAAACGCGAGCCGCTCTGGCTGGTCATTTCCGGACGCGACGAAAGCGACGTCGCCAGCAAGCTTGACGCGGTCTTGCCGGCACTCAACGCCGCGGTTTCCAATCAAATCCTCTTCGGCTTCACGCTGCCCAATGCCTTGTGGCCCCGACCCGAATTTCAATCGGCCAACCGGGCAACCGCCCGGCGGCTTGCTGCCGAAGGCGAGGTCTTGCGGGCTGCCGCTTTGACCAATGGCTTTTCTGAGGACGCCTTCGGTCTGGCCAACGGCATTCTGGGCACCTGGCAGCGCGCCGCCGCAACCACGAATGTTTTCTGGCCGACGAATCCGCTTGGCTCGTGGATCTTTGAAAAACTGGCGGCGCGCGAACCGCAAAACCTTTTCGCCGTCGGCTTCCTCTTCCCGTCAACCAACGCCACCTCGTTCGCCCAACTGGATGCGCAATTGCCGCACGACGGCGTCTGGCTTTCCGGCTGGGATTTGCTCGGTGGAACCGTCCTGGCGGCCGTCAAAAAAAACCTCTGGAAGCTGTTGCTGCCGATGATTGGCCTCATTTTGCTTTCGCTCTGGCTGGCTTTCCGGCGATGGACCGAGCTTTTTTTCAGCCTCGGCATTCTGCTGTTGAGCGGATTTTGCCTGCTCGCCGTGATGAAGACCTGCGGCTGGCAGTGGAATCTGCTCAACCTGATGGCCCTGCCGCTGATTCTCGGCACGGGCGTGGACTACAGCATTTTCATGCAGCTCGCATTGCGCCGTTGTCACGGCGATCTGCCCCTGGCGCACCGGTCGGTCGGGCGCGCGCTGCTGCTCTGCGGCGGCACGGCGATCGCCGGTTTCGGTTCGCTCGGTCTGTCGAGCAATGTGGGCATGTCGAGCCTCGGCCGGGTCTGCGCCGTCGGCATCGCGGGCAACATGTTGATTTCCGTTTTTCTATTGCCGGTCGGGTGGAAACAGATTTTGGGCAGGGGAGAAGTGAAACCAGCGGCGGAAACAATTTCCGGGCCGTCGCATTTTTACGGCGCATTCGTCTGGCGGATTGGCCTGGCGCTCGGCCGTTTCATTCCCGCGCCGGTTTTTGTGTTTTTTGCCCGGCTGATTGCCGCGATCTACTGGCAATTGGCCGCCCGCCGGCGTGAAATTGTGATTCAAAATCTGCTGCCCGTATTGAACGACCGCCAGCTGGCTGCACGGGCCGCACGCGAACTGTTCACGGAGTTCATGATCAAGATTACGGACCTGTGGCGTTATGAAAGCGGCGGGGCATTGGGCCGCTGGCAGGGCGACTGGAACGGCTGGAATCATTTCGCCACCGCCCACGCGCGCGGCAAGGGTGTGCTGCTCGTCACGCCGCACCTGGGTAATTGGGAATTCGGGGGCGAGTTTCTCGTCCAACACGATTGCAGGCTGGTCGTGCTCACGCAACCTGAACCCGACCCGCGCCTGACGGAAATGCGCAAGAATTCCCGCCGGCTGCGAGGCGTCGAAACCCTGGTCGTTGGTGAGGACATGTTCGCGTTTGTCGAAATCATCAGGCGGTTGCAGGAAGGCGCGACCGTGGCGCTGCTTGTGGACCGCCCGCCCGCACCGGCGGCGGTGAAGGTTGAATTGTTCGGCAAACCGTTCCTTGCGTCCAACGCGGTGGCCGAACTGGCGCGCGCTTCCGGGAGCGCGATTGTTCTGACCTGCATCGTCCGCCAAGGCGACCATTATCTCGCGCACATGCTGCCGGAAATAACCTATGATCGCGCGGCCATCGGCAACCGCGAAGCCCGCATCCGCCTGACGCAGGAAATCATGCGTGCGTTCGAGCCGGCCATCCGGCAGCATCTCACGCAATGGTTTCACTTCGTTCCGATCTGGACGGAGGACAAACCGAAATGAAAATGGGATTATGCCTTTGACAAAACTGGTGGCAGGGACAGCGCGCTGCGCTGTCACCGCCCCCGCAATAGCGGGCGGAATGCGCATGGCCGTCACACGCGTTTTGTTTGATTCGTTGCGCCGCGCTGCGGCGCGGACGGCGCAGCGCACCGTCCCCGCCATGATGTTCACGCTCGGAATCTTTTCCGCGCTGCAAAACATCCGTGCCGTTGAAACCAATGCCGTATTGGACGCCTGGTTCTCCGCCCAGACCAATCTTCACACCTGGTCCGCGGATTTTGTCCAGACCCGCGCGTTGAAAACCCTGACCCAGCCGCTCGTCGCCAGCGGCCATATCTCATTTGCCATGCCCAATGAATTTTGTTGGGAACTCGGCCAGCCGCCAAAAACCATCGCGCGGCGGCACGGCGATGAGATGTTCGTAATCTATCCGCGATTGAAACGCGCCGAGCGCTATCCGCTCGGCGCCGGTACGCCGGCTGAATGGCGCGACACGATGTCGCTGTTACAGGCCGGTTTTCCGCACGACCGGAAGGAATTCGAGGCCCAGTTTCAAATCCTGTCACTGACGGAAACCAACGGCGCCTGGCAATTCTCCCTGCAGCCAAAGAGTGTTTTCGCGCGCCGGATGATGCCGGAATTGCGGATCGGCCTGGCCACCAATGGTTTTTCGCTGTCCAGCACCGAACTGGTCTTTGTGGACGGCTCGCGGATGCGGAATGATTTTACCAATGCCGTTTTGAATCCGGCGCTGGACGAAAAACTGTTCGAGTGGAGTCCGCCCGCCGATTATAAAGTCACTGAACCCATGCAACGGTAGGGCGGTGCTGCCGCGCCGCCCAATGGGAACGGAGCGCGGGTATCCCACCCGCAGCGGCCAGGATTGCTGAATGAACGCACAGAATTTAACGGATTTTATGTTGTCGTGCCTGCTGCGGCTGAGACAGCCGCGCTCCGCCGTCTCTCAAAACGATGAACCCGCTTGATACAGCCCTAAACCTGCTGCCGCACGGCGCGGAATTCCGGTTCCTTGACCGGCTGGTGAATTTGAATCCCGGGCAAACCGGTGCAGGCGAATACCAGGTTCGCGGCGACGAGCCCTTTCTGCGCGGACATTTTCCCGGCCAGCCATTGTTCCCCGGCGTGCTGCTCGTCGAAGCGGCGGCGCAACTGGCAGGCGTGGTGGCGCAAAGCGATCCGAAAATCCCGCCGCTGGCCGGACTGAAACTTACCGCGCTGCGAAATGTAAAGATCCTCGGCACGGCCAGGCCCGGCGAAATCATCCAGCTTGAAGCGCGCATCACCGGCCGGCTCGGCAATCTGGTTCAGGCGCAGGC
>Ga0265338_10006979_pt1 | contig 14193 bp, 12 predicted proteins | sample 42126metaG_FD_193579 | JGI IMG/M metagenome (GOLD analysis project Ga0265338, IMG submission 193579) | Rhizosphere microbial communities from Carex aquatilis grown in University of Washington, Seatle, WA, United States - 4-21-26 metaG | ecosystem: Host-associated > Plants > Roots > Rhizosphere... | reverse complement strand
ATATGCCCGCATGGTAGCAGCTTGTCCGCGGGTGTCCTAGCGCGCGGCAGGCGCCCCGGGGGAGTGCGAACCGGGGTCGGGGCGCGCGCCATGGGCGGCACCGCTCTCGATCCGCGCACGGAAGGCATCCATGTCCATGGGCCGGCCGGTCAGGTAGCCCTGCATGCGGTCGCAGCCATGCACCTCGAGGAACGAGCGCTGGGCCTCGTGCTCCACGCCTTCCGCCAGCACCTGCATGCCGAGGTTGTGGGCCAGGCGGATCACGGTGTCGGTGATGGCGGCATCGGCGGTGGACTGGGTCACGCCGCTGATGAAGGACTTGTCCACCTTGAGCTCGTCCACCGGGAAGCGCTTGAGATAGGCCAGCGAGGAGTAGCCGGTGCCGAAGTCGTCGAGGGCGATGCGCACGTTCACGGCCTTGAGCCGCTTGAGCATGTGCTCCGCATCGGCGGGGTCGCGCATCAGCAGCGTCTCGGTGATCTCCAGGGTGATGCTGTCGGGGGAGATGTGGTGCCGCGCGAGCGTCGCCTCGATGCGCTCGGCGAGGTCGGGCTGCATGAACTGCCGCGCCGAGAGGTTCACCGCCAGGCGCGGCGGCCTGAGGCCGGCTTCCTGCAGCCTGACCAGGTCACGGCATACCTGCTCCAGCACCCACTCGCCCACGGTCAGGATCAGGCCGGTCTCTTCCAGCAGCGGGATGAACTCGGCGGGTGACACCTCGCCCTGCTCGGGGTTCTTCCAGCGCAACAGCGCCTCGGCGCCGGTCATCTCGCCGCTGGCCACCTCCACCTGCGGCTGGTAGTACACCCGGAACTCGCCGCGCTCCAGCGCATGGCGCAGTTCGCCCAGGAGGGCGAGCCGGCGCGCCGCCGGCGCGTTCATGGCGGCTTCGAAGAACTGGAATCCGTTGCGGCCGCGCTGCTTGGCGCGATGCAGCGCCACGTCGGCATGCTTGAACAGCGTGTCGGCATCGGCGCCGTCGCGCGGACCGATGCTGATCCCCAGGCTCGCGGTGAGGAACACGGTGCGCTCGTCGACGTTGAGCGGCTGGGTGATGCCCTCCAGCAAGGCGCGCACCCGCTCGGTCATGCCGGGGCCGATGTCGGCTCCCGCCAGCACCATGCCGAACTCGTCGCCGCCGACGCGGGCCAGCATGCCATGGCCCACGTGTTCGCCGAGCCGCTCCGCCATCGCCTGGATGCAGCGGTCGCCGAACTCGTAGCCAAGGGTGTCGTTGATCTGCTTCATGCTGTCCAGGTTGAACAGCAGGAAGGCGATATCCGATTCCTTGCGCAGCAAGGTGTCGTCCAGGTTGTCCAGCATCAGGGAACGGTTCGGCAGTCCCGTGAGCCCGTCGTAGTTGGTCATGCGCTCGATGGTGCGCTCGGCGTGGTGCTTCTCGATGGCGATGCGGGCGATGTGCGCGAAACGCTCCATCAAGGCCACGTCCTGGGGCGCGGGCCGCGCCGGCTCCTTCGAGTAGGCGGCGAAGGTGCCGAGCAGGCGCCCGCGCTGCGAGAGGATGGGCATCGACCAGCCAGCGCGCACGCCGAGCGCCTCGGCCCGGGCGCGCATGTCGGCCCAGCGCGGGTCGGAGGCGAAGTCCTCCACCATCACCGGCTGCTTGCTCCAGGCGGCGACGCCGCAGGGGTTGGAATCGGCGGCCACCAGCGTGCCGGCGGCGAATCCGAAGTATTCGGGGGGCAAGCCGGGTGCCGCGGCCACGTCGAGGCGGTCGCCGGCCTCATTGGCCAGCAGCACGGCATAGAGGGTGTGGTGCCGGGAATGGCGTCCGCAGAGCCGTGCGATCTCTTCCAGCACGGGCTTGAGTTCCGCGCCGTCGGCCATGCGTTCGAACACCCGCTGCTCGCCTTCGAGCAGCTTGGCGTCGGCGACGACTTCACCGGCGGATGAGGAGCCGAAAGGCCCTCTCGAGACGGTTAGAGGCCTGCGATCCATGCAGTACATCCCTGTTGTCAGCCGCGGTAGGCGGCTAGACGGCGATCCGCTCCAGGAGCGGGACCAGCTCGTGGTAGAGCTCGGTCTTCACGAGATAGGCATCCGCCCCTGCGTGCATCGCCATATCACGATACTCCGGTTCGGCGTGGAAGGACATGACCACCACCTTGGGCGGCTTGGGGCCGGCCTTGAGGCGGCGTGTGACGGCCACCCCATCGATGTCGGGCATGCTGAAATCCACCAGGACCAGGTCCGGCTTGTGCTCGTCGATGAGCTTCAGACCATCCTTGCCGCTGTTGGCACGACCCACGATCTCGACACCTCTATAGGTACGCAACAGGGTGGCGAGGGCGGCCAGCAGCGGCGGATAGTCATCCACCAGCACGGTCCGCAAGGGTCTCTTCGCCTCCATCTGCATCGCAGCCTCCTGACTGACCCGGAGCCTGCGGGGTCACTTCCTTGTGCGGGGTCCTGGGATCGGTCCGCGCAGAAGCTCCGGGTACGGGGACCACTCTGCGCGCCCGGGGGAGTCCAAGGCATTGGGGCTTCCCTGATTAGGACTCAGGGATTCCCTGATATGCGGGGCACGACATGACTGGGGCGTGACAGCACGCGGGCCGGCAAGGCGAAGCTTCGCTTCCCCGGCGGCGAGCGGCCGCGCGGGACGGAGGAGTGCCAGTGCAAGTCCCGGCTTGGACTAATCGGCCGAGATCAGGCCCTTCTTCAGAGCGTAGCGGATGAGACCGGCCACGTCGTGGATATCCAGGCGCTCCATCAACTGCGCCCGATGCGTCCACGGTCTTCACCGACAGGTGCAGGGTCTCGGCGATGTCGCGGGTACCCTTACCTTCGGCGATGAGCTGCAGGATCTCGCGCTGGCGCGGTGTCAACAGGTCCAAGCCCATGGGTCCGCCACGCAGGAAGTTGTCCACCACCTGCCGCGAGATGGCGGGACTGAGGTAGAACTGCCCCATCGATACGGACTTCAGCGCCATCTCCAGCTCGGTGGTGGCGGCATCCTTGAGGAGATAACCGGAGGCGCCGGCCTTGAGCGCCTGCGCCACGTATTCCTCGCTGGCATGCATGGAGAGGATGATGATCTTGGTCTTGGGATGGATGTTGTGGATGCGCTCAGCCGACTCGAGACCGTTCAAGCCCGGCATGGCGATGTCCATGAGCACGATGTCAGGTTGCATGTCGCGCACCATGCGCAGTGCCTGGCGCCCGTCCGCCGCCTCCGCCACCACTTCCATCTCGGGCAGGCGCGCGATCAGCGAGGTGAGACCCGCCCGCACCAGCGTGTGGTCATCGGCGATGAGTATCCTCATGACAGGGCCCTCGTCTCATGGTCCATCCTTGACCTCCCTACATCACCGGCTTCGCGCGGGCTTGCAGATAGGGTAACCCGGATCTGCGTACCTGCCCCAGGCTTAGATTCTATTACGATTTTACCGCCGGCGAGCCGCATCCGCTCCTGCATGCCTATGACGCCCAGGCTGGTCCCCATCATGGCATGGGTGCGCGCCGTATCGGGGTCGAAACCGCGGCCATCGTCCTGGACCAGCAGTTTCAAGGAGCCGTCTTCATATCTCAGGCTGACCGTCAGGTGCTTGGCTTGGGCATGACGCAACACATTGGACAAGGATTCCTGGAACACCCGGAACAAGGTGTTTTCGATCAGGGTGGGGAAGCGCGGGATATCCTCGGGCACGTCCAGCACGATCTCGATGCCGTCGTGCGCGGCGCGGGTACGTACGCACCAACGGAATGCCGCTGCCAGGCCCAGGTCATCCAGCACCGAAGGATGCAGGTTGAGGGACAACTGGCGCACTTGCTGCAGCAACTGGGATACGATCGCGGCGGCGTCTGCCGCGTTCGCCGCCATGGGCCCCGTGCCGGCCTGGCGCGCAAGTTCCTGGAGTTTGATGTTGGTGGCCGTGAGTGCCTGGCCCACCTCATCATGCAGTTCCCGGGCGATGGCACGGCGCTCGTTCTCGTGCGCCTCCAGCAAGCGGCGCGACATGAACCTGAGCTCCTCCATATAGACGCCGGCACGCTCCTCCGCTTGCTTGCGTTCGCTGACATCCTGGATCGTGCTCTGCAAGTTGCCGTCACTCAGCCTGCGCGCGCTTACCTCCACATGCACGGAACGATCATCCTTGTGGCGCATGCGCTTCTCCAGGCGCAGGCTGCCGCCCTTGTTCAACTGCTGCACCTGTTCGATGGTATCCGCGTCCTCCGGGACCACGATATCCCAGATGCTCATGCACAGGAACTCGGCGCGGCTGTATCCCAGCATGCTGCACAGCATGTGGTTGGCGAAGATGATCTTACCGGTGGGCTTTCGCACCATGATGCCTTCGAGAGCCTGCTCCACCAGTTCGGCATAGCGCCGCTCGCTCGACTGGTATGCCGTCTCCGCCAGCTTGCGTTGGGTGATGTCGATGATGGAGGCGAGCACGAAGCGGCGGTCCGCGATGTTGATGGGGTTGAGCCCGATCTCCACCGGCACCTCGCTGCCATCCTTGCGCAGACCGAACAGCTCACGGCCGGCACCCATGGTGCGCTCTTCGGGATCGTGCAGGTATCCATCGCGCAGACCGGGGTGTGGGCCGCGGAAGCGTGCCGGGACCAGCATCTCGATGGTCTGGCCCAGCAGTTCCGTGCGCTTGTAACCGAAGAGTCTTTCCGTCTGGGAATTGACCAGCGCGATGAGGCCGCGCTCATCGACCATGAGCATGGCATTGGGCGCACCTTCCACCACCGCGCGGAAACGCTCCTCGTCGGAACTCGGCGCTGAAATGACTGCGTTCAGACTCTACCTTCCTGGCATCGCGGTACCCTCATCCTGAGGTATCGGGTCAAGCATAGTCCTATTCAGGAAGTGCCGTATGAACGGCGAATCTCCGGAAACAGCCGGGTTATGTAGCCTGCGATGCCGGCCAAGACGGAGGCTCCGGCGAGTCAATCACCGCGCAAGATCGCGGGCAGGGAGACGCGTATCTCCGCGCCCTGCCCCGGTGTCGACGATAACTCGATCTCGCCGCCGGCGAGCCGCACCCGCTCCTGCATACCGAGCAGTCCCAGGCTCTTGCCGGAGAGCGCCTCGCGCCGCGCGGCTTCCGCGTCGAAACCCTTGCCATCATCCCGCGCCGTCATGACCAGACGCTCATCGGCATATTCGAGGCGCACTTGCAGCTGCGTGGCGCCGGCGTGCTTGAGCACGTTGGAGAGCGTCTCCTGGAACACCCGGAACAGGGTGATCTCCGCCATGCCCTCGAAGCGCGGCAGGTCCTCCGGCAGGTCCAGCGAGACCTGGAGGTCACTGCCCACGGTACGGGTACGCACGCACCAGCGCAGTGCCGGCGCCAGCCCCAAGTCGTCCAGCACCGAGGGGTGCAGGTCCAGGGACATCTGGCGCACCTTGGCCAGGAGTTCCGCCACCACGGTCTCGCTGTCGGCGAGCCGCGATGCCAAGGGACCGTCGCCAGCCTGCTGCTGCAGATCCTTGAGATTGATGCGCGTGGCGGTGAGCGCCTGGCCCACCTCGTCGTGCAGCTCCCGGGCTATGGAGCGGCGTTCCGTCTCCTGGGCCTCGCTCAAGCGCCGCGACATCTGCCGCAACTCCTCGGCATAGGCGTGTTCGCGCTCCTCGGCGGCACGCCGCTCGGTGATGTCGATGATCGAAGCCAGCACGAAGGGGCCTTCGGGCGTGGTGATGGGGTTGAGCCCGATCTCCACTGGCACCTCCCGCCCATCCTTGCGCAAACCGAACAGATCGCGGCCGACACCCATGGACCGGATCCGTGGATCATGGTTGTAACCGCTACGCAGCCGCGGATGCCCGGCGCGATACCGGTCAGGGATGAGGAGTTCCACGGATTTTCCCAACAACTCGTCGCGGCCGTAACCGAACAGCTTCTCGGTCTGGGGATTCACCAGCGCGATCATGCCTTGCTGGTCCACCATGATCATGGCATTCGGCGCCCCATCCACCATGGCACGGAACCGCAATTCAGCATCCTTGCGTTCGCTGATGTCCTGGACCGTGGTCTGGATATCGCCGTTGTTAAGGCGTTTGGCGCTCACTTCCACGTGGATGACGCCACCATCCTTCCTGCGCATGCGCTTATATACGCGCACACGGCCGCCGTGGCCGAGCTGCTGTACCTGCTGCAGGGTATCCAGGTCCGCGGTATGCACCACGTCGCCGATGTTGAGCTGCATCAGCTCCTCGCGGCTGTAGCCCAGCATGCGACAGAAGGTGTCGTTCACGAACACGAACCCGCCATCCGGCTTGCGCACCGTGATGCCTTCCAGGGCCTGGTCCACGAGCTCGGCATAGCGCTGCTCGCTCTCGCTGTGGGCCTTCTGCAGGCGCTTGCGCTCGCTCACGTCCAGCAGGAACGACTGCAGGTCGCCGTTCCTGAGCCGCTGGGTCACGTACTGGACCTCCAGCAGGTTGCCGCCTTTCTGCTTCATGAAGGTCTCGATGTGCACGCTATCGCCGGGCTTGAGCCGCTGTGCGCGTTCGATCACGCCCTGGTCCACCACCAGGTCCCGGGCATTGAGCTGCAGCAGCTCTTCGCGGCTGTAGCCTGTCATCTTGCGATAAGCCTCGTTCACCAGGAGCAGCCGGCCATCGGCGCGCCGGATCACGAAGCCGTTGATGGATTGCTCGATGGCATCGGCGTAACGCTGTTCGCTCTCCGCCACTCTCGCGTCAGACTGGCGCTGCATGAGCTCGCGTACCGCTTGCTCGAGCAGGTTGATGCGCCAAGCCATGAGCAGGATCAGACAGGAGACCGAGAAGCATATGAAGGAGATGACCATGGCGCTGGCGGAGGTGCCGGTGAGCCAGCCCGCAGAGACCGCGTAAGCACGCAACAGAGAGAGCGCCAGCAAGAACAGGATGGCCAGCGGGATGGCGATACGTGCGATGCGGCTGCCGATACGGTCACCCAAGAGGATGGAGAACATACCGCCGGGGATACGGATGATGCAGATGGCCAGCGTGAGCAGCATCCAACACAACACCGCTTGCGGGGAGAGCGGGTTCTTCGGTAACTCGCCGTACATGTGCACGGCACCGAACAATTTGCCGGCGAACACAGCCAGCGCGAAGGCCACCAGGATCAAGGTCATGGCATCGGCGGCGACTGCCGCCATGCCGCGGCGAGCGTGACTCCAGGGCAGCAGCAGGCCGAGCAACAAGAATCCCCAGGCCGTGGGCTGCGACATCCTGGGGTCATAGTCGGGATACGAGGCCCCGGCAAACAAGGCATCGATACCCAACGAGGTATCCAAGACATATTCCAGCACTGTCGCCAGGCCGAGCAGTAGCACCATCCCCGCCAGAACACGGCTGGACCTCCGTTGCCACGGGGAACGCTGCGGGGCGGCGAGGGTGAGACTCGCGACACCCAGCAGCAGCCCGACGGGGGTGTTCGCACCCATCAATTTCCAGACGTCCGGAAGATGCGCGCCAAAGGATGGCAGCATCCAGGCACACAACTCGGTCACTGCGATGAGGGACACGACGAGCAGGCAGGCTCGTTCCACGAGACGCAAGGCTGGACGGCTCCCGGGTGGGCCGGCAGCCGGATCCGCGTGTGATGCACCAGGCTCGAACATGGCTGCGGACATCCCTCCCGCATGCGCACTATGCGCGCAATCTCCCATCAGGACGGGTCAACCCCATTGGCCCGCCTCCTGGACAATCATAGTCCATGCAAAAACCCTTGAACCCTTTGAATACATGACAGTTAGTCGACGATCGCCGCTGGTCGGATAGATGGACGCGAGACAGGGGCAACCGCATGCGGCGAGCGACGCGCCACGGAGGGCGCGGCTGGAAAGCGCCCCAGGGATGGGTCAGTGAGTATTTGAATACAGAGGGTATTTTGGAGCGGGTGATGGGCGAGCCGGTAAGGCGAAGCTCCGCTTCGCCGGCGGCGAGCGCGAGGCAGGGATGCCGAGCTGGAAGGTGCACCAGGGATGGGTCTGAGGACAAATTACAGGGAGTTTGTGGAGCGGGTGATGGGAATCGAACCCACGTTATCTGGTTGGGAACCAGGAGTTCTACCATTGAACTACACCCGCGCGGGTCAGCCATTCTAGCGGCACCTTGGGGGCTGTCAAAGGCCAAGGGCGGCCCCCGGCGCGGGTGCGGTAAAATCCCCGGCCCCATCCCCTCCAGGCCCCCCGGACATGCGACTCCACGTCAACGGCCAGCCCACCGACCTCCCTGCCGGCCTCACGGCCCGGCAACTCCTGGAACGGATGGACTTGGCCGGCAAGCGCGTGGCCCTGGAAGTGAACGGCGAGATCCTGCCCCGCAGCGACCATGCCGCCCATGAGTTCAAGGATGGCGACAAGGTCGAAGTTGTCCATGCTATCGGGGGAGGCTAAAGCGAAGCACCGCTTCGCTTTAGCCGACCGCGAGGCACGATGCCGAGCGGGGCGAGCCTTCTTGAGGCGAGCGAAGCAAACCAGGGGCGGTTTGCCAGTCAGGCACTACGAGATATTGGAAGCAGACTTAAAATGGACATCTATAAATGAATAGCGTTCTCAAAAACCCCAAAGACACCACCGACACCTTCACCGTCGCTGGCAAGACCTTCCACTCGCGGCTGCTCTTGGGCACCGGCAAGTACAAAGACATGGACGAGACCCGCCGCGCGGTGGAAGCCAGCGGTGCCGAGATCGTGACCTTCGCCATCCGCCGCACCAACTTCGGCCAGAAGGCCGGCGAACCCAACCTGCTGGAAGTGCTGTCGCCCGCCAAGTACACCTTCCTGCCCAACACCGCCGGCTGCTACACCGCCGAGGATGCGGTGCGCACCTGCCGCCTGGCGCGGGAACTGCTGGATGGGCACACGCTGGTGAAACTGGAAGTGCTTGGCGATGAGAAGACCCTCTACCCGGACGTGAGCGAGACCCTGGAGGCCGCCGCGGCCTTGGTGAAGGAAGGCTTCGAAGTGATGGTCTACACCAGCGACGATCCACTGGTGGCGAAGAAGCTGGAGGACCTGGGCTGCGTGGCAGTGATGCCGCTGGGCGCGCCCATCGGCTCGGGCTTAGGCATACGCAATCCTTATAACATCATCACCATCGTGGAGCAGGCCAAGGTGCCGGTGCTGGTGGATGCGGGCGTGGGCACCGCCTCCGACGCGGCCATCGCCATGGAACTGGGCTGTGATGGCGTGCTCATGAACACGGCGGTGGCGCTGGCCAAGGATCCCATCCTCATGGCTTCGGCCATGAAGAAGGCCATCGAGGCGGGCCGTGAGGCTTATCTCGCGGGCCGCATCCCCCGCAAACGCTTCGCTTCCGCTTCCTCGCCCATCGATGGGCTCTTCTTCTAACAGATGAGCGACGAGACCCCAGTACTGCGTCGCGTCAGAAGCTTTGTGTTGAGACAGGGCCGGATGACCCACGGACAGGACCGTGCGCTCGCGGAACTGCTGCCGCGCTTCGCGGTGCCGGAAGGCCCTGTCGACTTCAAGTCGCTGTTCGGCCGCGAGGCCAAGCGCACCCTCGAGATCGGTTTCGGCGACGGCCACAACCTGGCCGAACTGGCGCGTCGCCATCCGGAACAGGACTTCCTGGGATGCGAGGTGCATCAACCCGGCGTGGGGAGACTGCTGCTCAGCATCGAGGAGCTGTCCCTGTCGAACCTGCGGGTATATCCGGACGACGCCGTGCCCCTGCTGCGGGAACGCATCCCTGCTGCCAGCCTCGACACCATCCTCATATATTTCCCGGATCCCTGGCCCAAGAAGCGCCATCACAAGCGCAGGCTGGTGCAGCCGGACACGGCGGAACTCTTCGCGAGCAAATTGAAGACGGGCGGCACCCTGCGGCTGGCCACCGATTGGGAGGACTACGCCCGCCATGCCCTGGAGGTGCTGAACGCCTGCCCAGCCTTCCGCAACCGCGCGCACGACGGCGGCAGCGTGCCCCGGCCAGTGGAACGCCCCGAGACCAAGTTCGAGCGGCGCGGCCTGAAACTGGGCCACCGGGTGGCGGACCTGGTGTTCGAGAAGGTATGACGAGCTTGCGGGCCCCCGCCCCATCTTCTAGGCTGAGGTTCCTTCAGGGCGGGGATACCTAGATGGCGCAGGCAGAGGCGGTCCGCGGCAGCCTCATCGGCTGGCTGGGCCGTGGCCTGATCGGGCTCGGCACCTACATCGTGGACCTCACGGTGTTCGTGCTGCGCGCCTTCCGCGACTGGGCGCGGCGCGGGCGCGTGTTCAATCGCGCCACCCTGCAGAACATCTACGGCCAGGTGATCTTCACCGGGCTCGACTCCCTGCCGCTCATCAGCTTCCTGGGCCTCGCGGTGGGGCTCTCCATCACCTCGCAGCTGCTCAAGCTCGGCCAGACCATCGGCGGCGAGTCGGACGTCGGCACGCTGCTCATCAACATCGTCGGCAGCGAGCTCTCGGCGCTGCTCACCGCCATCGTGCTCATCGGCCGCTCCGGCTCCGCCATCGCGGTGGACCTGGGCAACATGAACCTGCGCGGTGAGGTGGAGGGCCTGGAGCTGCTGGGGATAAACGTCAACGAGTTCTTCGTCACGCCGCGCATCATCGGCGCCGCCATCTCGCAGTTCGTGCTGGCGGTGTACTTCGCCGGCATCGCTCTGTTCGGCGGCGTGTTCATCGCCTCGCTGCTGGGCAGATCCGGCGCCAGCCTGCACCAGCTGAAGCGCATGGCCGAGAGCGTGGACCCGCAGGTGATCGCGGTGTTCGCCATGAAGAACGTCCTGTTCGGCATCATCATCGCCGGTACCGCCTGCTACCACGGCTTCCGGGTACGCCGCTCACCCACCGAGCTGCCGCAGCAGACCCAGCGCGCCATCGTGATGAGCCTGGTGCTGGTGTTCGCGGCGGACGGCCTCCTGGCGGTGGTCTCTTGAACGCCGTGGTGCCGCTGCTGGAGGCGACGGACATCCGGCCACGCAACGCGGACGGCAGCAGCTTCGAGCATGCACTGTCCCTGGAAGTGGCGTCGGGCCAGACCGTCTGCCTGGTGGGACCCAACGGCGGCGGCAAGACCGCCTACCTGCGTGCCCTGGCCTCGGCGGACATCCCGGCCAGCGGCAGCCTGAAGTTGTTCGGCAGGAACGCACTGGGGCTGGACAGCTTGAGTTGGCGCGCGCTGCGCCTCAAGGCTGCCTACGTGCTGGAAGGCGCGCCGCTGCTCTCGGTGGTGAACGGCCTCATCAACGTGACCCTGCCGGCCATGTACCACCGCTTGGGCACAGCCACCCAGGTGGCGGCGGCGGCCCAGGACCTGCTCAAGTTCCTGGATTACCCCGGCCGCCAGGACCTCTTGCCCGCCTACCTCAACCAGCACGAGCGGCTCTTGCTCGCCATCGCCCGCTGCCTCATGCTGTCCCCGGAACTGATGTTCCTGGACGAACCGTTCCACATGACGGACAACGCCTGCCGCGAACGCGAGGCGGTGGTGTTCAGCAAGCTCACCGGGGAGAAGGGGCTGGGGCTGCTGATCGCCACCCATAACCTGGGTTTCGTGCGGCGCCACGCCGACAAGATCGTTTTCACGCATCCGGATTGGGTCGGGTGCTTCGCCGGCTGGAAGGCCCTCAACGCCTCGGAACGCCCCGAGGTGCGCGCCTTCCTCGACAGCGGTACCTGATACAGTCAGGTGTGGTTTCGGCTTTTGCGGTGCATGGATGCACCGCACGCGGATCAAGCACCAGGTACTTGATCCGGCGGAACCGAGCCAGGACTTGCTCCTGGCTCGGTGACTCTGAAAAATCCTGGGATGGATTTTTCAGAACTTAATAAAGAGAGCGCAGCGCGTGGCCGACAAAGAACAAGTCCACTACATCCACCGCCTGAGCTACACCGCGCGCGAGCGCCTGGTGGGCGTGTTCGTGCTGGTGGCGATCCTGCTGCTGTTCCTGCTGTTGGCCTTCAACCGCCAGACCAAGGACTTCTTCGAACCCAAGTTCACCCTGCACGCGACCATCACCGACGCCCAAGGCGTCACGCAGGACACGCCGGTGATGGTGTACGGCCTGCAGGTCGGCAAGGTCAGCAACCTCAGCCTGAGCCCCGACAACCGCATCGCGGTGACCATGGAGATCCAGGAACGCTTCCATAAGCTCATCCGAACCGACTCGACGGCCGAGATCAGCAAGCTATCGGTGATCGGCAACGCCGCCATCAGCATCAAGGCCGGCTCCCCCGACAAGCCCATGATCGCCAGCGACGGCGAACTGGTGCTGTCGCAGCCCATGTCCGTGGACCAGATGCTGGCGCAGGTGCAGCCGGTGCTGGCTGACGTGAAGTCCACCCTGTCCCAGATCAACCAGCTCACCCACGCCATCGAGCCCGCCGACCTGAACGCGCTGGTGAAGAACCTGTCCACCGTGTCCGGCAACCTCAAGGTCATCACCGGCGAGTTCGCCTCGCCGCAGGGCACGGCCAACACCAGCGCCGCGGTGCAGAACCTGGCCGGCACCCTCAAGGAGATGCAGGCGCGGCTCGCCGAGATGCAGCCGCTCATCAAGAACGCCAACGCTGCCTCGACCGACATGCCGGGGCTGTTGTCCCAGACCCATAAACTGGTGACCCAGCTCAACACCACCATGGGCACCGTGAACTACCAGCTGCAGGCGCTGCCGGACATGGTGGGCCGCACCCGCCAGATCCTGGACGAGACAGATTCGACCCTGCAGGCCATCCAGAACACCTGGCCTATCTCCTCGTCGGTGGCGAAGAAACCCGACACCACGCTGACGCCCGTGCAACCGCCGCAGTGAAAACCACTCCAAAAGCTACTGCGCTAGCCATGACGTCGTTGCGCTTCGGCTCGCAATCCTCACGTACCGAAGAGTACGCTCCGGTATGCTCGCCTCGCGCGCCTCGTCCTGGCGTCGCTCGTAACGCTTTTGGAGCGGTTTTCCTCCTTGTCGCCATGGCGGGTTTGGCTGCCTGCGGCAGCAAGCCTGTGCAGCCACCGCCGGTGGTGAGCCAGTCCCAGAACTTCATGGCGCAGGGCATGGTGGCCTACAACGACAACCGCTACGCCGAGGCGCGCGGCTGGTTCGGCCGTGCCTTCGCCGAATACCGCAGCGTGGACGACCAGGACCGCGAAGTGGACGCGCTCATGGACCTGGCCGACGCGGCGCTGCAGGAGGGCGACGTACCGAGCGCCCGCGACTCCATCAAGCAGGCGCGGGGCATCCTGGCCCTGCACCCGGTGGCGGGATTGCCGGAACGGCTCTCGCTGCTGGAAGCCTACGCGGACCTGCAGTCCCAGGACCCTGCTGCCGCCATCGCGGTATTGGATCCGCTGTTGGCCGAGACCGGCGCGGGCGCAGACCTGCAGCGCGCTGCCCTCTTCGCCCGTACCCAGGCGGCCTTCGATTCCAAGGCGGCGGATGCACCGCAATGGTTGGCCAAGCTCGGCAAGGGTCAGGACGATCTGGACCAGGCGCGCTTGGAACGGCTGCAGGCGCTCACGGCTTCCGATGCCGCCAACGCGGCGGGGCTCTACGCCAGCGCCCTGCACCGCTACCAGCTGCACTACTATCGGCCGGGCATCGCCGCGGTGCACGAGGAATGGGGCGTTCTACTGCTGTCGCAGCAGAAGTGGGCGGAAGCCCGCGACCACCTGCAGCGGGCGCTGGACGTGCGGTTATGGATGTACGACGGCAGCCGTTCGGCGCGGATCCTGACGCAGATGCAACAGGCGGATGCTGCGCTCGGCAATGCGGATGCGGCCAAGCAGGACGGCATCTGGAGCGACTACCTCAAGAACGGCGGAGATCCGAGCAAGTCGCCCGTCGCGCCGTCGGCCGTGACCACGCCCTCACCCTCTAACTGACATCCCTGTCTAAATCCGTTCCGGCCCCTCCAGGGGCCGGGTTACTTTTGGCGCGCCAAAAGTAACCAAAAACGCTCACCCGGAGCGCGGGGTGCCGAAGCGGCACCTTCCCTGCGCTTCTCGCTCGCTGCGAGGCCGCGCTCACGGGCCTTCCATGGCCCTTCGCGCGGACTCGCCATCCCTGGCTTCGTCCCTGCGGGCCGACCTTGCTCGCTGCGATGCTCGGCTCGCGCTACCGGGGTAAGAGGTAGAGACGCGAGTTCTTCCCATCCCCTTGGATGCCGGCGAGCACTGGAGCGAGCAAGCGAAGCCGAAGGGCGCCGCCAGGGATGGCGGCGCCTTCACACGCGAGGCAGGGAGGTCTCGTGT
>Ga0265338_10006977_pt1 | contig 14195 bp, 11 predicted proteins | sample 42126metaG_FD_193579 | JGI IMG/M metagenome (GOLD analysis project Ga0265338, IMG submission 193579) | Rhizosphere microbial communities from Carex aquatilis grown in University of Washington, Seatle, WA, United States - 4-21-26 metaG | ecosystem: Host-associated > Plants > Roots > Rhizosphere... | reverse complement strand
GAATACCTAGTCCTGCCAGTCGATCGCGAGCGAACCATCTTTTGCGATCGCACTCTTCAAGAAGTTGTAAAGGTTGCGCGCGTACATTTCGCTGGCATGAAATGCCAGCTGCGCCGCCAGGTTCACGGGACCGACGATCCTGACGCCCTGGTGCAGCACCGTCTGGCCGGCCTGCGTGAGCTCGCAGTTGCCGCCGGACTCCGCGGCGATGTCGACGATTACGCTGCCGGGCTTCATGCGCTCCACTGCCGCGCGCGAGATGATTCGCGGCGCGCGCCGGCCAGGAACCGATGCGGTGGTGATGACCGCATCGGCTACCGCGATGCGCGAATCGAGCACTTCCTGCTGCTTGCGCTTTTCATCGTCGGTGAGCTCGCGCGCGTAGCCGCCCGAGCCCTCGGCCGATACGCCGGTCTCGACGAACTTCGCACCCAGCGATTTGACCTGTTCCTTGGTGGCGCTGCGAACATCGTAGGCCTCGACCACGGCGCCCAGACGTCTGGCGGTGGCAATTGCCTGCAGTCCGGCGACACCCACGCCGACGATCAGCACCTGTGCCGGACGGATGGTACCGGCGGCCGTCGTCAGCATTGGCAGGAAGCGGTCGAGTGTGTCGGCGGCAATCAGCACGGCTTTGTAGCCCGCTACCGCGGCCTGCGAGGACAGCGCATCCATCGACTGGGCGCGCGAGATGCGCGGCACCAGCTCCATCGCGAAACTCGTGATCTGCCGATCGCGCAGCGCCCGCACCTCGGGCACATGGGAATGCGGCTGCATGAAGCCCACCACGATGGCGCCGCTCTTCAGCCCGCCGATCTGTTCAACGGTCAGTGGCTGCACCGTCAGCAGCACGTCGGCCGCGGCGAGCACTGCCTCGGGGCTGTCGGCCCATTCGACCTTCTTGAAGGCGGCATCGGGAAACTGAGCGTTCGTTCCCGCCTCGCGTTCGACCAGCACGCGCACGCCGGCTGCGGCCAATTTATCGGCGATCTCCGGGACCAGGCTGACGCGCGTCTCTCCAGGCGCGCGCTCACGGAGCGCACCGATCGTGACCGGCATATCGTTCTCCTCACTTTAGCCGCCAGAGGGCGGGGCGAGTGCGCTTAGCCTTCGGCAAGCGCCCCGGCGATGTTTGTCGAGACCGTTGAGACCTTAGTCGTTGAATTCTCGCACAACCCTGCCGTATCTTACAGTTCATGAGCGTTGGCTCCTTGCAACACGATTCGGAATTCGAACTATTGGCGGGGTCGTCGGGGCACGGTTTGTCGCAGATGGTGCTTCGCACGGACGTTGCCGGTATGCCACTCGAATGGGTGGATTATCGCGAGGCCGCCCGGCTTTACCACCAGGAACAGGTCGCCTACACCTGCGGTTCGCTGCTTTACCGTCTCTATGGCGGAGTCAACGCGCGCAGCGGACACCGCACCGTCCTCGAAGTCAGCTCCATCGTCGCCACCCTGGGGCACACCGGTAATCCGGGTAATACGCGCCACGACTACGTGCCGCCCCTGAACAACGAAACGCTGTTCCGGCGCGATGCCTATGTGTGTATGTACTGCGCCCAGCGCTTCCCGAGCCGAGAACTATCGCGCGATCACGTGCGCCCCTTCAGCCAGGGGGGCCAGGATGTGTGGACCAATGTCGTGGCCGCCTGCCGCCGCTGCAACAACGATAAGGCATGGCGCACACCCGAGCAGGCGAAGATGCAATTGATCGCAGTGCCATTCACCCCGACCTATGCGGAGTACATTTTTTTGAAGGGGCGGCGTGTACTGGCCGATCAGATGGAGTACCTGCTGGCACATTTTCCGCGCAGCAGCCCGCTGCACGATCGCATCGCGCGCTGGCGCGCCTGAGGCCGGCGCGGTCAGTGGTTTACCTGATCGACGCCTCCGTCTACATCTTCCGCGCCTGGTATTCCCTGCCGCCTGACCTTGCCGATGCCGATGGCCAGCCAACGCATGCGCTCTACGGCTTTGCGCGTTTCCTGAGTGATCTGCTCGAGCGCAAACAGCCCGACTACGTCGCGGTCGCCTTCGATGCGAGCCACGGACGCTGCTTTCGCAACACCCTCTACCCGGCCTATAAGGCCAATCGCGACCCGGCGCCACCCGAGCTCGCGCGCCAGTTCGCCCTCTGCCGCGAATATTGCCGGCACCTGGGGATTGCGGAATTCGCCGATGAGCTGTACGAGGCCGACGATCTGATCGGTACCCTGGCAATGCGCTGTCGCGCCGAGGGCCTGCCCGTAACGGTGGTCACCCGCGACAAGGACCTGGCGCAGCTGATTGGTCCGGACGATGTTTTCTGGGACTACAGCGATGCGGCCGAATATCGCTACGAACAGATCGCGGCGCGCTTCGGTGTCGTGCCAGAACGCATGGCCGACTATCTTGCGCTGCGGGGCGACAGCGTCGATAACGTGCCGGGAGTGCCAGGCGTGGGCGCGAAGACCGCCGCGCTGCTGATGAACCATTGCGCCTCGCTCGAGGAGCTGTTCGAGCGGCTGGAGGCGGTGGCGCAGCTGCCGCTGCGTGGCGCATCGAGCTTGCCTGCGCGACTGCGCCTGCACCGGGACGCTGCCTACCTGGCGCGTTCGTTAACGAGAATCGTTTGCAATGTCCCGATGCAGGCCCGGCAGGCAGATCTGCGCCGCCGGGTACCGGACCTCGCCCTGATCGAATCATTCTGCGAAGCCCAGGGCTTTGGAATGCTGCTGCGCCGCCAGGCTGAACGACTCAGCCGGACGGCGAGCAGTAACCGGGTCTGATCAGGGCTTCTTGACGTAGACCTGGCACCAGCCGTTGGCATTGACCTGCTTGCCCGCAAAGATGCTGCACGGGCCCCAGGCATCCCCGGCCTTGCCCTGGTACTGCATGCAGTTGCTGCAGGCAGAACCGGCTTTGTACTGCGGGAAAGCCTTGGCATCGACGCTCTTGGCATCGTTGGCATAGCCGAGCGACTTCGCAGTGGGATCGGACGGATCCAGGTGCGGCAGATCAGCCGCGTGAACACTCTGGCCGGGGCGGGCGACGGCGACCGCTCCGAGTATCAGAACGACTTTCTTCAACGCATCGCGGCGTGAAACATAGTCCGACATCGTTTTATCCCCTGCTCGCAAGCCCGGACGGGCGAAGGCGCTGATTCTAACGCGCAAATAGGTGCTCGGCGTGTAGGCGGACGCCACGATTTGTGCGCGCGGGCTTTCAGGTATCCTTCAGATCGAAGGGGTAGTAACCGGGTGGGGCGGACGTGACAGCGCAAAAGCAAGCAGCCACGGATATCGAATCGGCGCTGCGCGAGAAGCGCAGTTTCCCCCCTGCGCCCGCGTTCGCGGCCAGGGCGCGCGTCAAGCCGGTCGACCTGGCGGCGATGCGCCGGCGCGCGGAAGAGGACTACGTCGGTTTCTGGGCTGATCTCGCGCGCTCCCACCTGCACTGGCATCGGCCGTTCACGCAGACGCTCGATGAAAGCGAGGCGCCCAACTATCGCTGGTTCGGCGATGGCGAGCTGAATGTCTCGTACAACTGCCTGGACGCCCACCTGCCGGATCGGGGTGAGAAGCCCGCGATCATTTTCGAGGGCGAGCCGGGCGATACGCGCACGCTCAGCTACCGCGAACTGCACGCGCAGGTCTGCCGCTTCGCCAACGTGCTCAAAGATCTCGGTGCCCGTCGGGGCGATCGCATCGTCATCTATATGCCGCTGGTACCCGAGGCCATCATCGCGATGCAGGCCTGCGCGCGTATCGGCGCGGTTCACTCGGTGGTGTTCGGCGGCTTCTCAGCCGTGTCGCTGCGCGACCGCATCGAGGATGCCGGCGCAACGCTGGTAATCACGGCAGACGGCGGCTGGCGCGGCGGACAGATCGTCGGCCTCAAGAGCGCGGTGGATCAGGCCCTCTCGCAGGGATGCCCCACGGTGACCTCGGTCGTGGTCCTCAAGCGCACGGGCGCGCCCGTGGATATGGATGCGCACCGTGACCGCTGGTGGCACGAGCTGACCGATACGGCCGCAGCCGACTGTGAGCCCGAGTGGGTCGGCGCCGAGCATCCGCTGTATCTGCTGTACACCTCGGGATCCACCGGCAAGCCGAAAGGCATTCAGCACTCGAGCGGCGGCTACCTGCTCAACGTGCGGCTCACGTTCGAATGGGTCTTCGACTTGCGCGATGACGATGTGTTCTGGTGCACGGCCGATGTCGGCTGGGTCACGGGGCACAGCTACGTGGCCTATGGCCCGCTGGCCGCGGGCGCCACCATCCTGCTGTACGAAGGCGCGCCGACCTATCCGGACGGCGGGCGTTTCTGGAAGCTCTGCCAGGCGCATGGCGTCACCATTTTCTACACCGCGCCCACCGCGATCCGCGCGCTGATGAAGCTTGGTGATGCGCTTCCGGCGAAGTACGACCTTTCCCGGCTGCGCCTGCTCGGCAGCGTCGGCGAGCCGATCAATCCCGAGGCCTGGATGTGGTATCACCGGGTGATCGGCCACGAACGCTGTCCGATCGTGGATACCTGGTGGCAGACCGAGACTGGCGCCATCATGATATCGCCGCTGCCTGGCGTCACGGTCACCAAACCCGGCTCGTGCACACTGCCTTTGCCGGGAATACTCGCCGACATCGTCGATGACCATGGCGAATCGGTGACGAAACCCGGTGCGGGCGGTTATCTCGTGGTACGCAAGCCATGGCCGTCGCTGGCGCGCACCATCTGGGGTGACAACGAACGCTACCTCAGCACTTACTGGAACAAGTTCCACGGCCGCTTCTACGTCGCGGGTGATGGCGCCAATCGCGATGCGGACGGTTACTTCTGGATCGTCGGCCGCATCGATGATGTGTTGAATGTTGCTGGCCATCGCCTGGGCACCATGGAGATCGAATCGGCGCTCGTGGCACATCCCAAGGTGGCCGAAGCCGCGGTGGTCGGGCGACCCCACGACATCAAGGGTGAATCGGTATTTGCGTATGTCGTCTGCCGTGGACCGCGGCCCCAGTCCGAAGCCGCCGCGCTGATCAGCGAACTGCGTCAATGGGTGGCGCAGCAGCTCAGCCCCATCGCCAAGCCGGATGACATCCGTTTCGCCGACAGCCTGCCCAAGACGCGATCGGGCAAGATCATGCGGCGGCTGCTGCGCTCCATTGCGCGCGGCGAGGAAATCTCGCAGGACATCTCGACACTGGAGAATCCAGGCATCGTCGCGCAGCTGCGAGGTGAAGATGCGCCAGTGAAGCCAGCGCCGCCAAAAAAGAGCCCGCCGAAGAAGGCGCCGGCAAAGAAAGCCCTCGCCAGACGATCCGCGCGGCCTCAACCGAAACCTACGGCGGCTGGCGCCCCGGCCGGAGCAAGATCAAAAAGGCGGACCGCCCCCAAGTCAGGCGCGGCCAGGCGCACGGCCAGGCGCACGGCCAGGCGCGTCGCGCGCAAGCCGCCCACGCGCGCCAAACCCGCCACGCGCCGCGAGCCTGCTGTTCGGGCCAAGTCCGCGGCGCGCGCCAAGCCCTCGCGCCGGCGGCTGTCGCGGCGGGCCAAGCGAATCACGCGGCCACGGCGGCCCGCGCGTCGTTCGACAAAATGATGTTCGTGCCATCCGCTGCCGCCCGCATCGCCTGGGCGGCAGGGATCCGGCGGCTGCTGCTGGCTGGCGTGCTGGCGCTCAGTGCCTGTCGCACTGCCCCGCCACCACCGTCTCCTCCGGTAATCGAAGCGGCGCCCGCGCCGGCGGTCGTGCCCGAGCGCATCGAGCACTATCGCGTCGACGATCAGGCTTCGCAGGTTCTGATCCTGGTGTACCGGGATGGCCGCATGGCTCGACTCGGACACAACCACCTGCTGCGGGTACGTCAGCTCTCAGGCGAGGTGGTGGTGCCGAAGGAAATGGCGAATACGACCTTTACGCTCGAGTTTCCGGTCGCGGCGCTGTCGGTCGACGAGAAGGCCCTGCGCGCGGAGCAGGGCGAGGATTTCAAGGCGACGATCGACCCCGCGAGCATCGATGGCACCCGCGACCACATGCTCGGGGAAAAATTGCTCGATGCCGTGCACTTTCCGGTGATTCGCCTGCAATCCGGCCCGTTGAGCGCCCAGGGCGATCAATGGACGGCGAGCCTGTCGATCACGGTGCGCGATCATGTCAGTACGGTGCTGGTGCCGATCTCGCTGAACATGGATCCGGACTCGCTGACCGCCAGCGGCGAGTTCGACCTCACGCACGCGCAGCTTGGACTGACACCGTACAGCGTGGGTCTGGGCGCCATTCGCGTCGCGGAAATCATGCACGTGCGTTTCCGGGTGCTCGCGCGGCACGTCGAGGATTCAGTCGGCGCCGATCATCCATAGCAGCGTGCCCTCCGGCGCTTCAATCAGGCCGCAGCGTCTGTGATCCTGGCTGCGCGGCAACTCCTCCGACAGCGCTATGCCGGCGGCATCCAGGCGCGCGCGCTGCTGCGTCCAGTCGCCGCATTCAAATACCAGCAGCGGCGCGTCGAAAAGACGCGGCGTGTGAAAGGCAAGATCGAGCCGGTCGCTGGTCAGGGGTATGTGCGCATAGGGCTCATCGGCTTGTTCCAGTGCTACGAATCCGGCACGCTCCCAGAATTCGCACGCGCCGGCGAAGTCGCGTTCGGGCAGGCTCAAGTGAGAGAAGTAACCGCAGATTGATTCGCCGTGCGGCGGCGGCGCGGCCGGCGAGTAGGTGCGTGCCTCCAGCAGCAGGATGGCGAATCCTGCCGGATCGCGCAGCCGCAGCTGATGCAGCTCATCCTCGCCCAGGCGGGCGAATTCGGGTTCGAACTTTGCGGCCGTCAGCCGTGCGCGTGCCTGCACGAGTTCGGGCAGCACGAAACAGATCGCCGGCGAGGGCATCTCGCGTTCGTGCAGGCCGATGTGGATGCGGCCATCCGTGAGCACGCCGTAGCGATGCGACCAGGCATCATTGGTTGGCGCCTGCGCGAATCCGAGCCGCTCGTAGAACTGCACCGAGGCGGCAATGTCCGCGGTCGCAATGGCGAGCTCCAGAAAGCGACCGAACATCGTAGTCCTGGGACTTAAGCCCAATCGCCCGTGGCGCGCAGCAGGACCTGCGCCAGCGCGTGCGCGTGGTCGCTGCGGGCGTTCAACGCAGGGATATAGTCGAAGCGCTCGCCACCCGCAGCCATGAATGACTCGCGCCCGCGCAGCGCGATCTCCTCCAGCGTCTCGAGGCAATCGACCGCGAAACCGGGACAGATCAGTGTCGTGGCGCGCAACCCGCGTCGCGGCAGTTGCGCCAGCATTGAGTCGGTGGCGGGGGTCAGCCACCGATTGGCGCCGAAGCGCGATTGAAAGCTCAGGGACCATTCCTGCGGCGAAAGATCGAGCGCTGCCGCAAGCAGCGCCGCGGTGGCGTGACACTCGTCGGCATAGCGATCTCCGCGCGTGACATACGACAGCGGGATGCCGTGAAAGGACATCAGCAGGTGGCCATTGCGCCCGTGCATGCTCCAATGCTCGCGGACGCTGGCCGCGAGCGCATCGATGAACTCGGGCGCGTCGAAATAACTGGCCACGCAGCGCAGTTCGGGCATTGCCCGCCAGGTGCGCAGGCCATCGGACAGCTGATCGTATACGGCACCCGTGGTGGCACCGCTGCTCTGCGGATACAGCGGCAGCACGGCCAGCCGCCGCACACCGGCCGCGCGCAGCGTCTCGAGCACCGCGGGTACGAACGGCGGGGAATAGAGGAATGCCTGCTCGATGCGGCAGGCGCCGCGCGCATTGCCCAATTCGCGCGCCAGCGCCTCGCGCAGCCGCGAGTTGTGGAACAGCAGCGGCGATCCTTCATCACGCCATATCTCCCGGTATTTGCGGGCACTGCGAGGCGAGCGCAGCGGCAGAACCAGGCCGTAGAGCAGCGGCAGCCACAGTGCCCGCGGCAATTCGATGACGCGTGGATCGGAGAGGAATCGGCGCAGGTAGCGATAGACCGCGGCGCCGCTGGCCGCTTCGGGAGTGCCCGTATTGACGATCAGGACGGCGGCTGGCGTGCTCGCCATGGGTGGCTTCCGGCAATCAGCCGATGTTGGATGCCAGAAACGCAACGGTCCGCTCGCGTGCCAGCGCCGCTGAGGCCGCATCGTAGTGTTGCGGCCGATCATCGTTGGCGAAGGCGTGGCCGGCCGGGTAGAGCTCATAGACACCCGCCGGATACGCCTGCTGGATGCGTTCGATATCGCTGGCCGGGATGGAGCGGTCGTTTTTGCCGAAATGCAGCAGCGTGGGGCATTTCGGCGTCTTCGGCAGCTCCTCGGGAATGCCGCCGCCGTAGTAGCAGACCGCGGCACCGAGAGGCACCTCGGCGGCGCTAGCCCAGGCCAGGCGTCCGCCCCAGCAGAAACCGATCACGGCCACCTTGCCGGCATGGCGGCAGATCGCCGCGGCGGCGGCGATGTCGAGCACCGCCTTGGCGGTCGGGATCTGCTTGCGGTATCCCAGACCTTCCTCGACCTCGGGCGGTGAATAGCCCAGCACGATGCCTCGCGCGACACGATCGAATAATGAGGGTGCCACCGACAGGTAGCCCTGCCGGGCCCAGTCGTCCGCCACGCGGCAGATGTGAGGCGTGAGTCCGAAGATTTCCTGCACGACCACCACGCCACCGCGCGGTTTGGCAGCCGGCTTGGCAATGTAGGTACCGAACGTATGGCCATCGCGGGCCATCAACGTCTCATGCTGGCTCACGCGCGCTCCAGGATCGCGGTCACTCCCATGCCGCCGGCAGTGCAGGCCGATGCCAACCCCAGGCGCGCCGTGGAATCGTCCGCGAGCAGTTTCGCCAGCGTGGCGATGATGCGCGCGCCGGTGGCGGCGAAGGGGTGCCCGATGGCAACACTGCCACCCTTGACGTTCATCTTCGAGGTATCGATCGAACCCAGCGCGCCTTCCTGACGCAGGCGATCGCGGCAGTACTCGGCTGATTCCCAGGCCCGCAGCAGGCACAGCGGTACGGCCGCGAAGGCCTCGTGAATCTCGTAGTAGTCGAAGTCCTGCAGCGCGAGCTGCGTGTCCTGCAGGATTTCGGCAACGGCGTAGGCCGGCGCCATGAGCAGGCCCTCCTTGCCGCTGGCAAAGTCCACCGCCCAGGTCTTGCCAGCGCGCAGCCATGCGAGCACCGGCAGGCGGTGTTCCGCCGCCCAACGCTCCGAGGACAGCAGCAGGGCAGCGGCACCATCGGTCAGCGGTGTGCTGTTTCCGGCCGTAAGACTGCCGCCGCCGCTGAGGTCGAACACCGGCTTGAGCTTCGCCAGCCGATCCAGCGAGGCATCGGCACGGATGTTGTTGTCGGTCTTCAGATCGCGGAAGGGCACCACCAGGTCATCGTAGAAGCCGGCTTTCCAGGCAGCGGAGGCCTTGCTGTGACTCTCACAGGCGAGCTGGTCCTGCTGCTCGCGCGTGACCTTCCACGTCTTCACCATCAGTTCGCAGCTCTGGCCCATCGACAGGCCGGTGCGCGGCTCCACCACGGCTGGCAGCACGGGCTTCAGATCCGCCCGCTTGATGCCGAGCCAGGGCTTGATGCGCTGTCCAAAGCTGCGGCCGCGGAAGCTCTCGAGCAGCCGGCGCTGATAGGACCTGGGGTAGACCACCGGCGGATCGCTCAAGTCGTCGACCCCGCCGGCGATGCCGACCTCGATCTGGCCAAGGGCGATCTTGTTGGCGATCAGTATGGCTGCCTCCAGGCTGGTGCCGCAGGCGCGCTGCACGTCCAGGCCGGGTGTCTCCGGGTCCAGCCCGGTCGAGAGCAGCGACTCGCGGGTCAGGTTGAAGTCCTTGGGGTGTTTGATGACGGCCCCGGCGATCACGTCGCCCAGGCGCTGGCCCTGCAGCCGGTATCGCTCCACCAGCGCCCGCAGCGCCGCGGTCAGCAGCTCCTGGTTGTCGGTTCCGGAATAGGCAGTGTGAGAACGAGCGAACGGCGTGCGCACCCCACCCAGGATGGCGACGCGTGAAGTTGTAGTCCCGATCAGCATATCCGCCTCCAGCGACCCACGTTCATAATTTCGCAACGAGGCTGATAGGATGCCACGCCCGCAGGGACAGGTGGAGGAAGGATGAGCGCTTCTGGCGTCGATCGCCTTTTCGAGCGGCGGCTTGCTGCCATCAGCAACAGTCGCGAGCAGCAATTGCTCGCACGCGGCAGCCGCGGCCTCGAGCGCGAGTCGCTGCGCGTCACGCCGCAAGGACGCATCGCGCAGACGCCCCATCCGGCGAGCCTCGGCTCGGCGCTGACGCATCCGCACATCACGACCGACTATTCCGAGGCGCTGATCGAGCTGGTCACGCCGACGTTTCCCGACAACGAGTCGCTGGTGGACTACCTGCGCGACCTGCATCAGTTCGTCTATCGCCACCTGGGCGAGGAACTGCTCTGGGCGACCTCCATGCCGTGCGACATTCGCAATGACGATGAGGTGCCGATTGCCAACTACGGCTCATCGCACCAGGGCCGGCTGAAGTACATCTATCGGCACGGACTGAAGGTCCGCTATGGCGGCATGATGCAGGCCATCTCGGGCGTGCATTTCAATTATTCACTGCCGGTGGCTTTCTGGCCGCTGTATGCCGACTTGAGCCAGAACCGCGATACCGGCCAGCTGTTCCGCAGTGCCAGCTACTTCGAGCTGCTGCGCAACTATCGCCGCCACGGCTGGATCGTGTCGTACCTGTTCGGTGTGTCCCCGGCGTTGTGCCGCTCGTTCCTGCAGGGTCGAAGCGATTCGGGTCTGACAGCCCTGGGCTCCGATACGCTGATCGGCCCCTACGCAACCTCGCTGCGCATGAGCGACATCGGCTACCGCAACCGCAATCAGGCCGCCGTTTCGGTTTCCGTCAACAGCCTCGAGGAGTACCTGCGCGATCTGCGGCGCGCGATCCGTGCGCCGCACGCACCGTTCGCGGCGCTGGGTGTGCGGCGTGACAACGAATACCAGCAGCTTTCCAGCAATGTGCTGCAGATCGAGAACGAGTACTACAGCTACATCCGGCCCAAGCGCGCGCCGCGCGCGGGCGAGCGTACCACCCAGGCGCTGGCGCGGGCCGGCGTCGAATACGTTGAAGTGCGCGCCCTGGACAACAGCGCCTTCGATTGCGTGGGAGTAAACCCACGCAAGCTGTGCTTTCTCGAGGCCTTGCTGATCGTGCTGCTGCTGAAGGAGAGCCCGCCGATCGACGGCAGTGAAGAGGAGTCCATCGAGCGCAATCACCTGGCGGTGGCACGTCGCGGCCGCGAGCCGGGATTGATGCTCGAGCGCAACGGGCGACAGGTGCCGATGCGCGACTGGTGCAGCGAACTGCTCGATTCGATGCAGGGAGTATGCGAGCTGCTCGACAGCAGCCACCCGCAGCGCCCCTACCTGGCGGCACTGCGCGACCAGGCGCTCAAGGTCGAGGATGTCGAACGCACGCCCTCGGCGCGGCTATTGCGCGAATTGCAAGAGCGCGAACAGAGTTTCCAGGACCTGGCCCTGCGGGTCTCGCGCGAGCACAAGGCGCATTCGCTGCAGTCGCCCCCACCGCCGCCGGAGCGCGTGCACGAATTTGAAGCGGAAGTTCAAGAGTCGCGCCAGGCATTCGCGGCCATCGAGTCGGCGCGTCGCGGCAGCTTCGAGGACTATCTGGCGGCATATCTGGCCGACTAGAATCCAGCCGCCCAACTAGAATCGATCGATACCCCCGGCGAGGTCGCGAGCGTGCTCCAGAGGATTCGGCGGCTGCTGATCGCCAATCGTGGCGAGATAGCCATTCGCGTCATGCGCGCGGCCAATGAACTCGATGTCGAGACGATCGCGATCTATTCGCAGGAGGACCGCTTCGGCCTGCATCGCACCAAGGCCGATGAGGCCTACCTGGTCGGAGAGGGCAAGGGGGCCATCGAAGCCTACCTCGATATCCCCGACATCCTGCGCGTGGCACGCGAGGCGCGCGCCGACGCCATTCATCCCGGCTATGGCTTCCTGGCCGAGAATCCCGATTTCGCCGAGGGCTGCGCCGCGGCCGGCCTGATCTTCGTCGGCCCCAGCCCGGACACCATGCGCGTTCTGGGCAACAAAGTGGCGGCGCGCAATCTTGCAGCCTCGGCCGGCGTCGCCGTCATGCCCGCCACCCCGCCGCTGCCGGCGGATCCGGCCGAATGCGCGCGGCTGGCGCAGCTGGTGGGCTATCCGGTCATGCTAAAGGCCAGTTGGGGCGGCGGCGGCCGCGGCATGCGCATCATCGACAGCGATGCGCAGCTGGCAGAGCTGCTGCCGGTGGCACGGCGCGAGGCCAGGGCGGCCTTCGGTAATGACGAGGTCTATCTCGAGAAGCTCGTGCGCCGCGCGCGCCACCTGGAAGTGCAGATCCTCGGCGACAGCCACGGCAACCTCGTGCACCTGTTCGAGCGCGACTGCACGGTGCAGCGGCGCAATCAGAAGGTGGTGGAGCGCGCGCCCGCGGTATTTCTCAGCGACGACGAGCGCGCAACGCTTTGTGAAGCGGGACTGAAGATCGGCCGCGCGGCCAACTACTGCAACGCCGGCACGGTGGAATTCCTGCAGGACGCGGATAGCGGCAAGTTCTATTTCATCGAGGTCAATCCGCGTATCCAGGTCGAGCACACCGTCACCGAATGCGCCACGGGAATCGATCTGGTCAAAGCGCAGATCCGCATCGCAGGCGGCGCGCGCATCGGCGATCCTGCCAGCGGCGTGCCGGACCAGGCGCAGATCCGGCTGATGTCGCATGCGCTGCAGTGCCGGGTGACAACCGAGGATCCCTTCAACAACTTCGTGCCCGACTACGGGCGCATGACGGCGTACCGCAGCCCGGCGGGATTCGGCGTGCGGCTGGATGCCGGCACCGCCTACGCGGGCGCCCTGATCACTCGCTCCTACGACTCGCTGCTGGTGAAGGTGACGACCTGGGCGGAGACGCCGGAAGAAACAATCGCGCGCATGCATCGGGCGTTATGGGAATTCCGCATCCGCGGTGTCGCTACCAATCTGCGCTTTCTGGATCAGATCATCACGCACCCGCGCTTCGCGCAGGGACAGTACACGACGCGTTTCATCGATGAGACGCCGGAGCTGTTCGCGATGCCGCGGCGGCGCGATCGCGCCACGCGCATCCTGAGTTTTCTTGGCGAAACGATCGTCAATGGCAACCCGGAAGTCGCCGGTCGGGCGCGCCCGCAGCGCCTGATGACGCCGCGACCGCCGCGCCTGCCGCCCGGCGTGCGCGTTCCCGACCGCCTGCCGCCCGGGACCAAGCAGCGGTTCGATCAATTGGGACCCGCGCGGTTCGCGCAGTGGATGCATGAACAGCAGCGTGTGCTGCTGACTGACACCACGATGCGCGATGCGCACCAGTCACTGCTCGCCACGCGCATGCGAACCATCGACATGGCGGCGGTCGCGCCCGCCTACGCCGCGCTGTTGCCGGATCTGTTCTCGGTCGAATGCTGGGGCGGCGCCACCTTCGACGTCGCGATGCGATTTTTGAAGGAAGATCCGTGGGAGCGCCTGGCGGCGTTGCGCGAGGCAATGCCGAACCTGCTGCTGCAGATGCTGCTGCGCTCGGCCAATGCGGTCGGCTACACCAACTATCCCGACAATGTCGTGCGCTACTTCGTGCGGCAATCCGCGGCGGCCGGTATCGACATATTCCGCGTGTTCGACTCTCTCAACTGGGTCGAGAACATGCGGGTGGCGATCGATGCCGTGCTCGAGAGCGGCAGGCTATGCGAGGCGGCGATCTGCTACAGCGGAAATTTGAGCAGCCCGCATGAGCGCAAGTACACCCTCGATTATTACCGCAAGCTGGCGCGCGATCTGAAGGCCGCCGGCACCCACATTCTCGGCATCAAGGATATGGCGGGGCTGTGCCAGCCGCGGGCCGCCTACGATCTGGTGAAGGCACTCAAGGAAGAGACCGATCTGCCGGTGCATTTTCACACGCATGACACCAGCGGCATAGCCGCGGCCAGCGTGTTCGCGGCGATCGCCGCCGGCGCGGACGCGGTCGATGCGGCCATGGATTCGATGAGCGGCCTCACCTCGCAGCCCAATCTCGGCTCGATCGTCGAGGCGCTGCGCTTCAGCCAGCGCGACCCCGGCCTTGATGGCGAGCACATCCGCACGATCTCGCACTACTGGGGACAGGTTCGCAAGCAATATG
>Ga0265338_10006976_pt1 | contig 14195 bp, 11 predicted proteins | sample 42126metaG_FD_193579 | JGI IMG/M metagenome (GOLD analysis project Ga0265338, IMG submission 193579) | Rhizosphere microbial communities from Carex aquatilis grown in University of Washington, Seatle, WA, United States - 4-21-26 metaG | ecosystem: Host-associated > Plants > Roots > Rhizosphere... | reverse complement strand
CTACCGCGGCGACGAGCCGTTCGACGAGCGCTGGATGCAGCAGACGTTCGACCGCTACTGGCGCGGCTATGCGCAGTGGGTCGTCGCGTGGACGAACGCGCTGCTCGCACCGCCGCAGCCGCACGTCGAGCGCCTGCTCGGCGCGGCGCAGGAGCTGCCGTCGCTCGCGGGCACGATCGTCAACGGCTTCGACGACCCGCGCGCGTTCTTCCCCTGGTGGTTCGACGCGGGCGAGGCCGACCGACTGATCGCGGAGAAGCGGGCGCAGGAGGAGCAGGGACTCGACCTGCGCGATCTCCGGCGCGCGCTCGGACAGTTCGCCACCGGCGTGACCATCGTGACGACGCGCGACGACGGCGGACATCGCGTCGGCGTGACCGCGAACTCGTTCGCGTCGCTGTCGCTCGACCCGCCGCTCGTCCTCTGGGCACTCGACCGCGATGCGACGAGCCTGCCGGCTTTCCGGGGATGCACCCACTTCGGGGTCAACGTGCTCTCCGCCTCGCAGCACAACCTCTCGCGTGTGTTCGCGACCTCGGGAGCCGACAAGTTCGCCGGCGTCGACTCGCACGACGGCCCCGCGGGGATGCCGCTGCTCGACGGCGTCCTCGCCCACTTCGTCTGCCGCAACGTGCGACAGCTCGACGCGGGCGACCACGTGATCCTCATCGGCGAGATCGAGCAGTACGAGACGTTCCCGGGCGAGCCGCTCGTCTTCCACTCCGGCTTCTACCGCGTCGCGACGCGACACCCGGAGCTGGAGCAGAGCTAGGCGTTGCCCGTAAGCGTGACGACGAGCAGCAGCACCGACAGCGTCGACGTGGCCACAACGGTGGCGCCGGCGACGAGGTTGAAGATCCGCCCGTTCCGGTAGTTCCCCATCAGCTCGCGGCTCGACGACAGCCGCCAGACGAAGAAGAGCGTCACCGGGAGCAGCATGCCGTTGACGACCTGGACGAGCACGAGCAGCTTGATCACCGGCATGTTCGGGATCAGCGCGACCGCCATCCCGATCACGATCAGCGTCGTCATCACCGCGACGAACACGGGTGCCTCGCGCGGGCGGCGTGCGAGCCCCTTCTCGAGACCGAACGTCTCGGCGATCACGTACGCCGCCGTCACCGGCAGGATCGCGGCGGCGAGCAGGCTCGCTCCGAGCAGCCCGATCGCGAACAGAACCTCGGCGAACCGGCCGGCGAACGGCTCGAGCGCCTTCGCCGCGTCGGCCGCGCTGTTGACGGTGTGGTGCCCGTGCACGTACAACGTCGCACCGGTGGCGATGATGATGAAGCCGGCGACGAGGTTCGCGAAGATCGATCCCGACGTGACCTCGACCCGCTCCGCGTTCAGCTCGTCCGGTCCGATCCCGCGCTCGACCACCGCCGACTGGACGTAGAGCTGCATGAACGGCGTGATCGTCGTGCCCGCGGTGGCGACGAACAGCAGCAGATACGGCCCCGTCAACTGGATGTGCGGCCGAACGATCGCCGAGCCGACGTGGAGCCAATTGGGATGCGCGAGGATCGCGGCGATCGGATACGCGAAGAACGGGATCGTCATCGCGACGAAGACGCGCGTCGCCAGCTTGTACGAGCCGCGGACGACGAGCAGCCACACCCCGACGGCGGCGATCGGCACTGCGACGTATCCCGGCACGTGGATCAGGCTCAACGCCGCCGCGATGCCGACGAACTCCGAGATGCAGATCCCGAGATTGGCGATGAGCAGCGCGATGGTCGAGAACATCGACCAGCGCGGCCCGTAGTTCTCGCGGATCAGCTCGGACAACCCCTTGCCGGTGACCGCGCCCATCCGCGCCGCCATCTCCTGGACGACGATGAGGCTGACGGTGATCACCACCATCATCCAGAGCAGCGCGTAGCCGTACTGCGCGCCGACCTGCGAATACGTGGCGATGCCGCCGGCATCGTTGCCGGCGTTCGCCGCGATCAGCCCCGGCCCGAGGACCGCGAGCAGCGCGAGGAGCGGTGCGGAGGGACGCTTACCGGGTCGGCGCGGCCGGCCGCGAAGAGGGCGGCGCAGCGATGCGGTGGCGGCACGGACTGTGCGCGCCATCCAGTTCCCCGGTGGTCACGAGCAGAAGCACCGGGCCAGCCTACCGATCGCGCCCGATCAGGACCGGCTGATGCGGATGTCGCCGACGCGGACCGGCCGCTGCGTGCTGTCGTAGACGAGCGATCCGCCCGGCGACCAGATCTGCACGCGCAGCTGGTCGGGATGGCCGGTGACGCCGGTGAGACGGAAGCGGTAGTTGCCGCGGCGCTCGAGGACGCGACCGTGGCCCTGGAGCACGAAGCTCGGCGAGGTGATCAGTCGTCGCCGAGCAGGCCGAAGTGACGGCGCCAGTTCTGCGGCAGCACGACCTCGAGGATGTCGTCGACGGTGACGACGCCCATCACCTGCTCCTTCTCGTCGACGACCGCGACGACGGTCAGGTCGAAGTCGGTCATCACCCGCGCGACCTCCTCGAGCCCGGCGTCCGGGCGGATCGTCTGCACCGGCTCGAGCACCTCGGCGAGCCGCGCCGCCGGGTCGGCCCGCAGCAGGTCGGCCAGCCGCAGGCCGCCGCGCAGCCGGTAGTGCGTGTTCATGGCGTACACCCACGCGAGCGCGTCGGCCGGGATCGACGAGCGCCCGACCCGCTCGATCGCCTCCTCGACGGTCGCCTGCGCGTAGATGCAGAGGAACTCGGGGCTCATCAGCCCGCCGGCGGTGGTCGGGTCGAACCCGAGCAGCGCGCGCACCCGTCGCCGCTGCACGGCGGGCAGGAGCGCGACGATGTCCTCGCGGCGCTCCTCCGGCAGCTGGAGGACGAGGTCGGCAGCGTCGTCGGCCTCCATGCGGGACAGGAGCTCCGCGATCTGCGGGTCGGACCTGTCCTCGACGAACTCGAGCTGGTGCGAGTCGCCGAGCTCCTCGAACACGTCGGCCTCGAGCTCCGGGTCGGCGGCGACCGCCGCCAGGATCTCGCCGCCCTCGCGATGCGACGCCGACTCGACGAGGTCGGCGAGCTCGGCGGGATGCAGCCGCGCGAGCTTCGGGTGCGGCACCCGCAGCCGAACGGTGGGGACGTGGCCGGTGAACGGCTCCACCGACGCCCAGTCGAGGAACGTGCCCAGCGTGACGCGCCGTGCGAGCACGCGCGGGACGAGCCGGCGCATGAGGCCGCGCAGGCTGACGTCGACGCCGACGACGCGGTACCAGCCGTCGATGCGGGCCAGCTCAATCTCGTTCGCGCGCACGAGCCGCGCCCCGTCGATGTTGATCAGCTGCCGGTCGAGCACGTCCTTCTTCAGCAGCACCTCGTCCTCCCGTCGCTGGAAGTGCTGGAGGTCGAGACGCTCGGCGCCGAGCGTGACTCGTCCGTGGGCGATCTCCTCGACCTGCTCGGCCGAGATGAACACCTGCCGGCCCGCGACCCGGGCGACGACGCCGCTCACCGGCGGGTAGTCGTCGGCGCCGAGCCGCACGATCAGGTCGTCGACACGGCCCAGCCGCTCCCCGGACGCGTCGCGGAGCTCGCCCGGGACGACGAGCGAGAGATGCAGGACGAGCGGCAGCGACGGGGCGCTCGTGGCCATACGGCAAGCGTAGAACCGGTCGCCGACAGACGTGTAGCGCTTCCGTTAAGCGCGTCGCGGCGAATCCCCTCATCGGGGGACGCCTCGCAGTACGATGTGCTTGAACATGCCGGTGCAACGGGCTCCTATCCATCTTGCTAGGACGCCGGGGATTGGCACCTCAGAGCGACCCGATGCGGCCGGGTCGCTCTTCTATTGCGGGTCAGAACACCTCGACGACGTCGTCCGGCTCGGCCCGCAGCTCCGCCTGCAGCCCCGCCTGTAACGGGGGCTCGGCGATCCGCTCGAGGAGACAGGCCGCGCCGGACAGCGCGAGCCACGTCAGCGGCCCCTCGCGCGGCCGGCGCGCCACGGCGAGCGCGACCGGTGCCGCAACCCACACGCTCGTGCACGCGAAGCAGTCCATCAGCCGGCCGAGCTGGGATGTCCCGAGCCGGACGCGCAGCCGCACGACGACGTCCGCCGGCCCGTCCTCCTCGGCAATCAGATGCGTCACACGCCAGGTCGCGAGCGCGCCGAGCGCGAACCGCATCGCGAAGCCGGTTTCTGGCTCCGGCCCGGTCACTGCGCCGATCGCCTCGCCTGCGTCGCCATCCCCCCAGCAATCCTGGCTTCCCGTTACCGCGAGGGACGGTAGTCCGTCGCCGTCGAGCCTGTCAACGCCGAACGACGGCGACGGTGCGGCTGCGCCGGTTCTGGCATCGTTCCCGCCGTGGGATGTTGCGGGGACAAACGGAGGGCGTTCCGGACGGCCAAGCCGCAGTCCAGGCTCGTCGCGTCCCCACCGGCTCCACCCGCCGCGCCGCCCACCGCGCCCCGAGAATCGTCGCCGATCGAGCACGTCGGCCACACGAGCGTCCGCGTCCGCGGCGCCGTCTCCGGCCGCGTCTACACGTTCACGCCGTACCGGCGCATCCAGCAGGTGGACGCCGCCGACGTCCCGCTCCTGCTCCGCAGCCGATTGTTCCGCGCAGCGCGCTGATCGTCTCCGTCGCGCCGACGACGGGTTTATGGTTGGAGCGATGAGCAACGCAGCGGTCGCGGCCCCTCCCACCCCGGCGAAACGCTTCCGGTGGAAGCGTTGGGTGATCGGCGCGCTCGTGCTCCTCGTCATCGCCGCGCTCGCAAACCTGCTCGGCTGGGACGTCAGGGGCTGGCTCAAAGAGGTCTGGGACACGATCACGAGCATCACCGCCGCCGAGCTGGTGGCGGCGATCGTGCTGAAGACGGCACAGACGACCCTGACGGCCTTCGGCTGGTACTCGATCCTCCGCTACGCGTACCCGGGCAACGTGCGCTGGATCCAGATCCTCGCCTGTTACGCCGCCTCGGTCGCGTTGAACGGCATCCTGCCGGCGAACCTCGGCACGCTCGTGATGCTGCTGATGTTCACGACGATCATCGCGGGCGCCACGTTCGCGGGAATCCTCGGCGGCTATGCCGTGCAGAAGATCTTCTTCACGCTGATCGGCGCCTTCGTCTATCTGTATCTGTTCCTGACCGTCGGCGGGTCGTTCGACATCAAGTTCGGCTTCGTCAAGGATCATCCGTGGGCGTGCGCGATCGTGTTCGTCGGCGGCGCCGTGCTCATCTACCTCGTCGTCCGCCACTGGTGGCCGCGCATCCTCAAGTGGTGGGACCAGGCGAAGGTCGGCGGCGGGATCCTCGCCAAGCCGAAGGCGTACTTCGGGCTCGTCTTCGCGCCGTCGCTGCTCGCATGGATCGCAAGCCTCGGCGTCATGTGCGTGTTCCTCTACGCGTACGACATCCCGATCAGCTTCCACACGCTGATGCGGATCTGCGGCGGCAACTCGATCGCCAACGTCACCTCGGTCACGCCGGGCGGCGCCGGTGTCACGCAGGCCTTCAACGTCGCGTCGCTCAACGGCATCACGAGCGCGGCCAACGCGACCGCGTACTCCGTCGCGCAGCAGCTCGTCACGACGGCGTGGAACATCGTGTTCGCGATCATCATGATGGCGTGGGCCTTCGGCTGGAGCGGCGGCGAGTCGCTCGTCAAGTCGTCGTACACGGACGCGAAGGTGAAGGCCGCCGAGCAGAACGCCGCCCGCAAGGAGCGGAAGGCAGCGAAGAAGGCCGCAGAGGCAGAGGCGTAGGCCTCCCCTCCCGCTTTACCGAGCCTTTACGCCCGCCGAACCTGGCCCGGATCCCGGCGGAGTGGAATCGGGGTCACGATGCACGTTTCCCGATTCGCCGTATCGACTGTCATCGCCCTGGGGCTCGGCGTCGCGGCAGCCGCCGTCGTCGGTCCCTCGTCCGCGAGCTCCGCGGCTGCCGCTCCCGTGAACACGTCGCCCCCGACGATCGGCGGCACGAGACAGCAGGGCCAGAAGCTGTCGGCGTCGACGGGAAGCTGGACCGGCGACGCCACGATCGCCTACGCGTTCGCCTGGCAGCGCTGCAGCAGCTCCGGCAGCAGCTGCGGCGACATCTCCGGCGCAACCGGCACGACGTACACCCTCGGCACCTCCGACGTCGGCAAGACGATCCGCATCGTCGTCACCGCTTCCAACGCGGCCGGGAAGGCGTCGGCGGCGTCGAGCCCGACGGGGACGATCGCCGCCGCCGGGACCGCTCCGATCGCGACCAAGCAGCCGGATCCGCACGGGACGGCGCAGATCGGAAAGACCGTGACGGTCGACAACGGCAGCTGGTCCGGCACGACGCCGATCACGTACACGTACCAGTGGCAGCGCTGCTCGTCGAACGGGAGCTGCCCGAACCTCGGTGGCGCGACGAAGTCCTCGTACGTGCCGGTCACCGGCGACCTCGGCTACCGGCTGCGCGCAATCGTCACGGCGAAGAACAGCTTCGGATCGGCGAGTCTCGGCTCGAATCTCACCGCTGCCGTCATTGCCGCACCGGCGGCGCCGGCGAACACCTCGAAGCCGACGGTGAGCGTCCCGAGCGCGACCGTCGGCAGCACCGTCACCGGCTCGGTCGGCAGCTGGAGCAGCGCGCAGTCGGTCTCGTACAGCTTCAGCTGGTACCGCTGCGACGGCTCGGGCAACCACTGTCAGACGATCTCCGGCGCGTCGGCGCAGACGTACGTGCTCGGATCGAGCGACGCCGGCTCGACGATCGAGTTCGCCGTCAAGGCCTCGAACTCGACGGGTTCGTCCACGGTCGCCTCCACGCCGACGCCGGTGATCACGAACGACCCGCCCGGCGCGGTCAGGCTGGAGAACGGAAAGGTCTCGATCCCGGCGAGCAGCGTCGTGCTTCCCGACCGCCTGGTCATCTCCGCCGTGCGCTTCTCGCACTATCCCCTGCGCTCCCGCCGCGCGTTCACCGTGCGCGTCCACATCGTCGACGCGCGCGGCTACGTCGTCCGCGGCGCACTCGTACGGTTGACCGGCATCCCGTACGGCTGGATCCGCACCGCGCCGGAGGTGGCGACGGGCGACGACGGCTACGTGAATGTCAGGCTCCACCCGACGAAGCGCCTGCCGCTGAAGAAGGGCGACGCGCTCGTCGTCTTCATCCGCTCCCGCAAGCCGGGCGGCAGCTCGCAGGCGGGCGAGTCGGCGCACCGGCTGGTGCAGGTGGCGCTGGCGCCGCCGCGCCGCTAGCTCTCGAGGCGGGCGCCGCTCTTCCGCAGTCGCTTCCATGCAGCCGGCAGCCGCTCTGCCGCCCGTGCGCGTCGAGCCCGTTCGCGCTCGACGATCCGTCCTGCAACGAACGCGGTCGCCATCTGCGCGTCGGCCACGGTGAGCGCGCGCAACCGTTGCTCCGTGGTGACGGCGTCCTGGTGGTCGCCGAGGAGGTCCTGCAGCGCCCTCGCGTCGGCGAGGAAGCGGCGGCCCCTTTTGCCCTTGGGGTCGGCGAGCTCGGCCGCGTAGCGCGCGCGCTTGAGCTCGATGCGAAGCCTGTGCAGCGTGTCCTCGTCGGGGTGATCGCCGAGGCGCTCGACGGCGTCGACCAGCCTACGGAACTCCCTGCGCGCGTTGCGCTCGAGCGGGACGGCGCCGACCTCGGGCGCCAGCCTCGGCGGGCGGCGGAGCCGGGCGAGCACGATCCGGTACCCGTCGCCGTCAAGGGCGTCCAGCAACGCACCCCTGGCGATGTCACGCTCGATCTCGAGACTCGCGATCAACGCGTCGCCGGCGGTCTGATCCGGCTCCTCCAACCGCTGGAGCTCGTCCCGCAGGTGCTCGAGCAGCACGTCGAGGTCGCGCACCGGACCGCTGATCTCTCCCAGCTCGCGCAGCGGGCCGGCCACCGACCGCCGCCACGCCGGATCGAGCTGCCGCCGCGCCGCACGCAGGTAGACGCGCACTCGTCTCGCCGCGACACGGTGCTGATGAAGGTTCTCAGGATCGTGGCCGAGCCGGGTGCCCGGGTCGTGAGCGAGCAGCACCTGCCGCTGGGTCTCGATCATCTCGCGCAGGCGGACGGTGCCCGGGTCCTCGCTCAACGGGGGCGCCGGCTCGAGCTGCTTTCCGGCGACCACCCCGGCGATCAGGCGCGCGATCTCGGCCGGAGGTGCAAGTCCGCCGTTTCCGGGCTCCCACGCCTCGACCTGCTCGCCCCTGGGAAGCCGCAGGCGCCAGACGACTCCCGCCTCTGCCGGCAGCCGCGAGACCGTCATACCCAGCCGCTCGAGGTCGCGGTCGACCGTGTCGTACTCGTGGGCAACGGTGAGCTCGTGCTCGGCGCGCACCCAATTCTCGTCCGGCGTGCCCGCCTCGAGCCCCTGTGAGATCGCGAAGGCACGCGCGCGCACCGCGTCGCCGTCCACCCCATCTACCTGCAACTCGCTCGCCGACACCCCCCGACGGTCACATACACGCGCACCTCCGTGCAAGTCGGACCGGACACCAGGCGGCTCGCGTCTACCGAATCGTGAAGACGCCCTTCTTCACCGTCGAGTGCGCGGCGACGCACGCGTACTTGTAGGCACCGGGGCTGAGATGGGTGACGAGTGTCTTTTCCTGTCCCGGCTTGATCAACCCGGTCTTGTACTTGCTCGAGATGTCGAAGCCGTGGGAGACGGTGCCGTTGTTGGTGACGCCGAACACGATCGTCGTGGCGTTGGTACTCGTCGAGGTGTAGTTGAGGTGGCAGGTCGTGTTCGTGATCTTGACGGGGTCGTTGAACCCCGGCGCGGAGGTGCGGGCGAACCCGGAGGCGGCCAGGAGCGCTGCGACCGTCGCCACGAGCACTGCAACACCTAGGTGATGGACGCGCATTGGAACTCCTTCCAGAGTCGTTCAGGGCCAAGGCGCGGGCCGCGTCGTCAACATCGAATCGGCCCGGACTGCTCCAACCCGACAACGTCTGTGGGAGGACATTCCGCCGGGCCACCACGCGTGAGCCCCGGCGAGCGATCCGCGGCGCCGGGGAATACGGCGCCGCCACCAACGACGGTAGCACGTTCGCGGCGCCGATTACGGCGCCCGTCTCCAGGGCCTTCGGCGGAGAGAGCGGATGATGGGACTCGAACCCACGACCTTCTGCATGGAAAGCGGTAGGCACGCGTTCGGATCGCCCGCCCCGGCCCTACCCGGCCCTAGATTGCGCAACCCTTGTAGGGCAATTGCCGCCACGGTATACCTGACGAGTTGTCTCCTTCCGCGGAAGACCCTGGGTATGAAGAGGATGAGCCTGCGCCTAAGGACAACCGACGCTTCTGGTCGGGGTGGAGGTCGGGGTGGAGGTCGGGGTGGAGGTCGGGGTGGAGGTCGGGGTGGAAGTTCAAAGTTGCCGCTGGCGTGACCAGCGTGGTGCTACTCGCCGGCGGTGCTTGCCTTGATGAAGGAATTCAGGCTGTCATACCCGGAACGCCGCCCCCCTCAGCCGGCCTGGTTGCTCTTCCGGGGGTAAACAGTTCGATGCTTCGGGGACCGGTAAGGCAACACCCAACGAGTGACTCTCGCTTCCTCGACCCCACCGATGGCATCCTCTATAAGTGCAACTCCTCCGGAACGCGGAAGAATCCGAACGTTCGCGTCATCGTCTGGCACGCTACGTCGTATACCTGCAACCCACTCGCGCGTCCGGAAGAGCAACCTCACACTGACTCGACCTTTACCTTCACTCTGCCTTCGGAAAACGGGTCGACCACGACAACGCGGTCCCCGTGAGTGGGCCTTCCGGTTAGTTAGAAGCTGATTCCATCATCCGAGCGGTCCGTACTGCGCTGCCGGCCGGTTCTTGTCGTTTCCGTCGTTTTCCATCGCTTCCGGGCACTAGCGTGCGCAAAGTGCCCGATAGCCACCATCACGGCTGCGGTGGGAGGTGAGCAAGCTTCCCCGATCGTCGGACCGCGCGTCGTCGCACACGAGTTCGAACAGCAACTGCCCGAAGCTACCGCTGCCCCGTATACAGCCTGTCTGATAGTCCACGCTCCATATCTTGCGCACGTAGAAGCCACCGGATCGCACGAGCCTCACCATCTCGCGCTGCTCAAATAGGTGAGAGTACGTTCGGAGCGTAGTCCCGTCGACTGACACGGTGGCTACGACATCACCGCCATCTCCACAGAGTGCGTCGCGAAGCCTATTCGCGGCTACGCGCCGCCATCCATAGGCGGCGATGTTGTATCTGTTGTTAACGTCGAGAAACACGCGGCCTGTGGGTGTCAGGACGCGGCGCATATTCCTCAGCGCCGTAGTACGGTCGGCGCGCGACACGTGGCCTAGGACGTTCCAAAGACACGTTACAAGATCGAAGGTTTCATCGAGATCAAGCTGGCTACGGCCTATGTCTCGCTTTACGAGCCGCGCCTGAGGAGCGGACTCAGCCGCAAGGTCGAGCATCCCGACACTCTGGTCGAGCAGTGTTAGCTGCGGACTCCCGACTCCAGCCGCGAGCTGCACGGCTCGACTCCCGTCTCCGCAACCGACATCGAGCATCTTTTCGATCGATTGCCCGCACGAACCGATGATCAGTTCGTTCACTCGAGCGAGGTACGTGGCGCGGTTGGCGCTATAGCGACTAAGAAGCGGCGCGAAGCGATCATAAAAACTCTGCGCGTCGAGAACATCCCGTTGTCGGCAACTCGTCGAAAAGTCCGTTACCTGGGCATCAAACGGCGCCGTCCAAGGGATGCCGCTCGACGACGCGGCTCCGGTCGATATCAGGAGATTCGCCAAGCTTCCTCACTCCACTCACACGATTCCGTGACGGACGAACGTACGGCGAGTAACCGGACATAGCCTCTGGATAGAGCTCCTACGCTGCCATTGCATCGCCAGCGTGCCCTCAGCGCATGCATTACACCGCAGCCCTGATTGCAAAAGCCACCGGCATTCCAATCAAACCGACCAGCGAAAGACCGAACACGATAGACGCGGCCCCAAGCTTCTTGTGCACGATGGGCCTTCGCTGCTGCATTGTGAGAAGCCAGAGCAGCAACGTAATCGCAAAGCCTTCCACAACCATCACTGGCTCGAGTGGCGTGGGTAGTTGGCGCATCTCGATCGCTCGCCACCACACCGACACTATGTATGCGGTCGCCACGATGAAGCCGAGCATGGCTGTTAAGGCGATTCCCCATACGGTTTTGGCAAACGCGATTCGTACGCGAAGCCTGAGCACACCCTCGCCACGCTCGAAGAGTTCGCCCGATTCCTCCCGTCGCCGCGCCGTGTGAACCTGTACCACTCGATCGGACACCTCGCCAATCGTCCCCACGCTCATCGCGCCGAAGTAGTCTCGGATCTCTTCTCTACGCATGGTCTTATCGCTTCGCTTGAAGCGGAGTAATTCCGGAGGACCCTTGAACCGCAGCTCGGGGTCATCAAGCGACACCTCAAGGTAAAGCGTCTCGGCATCTTTCCATGCAATTGGATAGTCATGACGACTAAAGCAGGTAGCCGCGACGAAACGACCGATCACAGAAGGCCGGCCCTCGAGCTCAAGCGTCTCCGCAAACTCCATCGTGAACGGGACGCCTAATCGAATTGTCGCGACCGCATAAGTAGTCCATCTGTCGAGATGCCGAAAGAATTCTTCTCTTACCGGACTGGCGTCTGGCGTTGCGTTGAGCACCTCGTTCAGGCTCGATATAGCCTCTACGATTTTTCCAGCCCGCTTCGCAAGCGTTCTGGGGTCTTGCAGAAACGTCGCCCGGTACGCGGCGTCCCCCGGAACCCAAACCGGCGTCGTTTCCACGACGACCTTAAGCACGTCGCGAATTGCGTAGAGGAGCAGCGACGACACCGTCCCGAAACGACTTAGCGCTCCGACATCGGCAGAGTCGGGAAGCTGAATCTGCCCTGACGCATCCTCCTCCTTGGCGAGCACGTCGTCCAGACAGGTCACGAGGGCATCCCCTGTTCCTTCGCCGAACAAGTCTCCTTCACGCCGAACCCAATCGCGAAGATGCCGACCATTCAGAGATGCTTTACGGTGCCTTGAAGCCCGAAACGCGGGGCTACGGTGGTCTCGTTCGCCTCGAGAATGAAGTCCGCTGGTATCGAGCCATCGGTCTACGCGCTCTGACAGAGAATTCGGGTTTTGATAGGCGAGTGTCGTCAGGAGCAGGAGCAGGTCGCTCTCGAAGGGCGCGCCGAGCAGGGTGCCGCAAGCCTCGTCCAAAATGGACAACAGATAGGTCGCCGAGAATTGAGCAGCAGCGAGTCGCGTAAGAACAGGGAGGATGCGGCCAGAGTCATCACGCGCCGTGAACTCGAGTAGCAGGTGCTTGGGCTGACTGACTGCGGGAACACAGAGAGTCATCTCGAGCCCGTCCGCAAGGAGTGTGGATCGCGGCACTTCAAGGGACTCTCGAGTTAGGAAGTCCGTCACCAAGGCTGCGCCGATCTGGCCCTGGATCGTGGTCGTATGGCGCGCGAGATGGATGTCGACTGGAGTGAATTGGTCGACGCGACGAGTGCGCCAGAGATGCGCTCGACCCCGAAGGTAAGCGGCGAGCGCTGTTGTGACCCGCGGGTCTGCGTAGAACGGGTCAAGAGAGTCGTTCAGTAGCCCGGCCTGGATTGCCACCGCGCCTGTCAATATCGGCTCTCGGACGTCTCTCGCGCGCCCTTGCGCAACCCTACCGTGAGCCAGATCGTAGAGCGAGGTGGCTGCGTTTTCAGCGCCTGGAGCGTGTCCGGAGTACAGACTCGTCGGGCCACCTCGATCGTAGACGGGCCTGAAACTCCAGCCGCGATCGCGGATCCACTTACCAGCTGGCGGGTCTTGCATTCGGCGATTATCGCGGCAGACCCACGACAATGTCCAAGCGAGCGGCGCGTGGTGGCGGGGGCATCATCCGGGATGAGGTGATCGTTGGCTAACTGCGCTCGCCTGTCGTGAGACGGCGCGCTATCTCGGTCTGGGGAACTGCCGTCACAGCTCTCGATGTTTCGACACACTGCCTCGACAAACGATGACGCAATCCGTTCCGTATCTCAATCGGCCGCCAAGATCCGGAGCGAAGAGATCCTGGATCTCCTCGCTCCATTCGGCCTTTGTCAAGTGTGTGCGCCTGTCTGCCGCTTGTGTTCTTTGGCGAGGAACATGGCACCAGAATGCAACGACGGCGCCGGCCGCGAACCGCGTCAAGGCGGTCGGCCGAAGTTACTCAGCCTTCGGGAGGTCGACGCTGGGAATCAGCCGATCGTTCGCCGAGAGACTGAGTCGGACGAACTCGCGCGCCCTCTCAGGCACGTCGTTGGCGGTGACGATGATCTGTATCTCGCCGCCGAGCGTGCCCGACAACTCAACTAGCTGCGTCCACGCATCGTCCACGCGGGCGGCGTCGTACTGCGCCGTACCGATGTTCTTGTTGATGCCGTCGATCATGAGCAGACCCGGCATTGGTAGCTCGAGTTCGAGCGCGGCCCGATGATGGACGAGCAAGTGGGCGATATTCACGAGCACCCGCATACCGGCCGACAGTTGGGGGAACTTCCGTCCGTTCACGATCGGCTCGTAGTCGTTGCGATCGATCGCCGCGCGCGGCTCGCCACCGAACACCGGCAGAACGCCGAAGGGCGTACGCGAAGTTCACCTCACCCCCGCGCTGCGCGAGCTCCTCGCCCTGCGGCGCGCAGACACGAAGCGCGGAGAACCGACGGACTACGTCGTCTGCACGGCGACGGGTCGGAAGCACAACCCGTCGAACCCCCGTCGCGACGTCCTCGCGAAGGCGGTCACGGCGGCCAACGTGACGCTCGCCGAGAGCAGCATCGCTCCGATCGGCGCGCTGACGTTCCACGGACTACGACGCACGTACGCGAGTTCGATGTGCGTGCGGCGACTCGAGCCTCTACGTCGCCGACCAGCTCGGCCATGAGGACAGTCGCTTCACGGAACGCGTCTACCGGCAAGCGACGACAAGACGTGACCGAATGGCGAAACCGCAGCAGCGCGCCTTCGATCGGGCCGTCGATTGGGCACTAATGGGCACTAGTGAGCCGTTGACCGTCCCGTCGCTCGAACCGTACGAGGCGGAGACAACAAAAACCCCCGCATGAGCGGGGCTTTTTCGAAGCGGATGATGGGACTCGAACCCACGACCTTCTGCATGGCAAGCAGACGCTCTAGCCAACTGAGCTACATCCGCGTGGCGCCGGCCAGTATAGCCAGGCTACGGTGCATCGAGGGCTTCGTTCACGA
>Ga0265338_10006975_pt1 | contig 14196 bp, 16 predicted proteins | sample 42126metaG_FD_193579 | JGI IMG/M metagenome (GOLD analysis project Ga0265338, IMG submission 193579) | Rhizosphere microbial communities from Carex aquatilis grown in University of Washington, Seatle, WA, United States - 4-21-26 metaG | ecosystem: Host-associated > Plants > Roots > Rhizosphere... | reverse complement strand
TACACGGAGAACATCGAGGCCTATCGCAACTATCTTGAAGGGCTGTATGGCGAATTTGCCTTCACACGCGATGGGATGAACCAGGCCGTTGAGCATTTCAACCGCGCCCTGACGCTCGATCCGGGATACGCGCTGGCCTACGCGGGACTGGCCGATGCGTACACCACGGAATCCGATTGGCTGCTGGCGCCGAGGGACGCGCTGCCGAAGGCCGAATCGGCGGCACGCAAGGCGCTGGCGTTTGACCCCAACCTGGCCGAGGCGCATGGCGCGCTGGCGCACGCGCTGCTTCACGAGTGGCGGCTCCCGGAGTCGGAGCGCGAATTTCACACCGCGCTGGCGCTGAATCCCGGCAGTGTCTCCACGTACTTCGCTTACTCGGAATTCCTGGTTTCAAGAGGCTACATTGACCAGGGCATTGCCACGATGCAAAAGGCGCTGACGCTCGATCCCCTGTCGCCGGAGATCAATTCATTCCTGGCATGGGACTACTACCTGAAGCGCGATTACGCGCAGTGCCTGGCGGTTTCGCACAAGGCGCAGCAGATGTTTCCCGATTTCTGGGTTCCGTATATGGCCGAAGGCATGTGCGAATCGATGCAGGGAAACTACGTGGCGGCCATCGAGGCTGATCGCAAGGCCCTGAAGATGGATACGGAGAGCACGGTTTCACAGGCGGGAATTGGAGTCAGCCTGGCGCGCATGGGCAGGAAGAAAGAGGCGCTGGAGGCCATAAAACAGTTGCAGGCCATGCAGGCTACGACCTACGTCTCTCCGGCTTACGTGGCTCTGGTCTACCAGGCACTGGGCGACACCAAATCCGAGTTCGAGTGGTACGACAAGGCCTACGACGACCGAGCCGAATGGCTGTTGTGGCTGGAGGTGGACCCCATGTCAGACAGCCAGCGCGGCGACCCGCGCCTGTGCGCTCTGGAACTGAAGGTGGGAACGGCGCAGCACTGCCCGTAAACGACGAAACGAAGGCGTTGGCCGATCTATCGGGAAACTGGACGGGCAAAGATTATAGAAGTCAGTGGACCTTCAACGATGCGCTTGCGGCTTCTTCTTTGGATCCGTGTTCAAAGCATTTCCCACGTGCCGAGCGACGGTGCCGAGAGCATCCAGAGTGTGCCGGCAGGTCTTCTTCAAGGCATTGCCGGTGGAGTTGCCCGCTGCGGAAATGGCCGCGCCAGTGGAGCCATTGGCGGTTGAGAGAGCATCTCCCGTTGAGTTGACGGCCAAAGCGATATCGGTTGTGGTGCTTCGCCCGCTGCCTGCAATCGCCTGCCCTGTGATGCTGCTTTTGGCAATTACACCCTGAGCGGGATGCCGCCCGGGATTGAACCAGGCGATATCGGTTACAGGAAGCTGATTGAGGCGCGCCGTCGCGGCGGCGGGGAAGTTAGTGGTCGACATCTTGTCCAGGAGCGGCCATTCCTTTGAGTAGACAAAGAGCGCGCCGTTCACGGGGTGGTTGGGCTCGCCCAGATTGATGAGAGCCATGGGTTGAAGCGGGACCATGTTCTGGCATCGATCATCACCGCACCCGTGCCGGCACAGAGTTTCATTCAGGTAAGAAGCGTGCTTGCCTGGCGAGATCCAAACAGTGGCTCCGCGATCCTCTGCGTGCAGAGTTGCGGCGCGCGCAATCTGACTTACGTCACAGACCGTATTCTCATGAGCGGCCGCATACCAATAGACCGCCTTCCAGCTTGCCGTGGCGAGGTCCTCATCCGAGGCGCGCACAAGAACGGCAACATGTTCCGCATCGAGGCGATGTCCGTGACTTCCGCAATCCTTTCGCCACAGATGGTAGTAGTGGATTTCCACGGTGGTGGCAGGCTGGGTGGGGTCTTTGAACGGGAACGCCTGCCCGTAGATTGTGCCGTTATCAGCCTTGACGCTGGGTATCTTCACTTCGGGCTCAAACTCGGCTGGAGTGATGGAGCAGTCATGCTCCCCCACCACGAATTTCGGTACGAACTGATCGAGCAACCGCTGTTCCAATGCGTCGCTGAGCCCGTCACCGTCAGAATCGATGTGGACTATCGGTTCATTTTGGGATTGCTGGCCCCGCACAGGTGTGACGGGCAAAAGCAGGCAAGCCGCGCCGAGGAACAGCATGGTTTTGCCAGAAAGCGGAATCGCCATTGGAGCCCACCCCAACTACTACTCTAGGCTCCCGATTCGCTCGGCGCACCCAGAGGCGGCAAAGGAGTGTGGGTCTCCGTCAGCTGGAAGACTGCTGGCCCGCGCAAATTGGCCGCAGTGCGGCTTTGCGGCGGAGGATGGCAGCGGAGATGAGAGTAATGATAAGGCCGACGGGCAGGGGTTCCATGAAGGTGTAGGCGATGTTGACCAAGGGGTTCTGGTAGAGCTGCTGGGAGTGCTTGATAGCAGCGACCCGCGCGGCGGTGGTGGCGGAGTCAAGTCCGGAGGACTGCACCTTTTGAATCGCCGCGGCCCAATAGCTGTCCATGAAGTGGGGCATGAAGTTGAAGTAGAGGATCTCCCACGTGGCGACGTAGCAGACGCATGTGATGAGGGCGATGAGGATGCCGCAGGAGAAGGCGCGGCCAAAGGAAATCTGGCCGCCGAGCGAGTTGTCGCGATAGCTGCGGATGCCGAAGTAGATGAGCAGGAACGACGCCACCATCATGGTGTAGCCGAGGACCATGCTGTTGTGGCCGGTGCCGATCTTGTTGGCGAGGAGAAGCGAGCCGTCCATAAGGACGGAGATCATGACGCCGGCGATCAGGCCGAAGGTGAGGACTGTCTTCTTCATTTCAGGCTCCTGTTGCAAGTGAGGATCGAGTGACGATGGAGTCACAGTGCGGTGGTTCGGGGCCGGATGTCGTCATTCTTTCGGATGATTTTTGAGGAATGGATCGGAAATCATGCTTTCGGGTGACGCGATTACGCCCCAGCGAAGGATCTGTCTTCTTACCCCACGGACAGAGACCCGTCCGCGGAGACGCTGTGCCGCCGTGGACCCGGCTTCACGGCAGGAGGCCCAGTTCTTTGCCGCGCTGGACGGCCTGGGTGCGGCGTGCGGCGCCGAGTTTGTCAAAGGCGCGGGCGCAGTGTGTCTTGACGGTGTTTTCTGAAACGAAAAGCTCGGTGGCGATCTCGCGATTGCTGAGGCCGCGGGCGACCAGGGTGAGGATTTCGAGTTCGCGGGCGGTGATGCCGAGGCTATGTTGCCGGGCAGTGTTGGGAGCGAAGGGCGAAGCCGGATCAGCGCCGGGGGATGGAGCAGGGACGAGGACTTCTCTGACCACGATTGTCTCCCGCCGGCGCGTGATGCGGAGGCCGAGCCAGATACCGAATGTAGCGAAGAGGACAGCGACGAGGGCGCCGTAGAGCTCGACCGAGTGCTGAATGACTACGAAGCGGTATTCAGTGTATTGGAGGGCGGCGATGAGGAGGCCGCCGACCAGACCGAAGATGAGGACGTGGCGCTTCATGATGGGAGTTTGAAAGAGTATAGCGGAGACGGCGAGGAAGCGGTTTCACTAGGGGGAAGACGGAAGAGCTGAGGCGCGACGTTGTGGCCCTTTCAAGGAGCGCGACTCGATTATCAATACCTGCGCAAACGGTTCAAATCAGCTCTGGCCATCCCGATGGAAAAGCAGCGAATTGGCTTGCTGCACCGGCGTGAGCAGCACGCGCGCGATGTTGACGTGGGGCGGGCGGCTTGCGGCCCATACGATCACGTCGGCAACATCCTCTGCCGTTAGCGGCTTGATGCCCTTGTAGACTTTCTCCGCGCGGTCGCGGTCGCCGTGGAAGCGGACCAGGGAGAAGTCAGTTTCAACCATGCCCGGGTCAACACTGGTGACGCGAACAGGGGTGCCGAGCACGTCCTGGCGAAGGCCGTCATTGATAGATTTCTCAGCGGCCTTGGTGGCGCAGTAAACGGCGCCATTGGGGTAAGTGAGTTCGCCGGCGGTTGAGCCGAGACTGATGACGTGGCCGCGTCCGCGCACGATCATGCCGGGAACAACGGCGCGAGTAACGTACAGCAGTCCCTTCACGTTGGTATCAATCATTTCTTCCCAATCTTCCACGCGGCCCATGTAGAGCTTGTCCAGACCACGGGAAAGGCCGGCGTTGTTGACGAGAATGTCGATCTCGGCCCATTCGGGCGGCAGGCTGTCAATGGCGTTCTGCACTGCCCGGTGATCGCGCACGTCGAGGTCGATGGAAAAGACGGATTCAGCGCCGCGTTCCAACGCCCTGGATGCAACTTCAGCAAGCCTGCCGGCGCGCCGCGCGGCGAGGAGCAGGCGCGCGCCCTCCGAAGCAAAGGCCAGGGCGGTTGCAGCGCCTATTCCCCCGCTGGCGCCGGTGACGAAGACGATCTTCCCTGCAAAACTCATGGCAATATCCTAGCGGATGTTATCGGTCCAATTTCGTGACGGCGGTTACGCCAGAGTTCAGCCCGCAGCCGCCAGACCCCGGCAATCAATCCTGGGATTGGCCGCGGCGTTGCGCCATCCTGTACTGGCCAACGGCCCAATCTTCGTCGCCGAGGCCGGCCTGCCTGGCCTTTTCGAAAACCTCCGCCAGGCTCTCAGCCAGGCTAAGGCGCGTGCCTGAGGCAGCGGCTGCTTCGCGCAGCAAACGCAGATCCTTTGCACCCAGGTCAATGGTGGCCCCGATGTGATCGGGCGGATGAAGCATCACGTTGGCATAGGCGGCGTAAAAGGGCGACTGGAACAGCGCGCTGTTTACGGTCTCGAAGAAGATCTCCGGGGCGATTCCCTGGGCGGAGGCGTAAACGAATGCCTCACCCAGCGAATGAATCATGGCGCTGATGAGGAAGTTGCCGCCCAGCTTGAGCGCGTGGGCGTGGCTGGGCTGGGCGCCGACGACCGAGATGCCGCGCGCCAGCGGCTCAAGCACGGGGCGGGCGCGGTTGACGGCGTTTTCCGCGCCGGCCATGACGATCCACAGCTTGCCTGCTTCAGCCACGTTGGGCCGGCCGAAGACCGGAGCCGCGACAAAGTCAATACCGCGCCGCGCGTGCTCCATAGTGAGCCGTTCGCTGAGGGCGACGCTGATGGTGCTGCATGCAATGTGCAGCGCGCCGGGGGCGAGCGCATCCATCAATCCGTTGGGTCCAAAGAGCACTTCCTCGTTAGCTTCATCATCGAAGAGCATCGTGATCACGGCGTCGGCGCCCAGTTCCGCCTCCGCCGGCGTGGCTGCGGCAATCGCGCCCTCGCGGATCAGCGGTTTGGCCCGGCCTTCGGTCCGGTTCCATACCGACAATTCGTGCCCGGCAGCAATCAGCCGTTGCGCCATGGGCGCACCCATCTTGCCCAAACCAAGAAACCCGATCTTCATCCACGCTCCTTAACCAGGGCCTTGACTTTGACCCTGAGCCCGTAAACTGATTCTTCGATGCTGAGAACGGTCCGAGCGACGCGTTATGTGCTGCCCCTGCGCGAGGGCGGATCCCTGCCCGCCATTGTAGAGGGGGACGACCTGGGACTGTACGTGGTGAAGTTCCGCGGGGCGGGGCAGGGTGTGCTGGCGCTGATCGCCGAACTGATTGCCGGCGAGATAGGACGTGCGCTTGGACTGCGGGTGCCAGAGATTGTTCTTGCGGAGATTGATCCGGCGCTGGGACGCAATGAGCCGGACTACGAGATCCGGCAACTGCTGAAGGCAAGCGCAGGCCTGAACCTCGCGCTCGACTACCTGCCTGGATCAGTCATGTTCGACCCTGCGGCGGGAGACAGGGCGACGGCGGACGAAGCTGCAATGATGGTGTGGTTCGATGCCTTCACACAGAATGTTGACCGTACTGCGCGCAATCCTAACCTGCTGGTGTGGCATCGCAAGCTCTACCCCATCGATCACGGAGCGGCACTTTATTTCCACCACGATTGGGCGACCATGCTGGACCGCACCGGATCTTCCTTCAAGCAGATTGACCAGCACATTCTGCTGCGCTGGGCGGGCGATATCGGGAAGGCCGATGTAACTGCGCGGCAAATGTTGACCGCGGATGTATTGGGGGGCATTGTCGACGCCGTGCCTGACGAGTGGCTGGAGGCGATTCCCAGGGAGTTGGCAGCGCCGGAGCGCCGCGAGACCTACATGCAGTTTTTCAGCCGGCGCCTGGAATTGGCGCAAACATTTGTGCAGGAGGCGAACGATGCACGCACCCGCCTCATTTGACTACGCCCTGTTGCGCGTAGTTCCGCGCGTTGAGCGGCAGGAGTTTGTCAACGCCGGCGTAGTGGTTTACTGCCCTGAGAAGCGCTATCTCGCTGCGCGCATCCGGCTGGACGAGGCGCGGCTGAGAGCGCTATGGCCCGATGCGGATGTAGGCCTGGTAGAGGCCCACTTGCAGGCGGTGGAGCGGATCTGTGAGGGCGATGCAAGCGCTGGTCCGATCGCAAAACTGTCACTGGGCGAGCGGTTCCACTGGCTCACATCGCCTCGGTCCACCATCATCCAGCCGTCGCCCGTGCACACCGGCGTATGCGACGCCACTGACGGGCTGCTGAATCGGCTGGAAGCGCAGTTTCTATCCCAGCCGGCGAACGGGAAGATGTGAATGAGCGCTACTGCGTCGCGACGAGCTGATGCGCGATAGCAAACAACGCCAGTTCCAGCCGCGTGGAGACGCCGGTCTTGTCAAAGATATTGGAAAGATGTCTTTTGACCGTTTCCTCGCTGAGTCCGAACTGCTTGGCGATATCGCGGTTGCTGCAGCCCTCGACGATGGAACCGACGACTTCGAGCTCGCGCGGGGTAAGGCCAAACGTCTTGCGCTGGGGGACCGCGGCCTGCTGCATGAGGTCGTGCAAGGCGGAAACCAGGTTCACGACGCGCTTACCGCCGATCCAGTAATCGCCGGCGAATACGGTCTTGATGGCGGTCTGAAGGTGGGCGGCCAGGGCATCCTTGAGGACGATGCCGCGAGCGCCGATGTGAAGGGCCTCGATGATCTGCTGGGTTGTAATGGTCGAGGTCAGGAGCATGATCTTGACCGTTGGCGAGCCCTGCATGATGGCGCGCATGGCTTCCAGCCCCGGCAGACGCGGCATCAACAGATCAAGGAGGAGAATATCGGGCTGAAGCTCGAGGGTCTGGGTGATCGCTTCATCGCCGTCAGAGGCTTCTCCAACCACTTCGAAGCCGTCGTTTTCCGAGAGCATGTTGCGCACGCCGATCCGGACTACAGGATGGTCGTCTGCCAGTACGATACGAATCGGTCGTTCCACAGGATGGATATCCTCCAAGCTCATCAGAGCGTCGGCATCGCCGCAAAACGCCGTAACGTGCGCCGGCGCGGTCCGCCCAGGTTAGCCAGAAGGCTTGCTTTCCTGGGACAGCAACTCCGCATCCAGCATACGCTTGAGATTTGCGATGGCGGTTTTTAAATGTGGCAGGAGCGACTCGCTGTACTCTAAATCGTCACCCCCGCTTTCCAGCAGCTCTCCGATGTGAGCGGCTTCCACGGCGCCGGCCATGCCGCATCCCCCCTTGATGGAATGCCCGATGTAGTGAATACCCTGAGGGTCGCCCCGGGCGATTGCCGATTGCAGGGCTGTAAACCGTCGATCCAGATCGGCGGCAACCGCTTCATAGATGTCGCGCACTGAAGACTCCGGCATCATGGCGCGAAAGTCGGCAAGGGTCTTTTGACTGACAGTGGGAAGATCGGTAGTTGGTTGAGCATGGATGACAGGAGCATGCTTGTCGAGAAGCCGCTCCAGAGCTTCGGGTCCAAAAGGTTTGAGCAGGAAACCGTCGACCTGTTCGAGTATCTCCGCCGCGATCCCGCTGCCGCTGACCATATAGAGCAGGGCCTGGCTGCGGGCGCGAAGCTCATTTGCCAGCTTGGCGCCGCTCATGCCGGGCATTTGAGCGTCCATCAGGATCACTTCCGGAGTGAATGCCTGGGAATCGAGCTGAGCGAGTGCTTCCTCGCCCTGGGAGGCAGTATGGACGGTATAGCCGCTCATGGTCAGCACGGTTGCCGTTACTTCCCGGCTCACCAGGTCGTCGTCAATAAGCAGAACCGTGGGGAGCCTGCGACCTTTGCCGATTCCCAGCATTTTTCTAGTCTGCCACCCGCCGTCAAAACGATTCAAAGGATAAGATGCGGAATACAAGTATCTTACGAAATTCCGAGGAATGACAGTTTACTTTGGCCGAAGCGATTACGAATCCGCAAATAACCTGAGAGAATCCTCCGTGAGTTTTTCAGATCCTGCCTTTGGTGCGAAGGATTCCGATCCTGACAAAAAACGCCGGGAAAGACAACTCTACTTCAGACTGGCACAGACTCGCCAATCGCCGATGCTTCAGAGTCGCACAGCCAAACGCGGCGCAGGGGGAGATAAGGTGCGCCGGTCGTATTCGGTTACTTCGTCCGGGTGCGACGACGCTGGATCAGCCATATCAGCACGATCACGAAGAGGGCGCCGGCGACAACACGGATGATATTTGTGTTGGACATTTCATTCTCCTTGGTTATTCGTTCGAGTTTACCTCATGAAGCCAGCCTGGAGCTTTGAGTAATTCCCGGGGGCGGGATCCATCGGCCTGGCCAACCAGGCCGTCCCGTTCCATCAAGTCGATGAGGTGAGCGGCGCGGCCATAGCCGACGCGCAGCCGCCGCTGCAGCAGAGACGTGGAAGCTTTGCCGAATTCGAAGACCAGGCGGACCGCGTCGTCGAACATGGGATCGTCCTCGTCCTCGTCGCCGCTTGAGCCCTCTGTCGCGTTACGCTCTTCGCGAGGCGATTCGAGAAAGCCGTCAACGTACTCTGCTTCGCCCTGCTTCTTCCAGAAGTCGACCACCGCCGCGGTTTCCTTTTCGCTCACATAGGGCGCGTGAATGCGCACCAGGCGGCTGGTGCCGGGGGGAAGGAAAAGCATGTCGCCGCGTCCGAGCAACGCCTCCGCTCCATTGGTATCGATAATCGTGCGCGAATCCACTTTGGTAGCCAACCGGAAGCTGATTCGGGTGGGCACGTTGGCCTTGATGAGCCCGGTGATCACGTCCACGCTGGGCCGCTGGGTGGCCAGAATCAGGTGGATGCCGACGGCGCGCGCCATCTGCGCCAGCCTGGTGATGGATTCCTCCACGTTGGCCCGATCCAGCATCATCAGGTCGGCAAGCTCGTCGATGATGATGACGATATAGGGCAGAGGCTCCTCCGGTTCGGCTTCATCGAAAAGCGATGGCATCACGCCATCAAACAGTTTGTTGTACTGGTCGATATTGCGCACGCTGCGGGAGGCCAGCAGCTTCAGCCGCCGCTCCATTTCGCGCACGGCGTTGCGCAGGGCGTTGGCCGCAAGTTTAGGTTCGGTAATTATAGGCGTGAACAGATGCGGCACGCCTTCGTACATGCCCAGTTCCACGCGCTTGGGGTCAACGAGGATCAACCTGACTTGAGCCGGAGTGGTGCGGAACAGCAGGCTCATGATCATGGCGTTGATGGCTACGGATTTCCCTGATCCGGTTGAACCGGCAATGAGCACGTGCGGCATTGAGGCCAGGTCCGCGGTCACGATGCGCCCGTTGATGTCCTTGCCCATGGCAAGCGTGAGCCGCGTTTTTGCCTTGGCGAAGGTTTCCGACTCGAGCACATCGCGCAAGTGGATGGTTTCCCGTTCGTGGTTGGGCACCTGGATGCCGACGGTGCTTTTGCCGGCCATGCGTTCGATCAGGATGCTTTCCGCGCGCATGGCCAGGCACAGGTCGTCAGCCAGGCCGGTCACGCGGGAGTATTTGACGCCGGCCTCCGGCTTGAATTCATAAGTAGTGACCATGGGGCCGGGGTTGATCTGCACCACTTGCCCGCGCACATCGAACTCCGCGCATTTTTCCACCAGCACTTTTGCTTCCTCGCGCAGTTCGTCCTCGCGTACGGCGCTTACGGCGCCTCCGGGGGTGAGCAATGTGCTCGGCGGCAGCTTGAAGCCGCTTACATTCTTCGGCGCCATGGTCACGGTTTTCACGTCAGCATCGGCGCGCTCGTGTATAGATATCTCGGCCGGGATATGCGGCTGGGAAACGCGGGCGCCGGCACGCGCCAGGGGTTCCGCCGTCGGCGCAGCGGCTTCCCGCCTCCCCTCCACCGGGATGGATGCGGACGCGGAGACCGGAGCCGCGCCCGGCGCCGGGAATGGAACCGGCTCCATACGCGCGCTCACCGGCGCGGGTGTGCGCTCCCAGATGCTGGCGCGGCGGGCGGACTCCGTCATCGGGATGGGTGCACCAGGCTGCATTTCGTCTGGCCGTTCTACCACCCGCTGAAAAGCCGGAATCTCATCCACCGTATTGCGCTCTGCGGCTTTTGCGCGGCGTCCAAAAAAGGCGGCGAAACGGCCAGGAGGCTGCAAGCCGGAGTCCGCTTCCGCCGGATCCATCGCGCCGGAGAAAATCCGCTGCGCCGGCCCGGGATGCTTCTGCTCATCCTCGATCAGTTCGCGTTCAGCCCGCATTTCGGCGCGTTCTTCGCGCCAGTTGCGCCATCGGTCGTGCCAGGCCTGCATACGCACCCAGCGGTCCTCCAGCGACTCAAGAATTGCGCGGAAGCTGACCGCCATGGCAAAGTACACCCCGGCAACAGCCAACACTACAGCCACCAGACACGCTCCCTGCCGGTTAAGCCACGCCACCAAGAGCCCTGCCGTTAGCCGGCCCGTAACGCCTTCCACCGGAACGGCGCGCATCCACTGCCAGTGCCCGGGAAGCAGCCCGAAGAGCGCCGGGAGAAACACCAGCGTAAGTACAGCCCCCATTGCGCGGAGCCAGCCGGACCCGGCCCATCGCGAGCGCATCCATCCCCAGGCCACGGCAGCCATCCATACGGGCAGGAAAAATGCGGTGAAGCCGAGCGTCTGCAGCGCCAGATCGCCCAGGTACGCACCAAAAGGCCCAATCCAGTTGCCGATTGCCAGAGGCGCGCCGGGATCGATGGAGGTGTTTAGCGAGGGGTCAGTCGCGTGGTAGGTGGCCAGTGCAAGGAGAAATAACAAGGAGGCAAGCCCCAGCACAACCCCGAAGAACACGTTCAGGGGGCGATTCCGCGTGGGCGCAAGGGCAATCTGAATCGGCTTGATCATGCGAACGCGGCCTCCGCTGCCTGGCTCACCGCAACCTGCAAGCATGAGTCAGGGTCGGAGACTTGAATCCCAGAGCAGCCTTAATTATGAGAGGCGTGAAGGCCGGAATTGTAGAAAACAAGGCATGGGGGAACCATGCTGTGGACCCCCGATGCGTCTTTACTTCATGATCCCTTCTGCCTGCAAGACATCCATGCATCGCTTCAGGCCCTGGTCGAAGGTCAAGATGCCGCATTGCTTTTGAACCGCGACGGCACAAATCAAAATATCGGTTGATCCACACTCGACTCCACGGCTACGACAGAGATTGAACAGGCGGGCAGCTTCCTCGAAATGGAAGGATGTGAGCGGTTCATCCTCGAAGGCTTCGAGCGCTGCTCTGAGCTTGTCAAACTGAGCTTGGACTTTGATGCCGGACAGGACTTCCTGCCGGACTGGGCCGATGATTACGACCCGGCCATCCTGAATTGCTTCTTCAAGGGACGTGAGGACGAGTTGCTGTTCTCCGCTGATGGAAGTCCGGCTCCTCCGCCGCAACAAGACTGACCAGGCGCAACTGTCGATCAATACCTTCACGGCTCGATCTCGATCCGATCTAGCTGCCGCATCTTTCTCACGTTGAAGGACGGATCGTAGTCGATTGTTCCCGCCAGTTTAAGGATCTCAACCTGTTTTCGCCTACGGATATATTCCTTCAAAGCCGCAGTCACAGCCTCCTTTTTAGTCTGGTGGTGGCCTATTTGCCGAGCTTCGTCGATCAGCCGGTCGTCGATCGCGAGATTGGTCGCCATGGTGGGAAAACTCCCTCGCTGTGTATCTTATCACACATTCGCGTGTGTAGAACTTTGGAAAGTCCGACACAGAACTGAATACCAAAAGAAACGATCAGCTGGTCACAATCTTCGCGCCCCAGATCAGGAGCACAATTCCAAGCAGGATGCGGTAGATGGCGAAGACGGTGAACCCGTGCTTGCGCACCCAGGCCAGGAACCACTCCACGACCCCATATGCGACGATGAACGAAACCACGAAGCCAATGGCCAGCACAATCCATAGCTGGCCGTTCATGGTCACGTGCACGGCTCCCGCCGCCAACGCCGCCTTGCCGGGATGAATGACTTCCTTCCAGAGGTCGTATGCCGTGGCGGCCAGCATGGTGGGGATTGAAAGCAGGAAACTGAACTCCAGAGCCGTAGGCCGATCCATGCCTGCCATCTGGCCCGCCGCGATGGTCGACATCGACCGTGAAGTGCCGGGGAAGATGGCGGAGAGAGACTGGCAGATACCGATCCAGAGCGCCTGCCCCAGCCCGATCTCTTCCACGTGAGTTGTGTTCGGTTCATAGCGGGTAGACCGCGCGTCCACGATCCACATGATGATGCCGCCCACCACCAGCGCGACGGCAATGACAGTAAGGCTTCCCAGATTGCGGTCACTCCATTTTTTGAACACCAGGGCGAGAATCGACGTGCAGCCGAAGGCCCAGATGGTAAGCGAAAGAGGGTGAGTGATGAAGTTGCGGTCGCCCCGGTCTCCACGCGGAAATGTACGCATGAACTCGAGGATTCGCCCCAGGTAAAGCAGCAGCAATGCAAGAATGGCGCCGGCCTGAATCACGATGGTGTACATCTTCCAGTACGCCACCGCCTGCAGGCAGTCCCCCGAGCCGCTGAGTGCGCAACCGGTCTCGCTCATGGGCAGTTTCAGCAAAGCTTCGGCGATGCGCAGGTGCGCGGTCGAGCTGACGGGCAGGAACTCGGTAAGGCCTTCAACAATGCCCAAAATGACTGAAATGATGTAGACGTTCAAATGGCCTCCGGTTGTGCCGGTCTCGGTGGCATTCCTTGTAGTGTACGATCTCTCTCGATCATAAGGCCTTGAGACAGCAACACGTAGAGGAAATGCTCGCAACGGGGGGCACTTGAAAACCGGAGGACCTACTGCCTGTCGATGCCGTAAACCGGTATGCCCTGATCAATCTTGAACAGCAGGTCCGTGGCCCGGGAAGTGAACTCCGACGTGGGGAACTTGTCTTTCAGGCGCGTTGCAAGGGCATGCGCATGGTCCTTTGCCTGGTCTGCCTTCTTGTCGTTTTCATCGGCGTGGAACATGTCCACAAGCACGCATTGCCGGTAGGCCGCTTCGTAGAGCGCCCTTGCTGTCCGCGGGCCATCCGGGTAATCGGCGGCGTATTTCTCATACACCGCCGACTCCTTCTCCGGGCATTTCTCCTGGCCCTGCCAATCGCCGCACATTTTGTTGTCCAGGATCTCAAAGGCCGCAATGTCCGCTTGCGGAGTATGCGGAAAATCCTTGATGATCCGCTTCATCTCGTCCTCGTCCATCAGGTCTCGCATGTAAGGGTCGCGCTCCTTGGCTGAAGGCCGGGAGGCAGAGTCTGCCTTCTGAAACTGCCACTCGATATCGGCGGCTCTCCAGGCGGCTTCCGGCGCCAGCGGCGAGGTGGAAAACATCTCCGCCAGGCGACGGTAGAGCAGCCGCGCGCTTTGCGCGGCATGCGCAGGTCCCCGGGGATCGCTGGCCAGCGCCTCCTGATTCTCCGCCTCGCCCATGATCACCTGATCGCCACTGGGAGTCGATTCCTCCACCACGCCGCGCGCCTCAATCCACCCCGAGATAGGCGGCTTCGCTTCCTCGCTGATAACCGGTTCATCGTCCTGGTTATGCACTTCCTGGATGTCGGTGTTGGCGAAGACACGCAGCCATGGGCTGCTCCGCTCTGCGATCACCATCTCGCGTCCGATTTGCACGCGGTCAAGCTTCTGTGATCCCTTGTCAGGCGACACGTAGAGCCAGGTCACCTGCAGCGGCGTCGCCCGCGGCCCGGCAATCGGCTTCACCATCTGATCCTTTTTCTTTTGCGCGGAGATCGGAGTTGAAAGCAGCGCGGTCAGGGCGGCAATCCAGGCAATGCGGACCAGCAAAACACGGTTTCTCATCAACGGCATCATAGTTCAAACGACGCTACGATGCGCTTTCCGTGAGCACCTGTGCCAGCAACCTGGGATCCGCGTTGCCGCCGCTCAGAATGGCCACGGCCTTGCGGTATTCTGGCAATTCCGCAGCGTG
>Ga0265338_10006974_pt1 | contig 14196 bp, 10 predicted proteins | sample 42126metaG_FD_193579 | JGI IMG/M metagenome (GOLD analysis project Ga0265338, IMG submission 193579) | Rhizosphere microbial communities from Carex aquatilis grown in University of Washington, Seatle, WA, United States - 4-21-26 metaG | ecosystem: Host-associated > Plants > Roots > Rhizosphere... | reverse complement strand
GCATGCACCAACAAGGTAAACCTACGTCAACCAATCCTATTGCGAGTATTTTTGCCTGGACTAGAGGCCTGGCATTTCGAGGTAAATTGGATGGCAACCAACAGTTAATTGATTTTGCAGAAGCTTTGGAAGAAGTATGTGTCCAAACTGTAGAAGAAGGAAAAATGACCAAAGACTTGGCGTTAATTGTATATGGTGATAAACTTACAGAAGCAAACTATCTTACCACAGAAGGCTTTCTGGAAGCGATTAATTTGAATTTACAAGAAAAATTGGGGTGATTTTCACAGTGGCTTCGATTGCGTTCGAACCTCTTATCATAAAAATTGCCGGCGGTGGCTGAGCGTAGTCAAAGCCACAGTACAAAACAAATAAACGAATAAATAAACAATATAATGGACAAACTTATTAAAGATATTTCGGGCTTAGTGTTCGAAGCATCGCAAATAGACAAAGATTTATTTGAGAAGTATAATGTGAAACGCGGTTTGCGTAATGCTGACGGAACCGGAGTATTGGTAGGTCTTACCAATGTAGGTGATGTAGTTGGATATAAAAAAGATGAAGATGGGAAAGTTATTCCAATACCTGGTGAACTTCGTTACCGGGGGTATTCAGTAGACCAATTGGTGCGTGGTTGCCAAGCAGATAAACGCCATGGTTTTGAAGAAACGGTTTTTCTTTTATTGGCAGGTCGATTGCCAAACAAGGCTGAATTAGATGAACTAAATGAATTTTTAGGAGAACATTCCGATTTGGATGAGGACATCACACAAATGATTTTGAATCTAAGTGGTAAAGATTTAATGAATATGCTTTCGCGTTCCGTGCTTGGTATATACACCTTGGACCCAACGGCAGAAGATTATTCATTACCAAGTTTGATACACCAGTCGCTTAATTTGATAGCCAAATTGCCTGCAATTGTAGTGTACTCCTATTATGGCATGATGCATCGATACAATCGTAAAACATTAACTATTCGTCACCCAAAAGCAGAACTTACATTTGCTGAGAATTTATTATACATGCTAAAAGGTAAAACCTTCTTACCTATTGAGGCGGAACTACTTGACCTTGCTTTGATCCTTCATGCTGATCACGGTGGAGGTAACAACTCTACTTTTGCAACCCGTTTGGTTTCATCATCTATGACAGATACATATTCGGCTATTGCCGCCGGAATCGGTTCCTTGAAAGGGCGTTTGCATGGAGGTGCTAACTTACAAGTATTGGAAATGATGGAAAATATCAAAGCCAATGTGAAAAACTGGGCGGACGAAAATGAGGTAAAAGAATACCTATTGAAGATACTTCGTAAAGAGGCCTTTGACAAAACCGGTTTGATTTATGGAGTCGGGCATGCCGTTTATACTATTTCCGATCCTCGTGCTATTTTGTTAAAAGAAAGAGCAAAAGAACTGGCTGAAGCGAAAGATATGTTAGATGAGTTTAATTTGTATTGTCTGATTGAAGATTTAGCACCGATGGTGTTTAATGAAACCAAAGGAGATGCAAAAACTGTTTGTGTCAATGTCGATTTCTATTCAGGCTTTGTGTATGAAGCAATAGATATTCCGAAAGAATTGTTTACACCTCTATTTGCCGTTTCGCGTATGGCCGGTTGGGCAGCTCATCGCTTGGAGGAAGTAACATTCTCGTCTAGAAGAATCATTCGTCCGGCATATAAGAATGTCTATCCAAATGCAACAGAATATCCACCGTTAGATAAAAGAGAATAAGATTTTATATTGCCGTCTGCTTTAGCTGACGGATAAAATGATTATAAAAGAATTGGGCTTTAGCCCCATACTAATAATATGGGGCTAAAGCCCAATTTCTATTTTTACAATAAACCGTCAGCTAAAGCAGACGGCAAATTTTATCTTTTTCCATACAATTTATTTTCCACATAACCCCTTAAAATCACACCACTCACAAGCCTTCTCATTCTTAGTTTGAGAGAAAGGAATTTCGGGATCAAATAGCTCGATAAGTTTAAGTTTGAAAGCCTCTTCAAATTCTTCAGCCAATAAACGAAAATCGCTGATAGGTTCTTTATTCCATTTGATGATAGGAGAGTAGTCTTCATCCGTAGCTTTATTGATATACACCAAGGCTGGTACCACAGCTTCTTGTTGTTCTTCTATCAGGATGGATGCATACACAAATGCTTGGAATATGTAGTTAGCTCTTTCTTTACTACCGTCAAAAAGCTCATTCATTTCCTTTGGCTCTTTCGGTTTACCACCTGTTTTGTAATCCACCACACGCAACGCACCGTCTTTGCTATCCAAGCGGTCGATGATACCGCCTACTCGCAATTGCATGCCGTCAATATTCACCTTCCGATGTTTTTTCTGTTCCAAGCCAACGATGGTAAACGGTGCATCCTTCTTGTCTAAGTGTAACAGCCGTTTGATAAACTGCTTTACGATGCGGAAATAAATTAGTTGCTCGCCGTTATAGCGATCGCGAGGCATGGGGCGGTTAAAGAATTCTTCGTCAAAAGCCTTTTCGATGGCTTTATCAATGCGTCCATCAAGTTTGAGATAGCCGTCAATATGGTCTTGCGTTACTACAAAGGCGGAAAATGGTTTGTCTTTTTCTCTTATCACCTTACCTATTTCAAGGTAAATCAATTCCACTGCTTTGTGGAAAACGCTACCCAACACCGAATTATCCAACTCGTCGCTCAACTCCTGTGGCGGACGAATACCTTCAATGTATTGTAAGTAGAATCGCAGACTGCAATCCAAGTAATTATTCAAGGCTGAAGGCGATAAGGTAGAAGCTTCGGCATTGGAAAGCAGATCGTATTTGTTTTTTATTTTGGCAACTAAATCTAGCGTTTTAGGTACAACCAATGGTGTTGGGTTATGAGGTTTTATTTCCGATTGCAAATTAATACGCTCAATGGGCTGCGGAAATTCGGTAAGTAATTGTAATAAGAAGCGACTCATCTCAGACTTACCTGTTTGCTGGTTGGCAGTGTTATACATCAACACAATATTCTCTGCGCGTTGTAATAAACGATAAAAATGGTAAGCATAAAGCGAATCCTGATGTTCAATGGTAGTCATGCCAAAGAACTTGCGGATAAAATGCGGAATGAAAGAGGATTCATTGTCCGACTTTGGCATAACGCCTTCGTTGGTACTCATCATTAGCACATTGCGGAAGTCCATATTACGGGTTTCGAGTAAGCCCATTACTTGTAAACCTCGAGCCGGTTCGCCATGAAAAGGAATGGAAGTAGCTGACAACATGCGTTTAAGCAAGCTTGCAAAAGTGGCTTTCTCCACTTTCAATTCGCCTGTACTTAATAAATCCTTTAAGCGGTTTACCACTTGGAAAGCACGAAACAAGGCTTCACTATATAATTCACCAAAGGAATTGTCTACTTGATCTTCCGTTTTTCCATAGGCAGCAGCTACAGTTTTGAGTATCTCCACCAAATAGGTAGCCATATCCACCGCATCTTTTGAGGCACAGAAAATCTGTTTGTTTTGCAAATCTTCTTGGGTAGGGAAAAAGTTATTTTCCTTTACCATGCGATTTTGTACTTCACTCGCTTCGGTGAAAGCCAAACGGATATATGGATGGCGCAATACAGGCAGTACATAATTATATCGGTAACGTTTTTGCCCTTCGTCTACGCCTTTAAGTTGCAGTTCGGCAAGAGCAGTGAGCATGCTGTATACAGGTGTTTGCGAAAGTGGAAAACCCATGGTGATATTCACATTGCTAGCTGTAGGTGGAATAGCATGCATTACTGCTTGGAGGTTTTGCTCGTTGCATAATACAATGGCAGAATCCGGTTTATCAAAGCCTTGCGAGTAGTTCAAGCTACTAATCCATTGTGGGACAAAACCGGCCTGTGCACTTTCTGAAGGTGAAGCTACAAGAGTAATTTTCTTCGGTACGCTTACAAATAAATTAGTATCCATGTCTTGCAAGTCATTACCAAAGCGACGGATATTCTCTCGCATAAAGCGTCCTGCTTCTTGCGTTTCGGACATATAATAATCGTCAAAATCCCAATAGAAAAGGGCTTTGTCGTTTTGTTTCAGAATCTTGAACAGTGTTTTCTCACATTCGGTTAGTACATTAAAGCCCACAAAAGCATATTTCTCTTGTGGAAAAGCGCTTACGCCATTGGCTTGCATTTCTTCCACTACGCCCCGAAACAACATACCATCATAAGCAATGCCTTCGGACAGCAATTTCTTTTTAAACTCCGAATACACCGTTCCAAGTATATTCCAAATGGAAAAGAAAGCCTCTTTGAGTTGCGTGCGGTTGGTGGAAATATCTTTGAAGAAGCGCTGAATCACTGTCCACTGTGCTTCGTCGAGGTGTTCGAAATCATCTTTCAATTTATCCAGTTCTGAAAGGTTGGAAAACAAGGCTAGTTCGTTTACTAAGTTCTTATCCACATCTTGAAAATCGCCCAACAATATTTCCCCGAAAAAATAAAACTCGTCGAAACTCTCAATAGCAGCATCTTGCTTATTGCGGTTATACACCGAAGTATAGGTGTAATATAGTTCCGTAAGCAGCTTTAAGGGGTCGGCGGTGTGTAAGCCCGAAGCCTGATGAAACAACTCATCCAAGCTAGCATAGGCGGGAGCCCAAACCGGTTTATCCGATGGCTGACACAAATACTCGTTGAAAAACAAGCGCGCACGACGGTTAGGGAAAACTACCGTGATGCGGGATAGGTCGTTGCCGTATTTTTTAAGCAGGGCTAGGGCTACTTGTTGGAGAAATGGAGTCATGAGTTATTTATATTGAACCAAAAATAAAAGTTGCTTTGCAAATATACAAAAAACTAAAGGCTTCAATCTTTAATCAATTTGTTTTCAATTTTTATTGAAGCTGAATCTGCCAGTGATTAGAAATTTTATAACTTTGAAGCTCTAAGGTTTATTTAAAATAAATAACTATGAAACGATTAGTCATTTTTTGCAGTTTTCTTATTATTGGGTTGGGGGTTTTTGCACAATCAAAAAACAAACAAGCTTCAATCCCTGATCAGGTAAGTTTGGATACCGTAAGAAATAAAACTTCTGTAGAAGCGGAATCAAACAAGCATTCGAAGCATAATAAATTGGTGATGAAAGCTGACACGCTTACTTCCAGTGATTACATGATGAGTATTGAACGGGTGAATGATAATTTGAACAGCATTCGGGATAGTTCTAAATTAGGATTTGAAGTGGTGGGCATGGAGCGAAGAATTACTACCATGACCAATGATATCAGCCTAATTCGTCAGAATATACGGGTAAAGAAAACAGTGATTAACATAAAGAACCTGTATCTCTATCAAAGTTTTGCATCCAACTTGGATGAAGAGAATGACCGATTACAGGCTCGCTTAACTAAGATGTACAATAGAGTATATCATGCCAAACTACTATTGAAAAAAGTATTGACGGATTCTATTTTCCGCAAATTGTGTGCAGACAGTGCGCTGACCAGTACATTCGACAAGAAACTAGTTCGTTTGGAACACAAATGGACTCGCACAGATAGTACTACAAGAGCCAACATCGATACTATTAATGCACTCAAAGTAATAGTAGCCGACAATTCTATCAGCCTATCCAACATGCTTAGTATGATGGACACGCGTTTGGATAAAACCAGCAGACAACTGTTTGGCAAAGAAGTGAATTTTTTGTGGCAAAAAGCTAAAACAGATAGCCTAAGTAATGACTCTTCCAAAATGGTCGTAGTCATGTTGGGTAGCGAGCAAAAGGCAATAGGTTATTACTTCAGTCAAACATCGCAACAACGAACACTAATTCTTGTGCTGGGTGTATTTCTTTTCATTTGGTTATTTATGAAGCGGAAACAATTGAAGATTATCAGGCAAGATAATAACTTGTTTGGCTTTTTGAATCTGCAATATATGAACAATCATCCTATTTTAGCAATGTTAGTGCTATTGTTGGGATTGATGCCTTTCTTCGATGCCTATGCCCCGACTTCCTATATTGCTATTGAGTTTACACTTATGCTCACATTTGCCACCATTATTTTCTTCAAAAGATTGAATCGTTCGCTTTGGTTTGCCTGGTTGGTATTGGTAGTCTTGTTTGTTGCTGATGCGCTTACTTATTTGTTGATAGAACCTACCTTGGTGGCTAGATTGTGGCTATTGGCAGTGCATATATGTATCATTGTTTTCTCACTCCGTTTCAATAGTAAGTTAAGTAAACAAATGCCTTATTACAAAGCAATAAGAATGGCAATTATGATTGGAATCATATTGACCGCGTTAGGTATTTTGTGTAATCTTTTTGGAAGATTCTCCTTGTCGGGTATCTTTGGTTTGGCAGGTATTTCTGCTATCACGCAAGCCTTTGTATTAAGTATTTTCATTGAAACATTTCTCGAAATTATTTTAGTGCAATTGCAAAGCCGTCGATTGAAGAAAGAGTTAGACAAGCCTTTTGATACCACCATCGTGATTAAAAAAATCAAAGTGCCTTTTGTTTTCATTGCAGTTATTTTATGGCTAATCATGCTTACTTCCAATTTAAATATTTACAATAACATAAGTAATACGGTGGTGGATGTGCTTACTGCCAACAGAACGCTGGGAAGTATCTCTTTCAAATTGATTAGTGTGTTGTTTTTCTTTGTTATTATCTGGTTTGCTCATCTTCTGCAACAAATGGTAAGCTTTATTTTTGGAGAAACAGGCATCGAAACAGAGGATATAACAGCAGCGACAAAAGGACAACATTCCCGACTGCTTATTACTCGATTATTAGTATTGATTGGCGGTTACCTTTTGGCCATTGCGGCTTCCGGACTACCTATTGATAAACTTACTTTCTTGATTGGTGCGTTGGGTGTTGGTATTGGTATGGGCTTGCAAAATGTGGTAAACAACTTTGTTTCCGGTATTATCCTGATTTTTGACGGCTCTTTGCAAGTAGGTGATGAAATAGAGGTGAGCGGACAAGCGGGTAAAGTAAAGGAAATTGGATTGCGAGCCAGTACACTCAATACAGCCGACGGTGCCGAGGTGATTATCCCGAACGGAAATATACTATCACAAAACATTGTGAACTGGACTTTCAGCAATGACCAGAAACGCGTGATGATAGAATTTTCTTTATCAGGAAAAGAACTGGATGCCAATGTGATTAATGAAGTGATTAACGGCACCATCCAGCAGATAGAGCATGTAGTTGCAAAACGCAAACCGATAATTTTATACACCAAAGTTAAAGAGGAAGGTTGCTCCATAACCGTACGATTCTGGACTACTATTAGTAATGCTGAGCAAGTAAAAAGCGAAGCCTTGTTACAACTGAATACAGCTTTCTCTGGTAAGGGAATTAAGTTTGAATAAGGTTTTTAAAAAATAGATAAAGCAAAAGAAGCGTGAAGTATAGGTACTTCACGCTTCTTTTTTATTTGTGCTACAAAGAGGACTGTCCTCTGTACCTAAAATATCTATTTCCGCTTATCGTTAATTGCATTTATCGTTCATCTCTAATCTCTTATCATTTCACCGTTATTTCAACCCCTTGGATATTCTCCCTTCTGTTCTTTTTGATTAGCAGTTGGATGGTGCTGTCTTGATTTACAAAGGCATATTCCAAGAAAATATACTTCGGGTCTTTGAACTTTTGTTTCAAGGGTAGCAAGTATTTATTTATCAACTTGTTTTGATTCTTTAGTTCGGCTTTTGTAATGCTTGCTTCTTGTTTGTAAATGATTGTATTATATGTCCGTTTAACCGGATTCTTTTTATTGTACATATCCTTTTCGCCGTTTATGTCCACCCGCACTTGTTTGATTGTATCTCCTGCTATGTTGTAGTAAGTTTTTACTTTATAATCCAAACTGTTAAACATTTTGGCATAGGTTTTAAATGCCATCATCGTTGTTATCTTCCCATTTTCTGTAATGCTATCCTTGTATAAATATTTACAGTCAGCAATGTTCTTCGGATTTTGCAGATCACGGAAGGAAGTGTTAGCTAAACGATCAGAACCATCATACTTTAACTCCTCTGTCTTAATCAACTTATTATTATCGTACCATCGGCGAATACTATCTTTACCAAAGTGGGTTTCAAATATTTCTTGATAACTCTTTAGATTATCTTTTTTAGTGAACCTTTTAGTGACAGATACTGCTTGTTTATTGTTTCTTAGTACTTCACTTGAATCTATTAATTGTAATTGAAAAGAGTCCGCCTTCAGTGCAAAATTGTAGCGATAAGTTTTAGTATTGCTATCACTTGTATATTTTTTATTAGCTACGGTAAAATAACTCTGACTCAAAACAATCGTTGTTATTATCAACAGTAAGAATAACCAAATATTTCTTTTTCCACACATCATAAGTACGCATTTATATGCATTTAAATCATCTCTTGCAAAGATACGGAAAACTAAAGAGCGTACACAAGCAAAAAAATTAGAAGAAATACATAGCGCGGTGTGTTGCACCATTGTTTAAAAGAGACCTCATCCCAACCCCTCTCCTCCTTCGACTTCGCTCAGGAACCTAAGGAGAGGGGTTGGGGTGAGGTCAGACAAAAAGAGTGAAGCATGTACTTCACTCTCTCGTTAATCTTTATTTATTCCACCGGCACATATATTTCCGTTTTCAGCTTTTCGGGTACGGTAGTGTTCGGATTATTGATGTATTTCTCCATGCAAGGAGAGTTGCGCAAAGCAAAACCGCTTTCGGGTAACCATCGGCTGAAGATAGTATCATAAACCGCCCCCAAGTGCTCGTAGCTGCCTTGATACAAGAACACCGCATATTTGCCCCCTTGAATAGTCTTTACCCCAATCTCTCCTTGCGGAATGGCAGGTTTGCGGATAACCAAACAAATGTCGGTGCGTAGTTTCTCAGTTTCGGTTATTTGAGGATCATCGTGGTAGATGGCATAATGTTCGATGCCGGCACTGTACAGTTTTTGTTCTTTTATGCAGCCCCATAAGCGAGACCAAGTGCCTCCAAAGTCAAGTTCGGAATAGTTCCCCATTACACGGATGTAAATAGCGTTTTTGTCTTCCAGTTCCAATATCTTCGGAGCTTTCAGATTCAATTCTGTGTTGATAATTGCTCGTTGCATAATGATAAAGTTTTTGTTGTTTCTAAATTCGGTAGGTGAGATACCGTAATATTGATTAAATACTTTCGTAAACGAAGAAGGTGAATCATAACCCACGCTAAAGGCAATTTCCTGCACCGAGTTATCGGTGTAACGCAATGTCCTCGCGGCGTTCTCCACACGCAAGCGGTTGATGTGCGCACCTAACGGTTCACCTAAAAAGGCTTTAGCTATGCGGTGGAAATGATAGGGTGAGAAGTTACATCGCTCGGCTAAGGTATTTAAATCAAGTTCCTCATCCAGGTGTCCATTAATATAATCTGTCAGCAGGTTAATGCGCTTCAAATATTCTTCTCGGGTAGTAGGTTTATTATTCATCTTGTTTTTCGTTTGTTAATACAAAGATAAAAGCTTGGTTAAGATTATACTTTTCCGTTCTTGCTATTTTTTATACAAAACAACCGATCTCCCCCAACTGGTAAGAATAAAGAAAGCGAAGCTAACCAGCCCCGCTTTCTTTACTCTCTACTCTATCCGACCATATCAGTTTGTTGTTAAAGCTCCGTAAGCGCATACTTTTACGCACTTCATGCAGCCTGTGCATTTTTGAGGTGCTACTATTTTGGCATGTTTGTGAAAGAAGATATTTATCCTGCCAAATACTTGTTTGGGACATACGTCTAAACATTTCCAGCAAGCTTCGCAGTTGTGCGTGTTTAGTTGAATAAAAGGAGGGTGTGCTGAATTCATATTGTTATCGTTTTTTTATGCAAATATAGATGCACCTATGGGGTTTGGACGATAACAATTGTTAAGAAAGGAAACTTATCTATTATTTTTAATGCGGCTCAATGATATGGGAGTAATACCCAGATAAGAAGCAATATAATGCTGAGGAACGCGTTGGATAATTTCAGGATGATTTTCCACTAAATCTTCATATCGTACACGCGGGCTATCTTTTATGCGCGATAAGAAAAGTTGGGCATAATTACCCATCCGTTGCAGCAAAATTTCTTGAAACTTTTCTTTAAGTTGTGGATAATTTCCCCCTAAGAGATGAAAGTTCTCTTTGCTAAGCTGTATCACGGTAGTAGGCTCGATGCTTTCTATAGAAAACGAACTCGGATTATTGCCTAAAAAACTTTCGATAGATGCCACTCCTTGATTCTCAAAAAAGAATTGAAAGGTTATATCCTTGCCATCGTTGTTAAACCACATCCGTAGGCATCCTTTTTTGATAAAGTAGATATATTGGGCTATGTAGCCTTCATGCAGAAGTACAGTTTTGGCTGGAATTTCTTTTTCTTGAAATAAATCTTTTATTTTATCCCAACGAGCATTATCTTCTTGAAGGAATTGGATTAGGTTGTTATTCATATAAAAAAGAGTCGATGCGTTTGAATATAAAATGAATGTATAAAATTACAGAAATATTTATAAATTTCCATCAGATGAAACAAAAGAGCGAAGCCTAGGTCTTTTTATTAACATAATTTAGATAAAAACATTAACAAATGGCCTCTCGCCACCTCCTTTGGATGAGGAATAGGTCAGATAACAAAAAAGATTGAAGCGCTATGCCTTAGATAAAAGTATTAACAACCGACCTCACCCCAACCCCTCTCCAAGGGAGAGGGGCAAATAATTTATTCAATATACCACTTTGAAACTCTTCGTAACAACATGCACAACATACGCTCCATGCGCAGGCAAATTTACGGCTGTTGTTGTTTCATCTGTTTTACCGCTATAAATAGGAGTGCCTTGTAAATTATAAACACTTAGTGCATCTCCGATTGGAACTCCAGTAACTATAGCTTGTCCATGTTGCACACTTATTTTCACTTGGCTTGCCAAGGCATTGTTTACGGATGTTGCTAAGTTGCCGACAATATTGGTAAAGTCTTTCCATAGTGTTGCTGCCTGGTATGCACTTACTGAATTGGTAGGTACATACAACGTGCAGGTACCAGTGTTTACACTGGCAAAAGCATTATAAGCCGCAGTTAAATCGGCAGGAGTACTTGCATAAGCATAGATAGAGGTCAACCCGCTACAACCGCTAAATACATAACATTGCGCACTGGTAACCGACGAGGGAATGCTTACCGATTTCAGTCCTGTACAATCTCCAAAGATCCAATATTCAAGCGTAGTTACTTTTGGAGGAATGACTACCGAAGTCAATCCGGTGCAATATCGGAAAGCGGAAGCTCCAATAGAAGTAACGGACGCGGGGATATCTATGGATGTTAAACCGCTACAATATATAAAAGTACTAAGGCCAATAGAAGTAATAGCCGGAGGCAGCGATACGGAAGTCAACTTGGAACAATAGGCAAAAACACCTTCTCCAATAGAAGTAACGGATGAAGGAATATTTAAAACTCCCGTTAAACCACTACAATTGCAAAAAGCATCGTTGCCAATAGAAGTAATCGAAGAAGGAATTGTGACAGAAGTTAAACCGCTACAACCCCAGAATGCATCAACAGGGAGGGAGGTCATCGAAGAGGGGATAACTAAATTACCTGTTAACCCGGCACAACCGGAAAAAGCATCATTCCCCATTGAACTTACGCCCGAAGGAATACTTATTACTCCGCTTAGACCCGTGCAATACATAAATGCATTGCTCCCGATGGAAGTAACCGAAGCCGGAAAAATCAGGGAACTTAAACTAGATTTGAAATAAAAAGCCTTTTGAGGTATACCACCGGCCGCATACGTATATGTACCGGGTACCTGCGTTCCGGCCGTACCTGTATAGGCATCTATATACACAGCACTTAAATCCAACCGGGATAATACAGGCATGCTGTCTCGCAGACATACAAAATCCCGTGCATCCAGCGTACCTGTAACGGTAAGATCGGTAACGGTAGTTTTCTCGGTAGCAGTTAGCAGGGTATATAAAGTACCTGCGGAAGAAACATCAATTGTTTTAAGAACGGCGGCTTGTAGCATCAACGAGAGGCATAAACCAAGCAGGAGTAATATTGTTTTTTTCATTTCAAAGGCTATTATATACTTGACAGCAAACTTACCTAAAGTTTTATTCCCCGCCATTTGTTTGTCAAAATAAATGGTGAGGGCTTTGCTTCACTATTTTTATAATACACACCGGGCTATTGCATAAATACAACGAGTAATTTGTTTCAATACTCCCCGTTACAAAGTTTTCCGGACAGTCTTCAATATCTCTCCACTTGAAATCGACATTCCCCCAATTGAAACACGAATTCCCCCGCTTGATATCAAAGAAACTTCACTTGGGACAAGAATTCCCCCGGTTGAAATCGACAATGTTCGGGTTGAAATCGAGAATGTTTAGGTTGATATCAAAGAAACTTCGGAAGAAATCAATAAAATCACGCTTGATATCAAAGAAAACTCGGAGGATATCAAAGAAATCACGGACGATATCAAAGAAAACGCAGAAGATATCAAAGAAACTTCGGAAGATATCAAAGAAAACACGAATGAAATCAAAGAAAACACGGTTGGAATTGAGATGAATCCAAAAAATATCCAAGAAATCGCGGAAGATATCCAAGAAATCATGCAAGATATCCAAGAAACTTCGGAAGATATCAATAAAATCACGCTTGATATCACAGAAACATCGGAAGATATCCAAGAAATCACGCACGATATCAAAGAAACTTCGGAAGATATCAAAGAAAACGCACTTGAAATCAAAGAAAATTCGCCTGAAATCATCCGGTTTTCATCCCGATTTTAATCTACAAGTGCCACAAACAGGGCAGTTAAGTGATTTGTTGTAGTTTGCGGGTGGCTTGTTATTGCATTGAGATGACCGCTTGGGGTGGTGAGTTGAGGAATCTTGCGGACTTAGGGTACGAGGGTTTGGCGAAGCGTCTTTCGCTTCGTCATTGTAAAAAGCATCCCGAATCTCGGGATGCAAAAAGCGGGAGCTTTCTTTTTGAAGACGGTGAAGGCAGAGCTATTCGCCGAACTTGTGCGAGCGGCAGGCTACGAGGAACGGAGTGATGGAGCAAAGCAATGGAATTTTATTGAAGAGAATTATTTCGTTCAAATGGCCATACAGTAACTTTAATATTTCCAATCTCTTCTAAGAAATCTTGATAATATTTATTAGACTCATTTTTACTGTTCTGTACAATATATTCATTTATCAAATATTTACCAGCATTATAAGACACTTGTTGTTTCACTTTATTTGCATCCCAAATTTCATCTTCTTGTTCAGAAAGATGGATATATGGAATTAAAATAGTCTCATCTAATATTTTAAACAAAGTATTTATATTCTTTGCAAGATCTTCATTTAAGGTCTTAATACGATAAGCAGATAAAAATATAAGCAATATTAGTTCTGCAAAATTATTTGCTACACGCTTGGAATGATAAGCACCATAAAATAAAGGTTTGAAATCATAGCATATCTTCTTGATTTCTTTGAAATCATTTTTACTTGCATCAAGTAAAAAGATTAATATATAAGCTAAAGTAATTTGATATTTTGGTTCATCTAATTGAAATGAATTAAATGGATCTGAATGCCTATCTGATGCTATGTGTGATGGTATTTCTTGATAAATTCTGTTTAATTCAGATATAAACTGCTTCGTAATTGCGTGCTCATTTTCGTCACTTAATATTGCTAAATCAATTTCCTTAATTGAAAACCACGAGAATAAAGCTATGAAATCATTTGGGAAAGTAAATTTGGTTATCCAATTGGTGAAATTATCATTGTTTGAATGTAAAATTTTAATTAACTCAGAATGAGTAAGCGTTTCTAACCGTTCAAATAAACTACTTTTATTGTATTCACTATTGTTCCTATAACTTAACCCAAAAACATGGAAAAATATATGCTTTCCAATATTATCCCAATTTTTCTCAATAAAACAATTTACTAATTCTGAAGTTAGCCATTCTGGTGTTGTTTTATTCTTTCCAAAATCATCTATAAAATATGCTGATATAAATGATAATTCATTTTCATCTTTTAAAATTTGCTTAAAGGTTTCTTCAGTGATAATTAAGTCAAATCCATACCATCCAATAAGAGTAGCTCTTAAAACGGGCTTCATATTTTTTATATA
>Ga0265338_10006972_pt1 | contig 14197 bp, 16 predicted proteins | sample 42126metaG_FD_193579 | JGI IMG/M metagenome (GOLD analysis project Ga0265338, IMG submission 193579) | Rhizosphere microbial communities from Carex aquatilis grown in University of Washington, Seatle, WA, United States - 4-21-26 metaG | ecosystem: Host-associated > Plants > Roots > Rhizosphere... | reverse complement strand
AGGAGAAGTGCCATTAAATGCTCTCATACCATTAACAACGCAAAGAATAATATTAAGAATGGTAAGAATTCCATTAATAAGAAAACCAATAAGAATAAGTTGTAAAACGCCTCCAATCAAAAAACCTATTAAAAGAGTTAATTGAAAGTTAATTGCTGTTTTAGCATTTTCATTAACAAAAGAAGATTGGTCTTTTTTTATAAGCCAAATAACAAGAGGACCTATAAAAGAAATAATACCTAAAAGATGAGCCAACATACCAAAAGTTTTTTCATCTTGTGTTGCCGTTTCGTATTGATTTTCGAACATAATAGCCTAAAATTAGAGTTAACAAATAAAATCTTATTCAAATATAAATTTCTTTCCCGAATCAATCACTCAATTTGTTTTTTATTTAATTAAAATCGCTAATTTTGTTAACGTTTTTAACAAACTGTATAGTAGACCATGATTAAGATTACTTTTCCCGACAATAGCGTAAGGGAATTCAACGAAGGAGTAAGTCCTTTACAAATAGCAGAAAGTATAAGCCCACGCTTAGCTGCCGAAGTTGTTGCCGCAACGGTAAACGAAAAAGAATGGGATGCATCGCGCCCTATAATGACGGATGCAAAAATCAAATTACATAAGTTTGACGAACCGGAAGGCAAACATGCTTTTTGGCATTCATCGGCTCACTTAATGGCCGAAGCATTAGAAATACTTTTCCCGGGAATAAAATTCGGAATAGGTCCAGCCATTGAAAATGGGTTTTACTATGATGTTGACCCGGGCGAAAGGGTTATTACCGAAAAAGACATGCCGTTGATTGAAGAGAAGATGCTAGAGTTGGCTCGTCGAAATGTAGCATACAATCGTAAAGATGTGTCTAAGGCAGAAGCTTTGGATTTCTTTAATGCAAAAAACGAAACATATAAAGTTGAACTGATAAACGACCTGACCGATGGAACGATAAGTTTCTATACGCAAGGTAATTTCACCGACTTATGCCGAGGTCCCCATTTGGCTAACACAGCTGAAATAAAAGCGATAAAGATACTATCGTTAGCCGGAGCATATTGGCGAGGCGATGAAAAACGCAAACAACTTACTCGGATATACGGAATAACATTTCCAAAGAAAAAGCTTCTTGACGAATATCTCGATTTACTCGAAAAAGCAAAAGAACGTGATCACCGTAAATTAGGAAAAGAACTTGAATTATTCATGTTTTCGGAAAATGTAGGACAAGGATTACCAATGTGGTTACCCAAAGGAGCACAACTACGCGATCGTTTGGAGCAGTTCCTTCGTAAAGTACAAAAGCAATATGGTTACGAGCAAGTAATAACACCCCATATCGGACAAAAACAATTGTATGTAACATCGGGTCATTATGCAAAATATGGTAAAGATTCATTTCAACCAATACATACACCAGCCGAAGGCGAAGAATTCTTTCTAAAACCAATGAACTGTCCGCATCACTGCGAAATGTATAAATTTAAACCCCGTTCATACAAAGATCTGCCAATACGCTTTGCAGAGTTTGGTACCGTATATCGTTACGAACAAAGTGGCGAATTGCATGGTTTAACACGTGTTCGCGGATTTACTCAAGATGATGCCCATCTCTTTTGTACTCCCGATCAGTTGAAAACAGAGTTTTGCAATGTTATAGACATCATTTTCTTAATATTTAAGGCACTGGACTTCAAAGATTTTATTGCACAAGTATCGTTACGCGATCCCAATAACAAAGAAAAGTACATTGGAAGTGACGAAAACTGGAAAAAAGCAGAAGATGCAATCATGGATGCAGCAGCAGAAAAAGGATTAAAAACAGTAGTCGAAATTGGAGAAGCAGCATTTTATGGACCAAAGCTTGACTTTATGGTTAAAGATGCTTTAGGTCGTAAATGGCAATTGGGAACAATTCAAGTAGACTACAACCTACCCGAACGCTTTGAATTAGAATATATTGGAGCCGACAATCAACGACACCGTCCGGTAATGATTCACCGTGCACCATTCGGTTCTATGGAACGATTTGTAGCAGTATTGATAGAACACACAGCAGGTAAATTCCCATTGTGGTTAACACCTGAACAAGCGGTAGTTATACCCGTTAGTGAAAAATATAACGATTATGCAAAAAATGTTTTGAATATCCTAAATAATTCCGATATTCGCACCCTGATTGACGACCGAAACGAAAAACTCGGTAAAAAGATTAGGGACAATGAGTTAAAGCGAATCCCCTATCTATTAATCGTTGGTGAAAAAGAAATGGAAGACGGAACAGTCTCCGTTAGACGCCAAGGAGAAGGAGATAAAGGAACAATGACGATGCAAGCATTTGCTGATTCAGTGAACAACGAAGTTTCACAAATTATGGCATCGATAAAGTAAAAATGTTAAACTAATACAATAGATATTTGAGTATCGAATTTAAGAAACCATTTGACAATAGAGGTAGTAGAACGTCTCTCACTAACGAAATTGCAAGTAAATACAGAATTAACGATCACATAAGGGTTCGCGAAGTTCGATTGGTTGGAGATAATATTCCAAACATCGGTGTTTACACACGAGAAGATGCATTGAAACTTGCAGATGAATTAGAACTGGATTTAGTAGAAGTATCGCCTACAGCTGAACCTCCTGTTTGTAAAATTATTGATTTCGATAAGTTTATCTACGATCAAAAGAAAAAACAAAAGGAGATCAAGTCGCATGCCGCTAAAATGGTTATCAAAGAAATCAGATTTGGACCTAATACCGACGAACATGATTTTCTGTTTAAGGTAAAACATGCCGAAAACTTCCTTAAAGAAGGTTCGAAAGTGAAAGCTTATGTGTTTTTTAAAGGACGTACCATTCTATTTAAAGCAAAAGGTGAAGAATTGCTTCATAAATTTGCAGAAGAGTTACAAGCTTGGGGAAAACCCGATCACGCTCCTATGCTCGACGGTAAAAGAATGATTACCATTCTTTCGCCAACTAAAAAAAGTAAATAATTAAACTTAATAAATATAAACATGCCTAAGGTTAAAACTAATTCTAGTGCAAAAAAACGCTTCCAGGTAACTGGTAGTGGTAAAATTAAAAGGAAACACGCTTTCAAGAGCCACATCCTTACTAAGAAGACTACTAAGCAAAAAAGAAATTTGACTCAATCTGCATTGGTTAACGTTACAGATGAGAACAATATCAAATTTTTACTTGGAATATAATTCTTAAGGAAACAATAAATTATAGTGATTAACTGATTTTCAGCAACTAAGTTTCCCGTAAAGAGGAACGCTGAACGTCGAAAAATGGAGGATTAAAGAAATGCCAAGGTCAGTAAATGCTGTCGCATCGAGAGCAAAAAGAAAAAAAGTATTAAAATTAGCTAAAGGTAACTTTGGAGCACGTTCTAATGTATGGACAGTTGCAAAGAACACCGTTGAAAAAGGTCTCGGTTATGCATACCGCGATAGAAAAGCAAAAAAACGCGAAATACGTGCAGTATGGATTCAACGTATCAATGCAGCAGTTCGTATTTACGGTTTAACCTACTCCGATTTCATGGGTAAGTTAGCTAAAAAAGAAATCGACATTAACCGTAAAGTTCTTGCTGATTTAGCAATGAACAACCCGACAGCTTTCGAAGCTATTGTAAAATCGGTTCAATAAGTCAAAAACAAAAACATTGAAAAGGGGAAGTTAAAAAGACTTCCCCTTTTTTTGTAGATGTTTCTCGTTTAAAAACGAGAAACATCACTTGATACATCAACGTTTCAAATCGGGTCTATTTTCACAAATTTCACGACGTTTTTCAGTAAATTCTGTGTAATTAAGATTAATATCTTCTTCGGGAAATTCATAAAAAATAAATTCGTCGAGATATTCAAAACAATCTTTATATTTTTCGTATTCATCTCTAATAATTACAGAATACATAATCCAACCGTCTGAATCGAGTTCAAAAATTTCTTTGTAGTATTTAAAAACAACTTCTTGAACGGTATCAACAAAATTGCGTTTAAGCATTTCGAACTTATTGAAATATTCAAGTTCGGTTTTGTTCATTATCTCAATCTCTTGTAATTTATATTCTTCAGTTACAAATGGAGGGAAATCGTCAAAGAATGAAATGTCGTACGATCTCGGTTTTTGAGGGCGAGCATAAAATGGTATCCACTCTTCTAATTTAGGATATTTTTCATGAAGATCAACTCCTAACTTTTGGTCGTGAAGTAATTGAAACATATGCCAGAGAAAACGCTCGATAAAATCGTTAAGATATTCATTAATTCTATCTACAATTAGAGGGCGAAACTCTCTTGTAATAATTGGAAATTGTTTTTCGGCTAAATCTAAGAGCAATGGTAATAGTTCTTTATTCACATTGCAATATACATGGGTATAGAAATGCAATAATTCAATATTATCCCATGGTTCGTTTCTTAAATCTAGGGGAAGATTTATCCAATGATAATCTAACCAATTTTCGAAGGGCGTTCCGACATAATTTTCTAAATTTTCAAATGTGTCATCTTCGTCCTCATCATCGTCATAAAACATTGTTATGCTTGTTTTTAATAATTAAAAACATGTTGATTAGTTCTTTATTTTTTTGTTGTATTTTTTGTTTCCATTCCAATAATGAAATTCTAAAAATTCAGAAAAAGCAATTATTTGAATAACTATTACAAAAAATCTAAATGTTGTTCTGCTGAATCAGCCCACAAATCGAGTAAAGCTTTTATTTTTATAACATCGTTTATTGATAATTGGGTTAACTCACTTACTACGTGTAAACCTAGACCATTTCGTAATGCTTTTAACCCAACTTTTAATGCTTTTGTCTTTCGCTTTTCACTATACCAATCTCTTCACCATCTATTCTTCCTTCTTCTTTTCCTTCAAATTTGGCTGTGTAAATAGTGCTTTTAGCATTAGACATATTATATAAAAAACTTTGATAATTAGTCTTTTCATCAACAGTCATATTTTCGTAATTCAAAATTTCTTTCACTTTATTTAAACCTTGAGCTTTAAAACTATCTTCAACAATAGAATTTTTTAAAACATATATCCTTTCATCTAAACTATCAACAGCTATATTGTTGAAATCATTAACCTTTAAAACATAAAATTTGGGAAATATATCAGCTACCTTTCTATGTGGCAATGCTTTTTTTTGATTTTTGATAACTGTAAAATATCATAATTATGTAATCCTATAAATTCAGTTTTTCCATGATAGACATTATCACTTCCTTGTCCTAGATTGAAATAAACAATATTGACAGAATAGACTTTTTTCACTTTTTTATATTCATCGCCCAAACTCATATATTCGGCAATTGCCTTACTTGTTCCAATTTGCTTTTTGTCGTAGCAATTTCTATAATGCCAAATCAAAATGAATAATCTTTCTTGCGATAACGATTTGTATTTCATTTGTAATATCAAAGATAATAAAAATCGTTAAATGCCTTCTAACAAATCAATCAGTATAATTAGTATTGAGAAACGCTTACCTTTTACCTCTTCGACGAATGGTCATTTAAAGAATTTTAGCTATATTCGCCGACAAATTAGAGCAATATCGAATAACCTTTCTTGGTTATTTAAAAGATACTCTTGTTCTTTTAAACAAAAGTTAAGAACCCAAAAAGAATACGACAATGAACATCGCAATTATAGGTTACGGCAAAATGGGAAAAGAAATTGAACAAATTGCATTGCAACGTGGTCATCAAATACCAATAACCATCGATATCAATAATAAAGCAGACCTCAATGTGGCTAATCTAAAGGCAAAACAAATTGACGTTGCCATAGAATTTACCGGTCCGGAAACTGCAATCGAAAATTATAACATCTGCTTCGAAGCCGATATTCCTGTTGTATCGGGTACAACAGGTTGGATTAGTAAATACGATGAAATAAAAAACTATTGCAATAGCAATGGCAAAGGATTCTTTTGGGCTTCAAATTTCAGCTTAGGAGTGAATTTATTTATGGAATTGAACAAATATCTTGCTAAACTAATGAATCCATACGACGATTACGATTGTGCAATGGAAGAAATACATCATACCCAAAAACTTGATGCACCAAGTGGCACTGCTATTACCCTTGCCGAAGGTATTCTTGCTAACAATCGAAGAAAAAAAGCTTGGAAATTAAACAGCATAAACAATAAAGAGGATTTCCAGATCGTTGCTAAAAGACTTGGAACCGTTCCCGGAACACATACCATTACATACGATTCGGCAGTTGACTCGATCGAAATTAAACACGAAGCCAAAGGACGCAAAGGTTTTGCTCTTGGTTCGGTTATTGCTGCTGAATATATGAAAGGCAAAAAGTCTGTTTTCGGAATGTCTGATTTACTTAACTTATAACAAAAACAAACATGCAAAAATTAAGAGATCTCTATAGCAATAAGTGGTTTAAGTTTGCCACGATATCAATATGCTATTTGCTTTGGGTACTATGGAATCATAGTTGGCTACTTTTATTAGGCGAAGGCATTGTGTTCGATTTATATATTACCAAGCGTGTGCCTTGGGCTTTTTGGAAACTGTTTAAACCTAAATCGAAGTTACAACAAAAAGCTTTGGAGTGGATCGACGCTATTATTTTTGCTGTTATAGCTGCTTCGTTCATTCGTTTATATTTTGTTGAAGCATATACCATTCCTACCGCTTCGATGGAAAAAACACTTTTAATTGGCGATTATCTTTTTGTTAGTAAATTCAATTACGGACCTCGTACTCCGAATACTCCCGTTGCGTTTCCTTTTGTGCATCATACCATGCCTTTTTCGAAAACAATGAAATCGTTTTCAACCTTAATACAACTACCCTATCATCGTTTAGCAGGATTAGAAAAGATCAAGAACGACGATGTTGTTGTCTTTAACTTTCCCGAAGGCGATACGGTTGTTTTACAGCATCAAGACCAAAGCTACTATCAAATAATAAGGGAATTAGGTCGCGAAAACGTGATTCAGAATTTTGAAATAGGCGTTCGTCCGGTCGATAAACAAGAAAACTATATTAAACGTTGCGTTGGTATTCCCGGAAATACTATTCAGGTAATTGCTGGTATCTTATATGTAAATGGCAAACAACAAGCCGATGTTACAACCCGTCAATACAATTATATCATTCAAACAAATGGTACCGACATCAACGACAGGGTATTTGATGAGCTGGATATCAGTATAGCCGACCGTCATGAAGTACAAGCCGGTGTTTATATCATTCCTTTGAGTACTGAAAAAGCTGCTAAACTGAAAGAACTTCCCAATGTTATGAGAATTGTAAAAAATCTACGTTCTAAAGGTGAAAAAGCCGATTACATTTTCCCTCACGATCGTTTATACAATTGGAACGAAGACTTCTTCGGTCCGTTATATATTCCCAAACATGGTGTTGCAATTGAACTTAATACAAATGTATTACCGCTCTATAGACGTGCAATTGAAACGTATGAACATAATAAAATAGATGTGAAAGGTAAAGACATTTACATTAACGGTAAGATAGCTAAAACATATACCTTTAAAATGGACTATTACTGGATGATGGGCGATAACCGACATAATTCAGCCGATTCGCGTTTCTGGGGTTTTGTGCCCGAAGACCACGTTGTGGGCAAAGCAGCCTTTATTTGGATGTCGATGGATGCTGATAAGAGTTTCCCTGCAAACATCCGTTGGAGTCGTTTATTCAGATTTGTACATCATAATTAAAAACTTAAAACGCTTCATCAAGCTTCATAAGACAAATACCATTTTGTCGTACGGAGCTTGTTGAAGCATTTTTAAATAGCATGAATTCATCTCCACATGTTCTTTTGCCTACAGCTTATTTAGGAACAGTATCATATTATTCGCTTATAAAGAATACCCCGTTTCATACCATTGAGCAACACGAAAACTATTTAAAACAAACCATTCGCAACCATTGTTCCATATTTGGATCAAATGGCACTTTAACGTTAACTATTCCCATACATCGACCATCAGGCGAAAAGGTAAGAATAACCGATGTTGAAATATCGAACATCGATTCATGGCAACGTATTCATTGGCAAGCTATACTTTCGGCGTACAATTCATCGCCATTCTTCGAATATTACGAAGACTATTTCAGACCGATATACGAAACCCCCTATACTCGTTTATTTGATTTCAATAACGACTTACATCGTATTGTTCTAAAGCTTTTAAAATGCAAATCGAGCATAGAATTTTCAAATCAATATATCTACCTTGATAAAGATTGCGATTATAGAATTACCAAGAATATAGCTAACAGCACCAAACTGATAGAATACTATCAGGTATTTGCTCATAAATGGGGATTTCAAAAAGATATTAGCATAATCGATTTGCTTTGCAATGAAGGACCACGAGCGGGAGAGTTTGTTTGATTTATTCTCCCTCACTCAGCACCAGCACCTCGTTTCGCACCAATTCCATCAATTCGTGAACATTATGTTCGTCGTAACCTATCGTTGAAATCGGTTTACCAATATTAACCTTGATCACTCCGGGACGGAAGCTGAAATTGTCGAGAGCCCATACTTTTTGTACTTTACAGATGCCTACAGGTATAATATCTATTTCCGATTTTATAGCTATAAGAAACACACCTTTTTTAAAAGGTCCCAATTTCCCGGTTAAAGAACGTGTTCCTTCGGGAAAGGCAATAAGATTTACTCCTTCTTTAATTCTTTCTAAGGCTTCTTTAACGGCAATTGCAGCAGCTTTTGAATTTCCACGATCAACGAAAATCATTCCCATTTTTTCCATTACAAGACCAATAAAAGGAAGTTTTCTTAACTCTTTTTTAGCAAGAAATCGAACCATACGTCTTATTGAATAAAAGATTACAACAATATCGCCCCATGAAGCGTGATTACAAAGGAAAACATAATTTTTGCCTTCTTCTAAATGTTCCAATCCCGTACGTTTGATTATGCCACCAGCCATAAAAACCAGACTCCTACTCCACACTCGTTGTATATACCAATAGACCCATCGGTTAGGCATAAAAAAAACTATGATACATGAAAGACCTGTCCAGAGTCCCATTATAAATAATTGCAAAGCATTTATTATTTTCCACATACGATTTTAATATTTCTTCAAAAGTAGAAAAAATAAATGTTTATTGCCTCCCTATTCATTCAGAATTAACAAAACTAGCTATACATTTGTAAAAACATTTCGAATATGAAGAACGGATACGGCACCTTATATCTCATTCCTACAACAATGAGCGAAACAGATATTACTCAGGTACTTCCATCATACAATACCACCCTGCTTCGACAATTAACCCATTTTGTTGTAGAAGAAATAAAAACTGCCCGTCGATTCATAAAGATCTGTCAACATCCAACAGCTATTGACGATTTGACATTTTATGAACTCAACGAACATACCGATAAAGACTCAATTGAACATATGCTTACGCCTTTACTGCAAGGCATTGACATCGGAGTAATTTCAGAAGCCGGATGCCCTGCAATTGCCGATCCGGGTGCCGATATTGTTGCACTTGCACATAAGAAAAACATTAAAGTTGTTCCATTAGTGGGACCTTCGTCTATTCTCTTAGCCTTGATGGCTTCGGGAATGAATGGTCAGAATTTCTGTTTTCACGGTTACCTACCGTTAAAAGATGAACGGAAGAAAGCTTTAAAGCAATTGGAACAAACATCAAAACAAAAGAAACAAACACAGCTATTTATCGAAGCACCTTATCGCAATCAAAAGTTTTTAGAAGAGATTCTGCAAGTATGTCTGCCCGAGACAAAACTATGCATAGGCATGAACATAACCGGAAGCGACGAGTTTATAGTTACCAAGACCATTCGTGATTGGAAAAAATCTATTCCCGACATTAATAAGAAACCTACTATTTTCCTTTTATATTGCGAATAACAGTGGCTGGATATTGATTTCTATTATTCAATGGATAGAGAAGTACTATTTCAGTAGTTATTGCAGATTTAGCTTTTTACTCTGACATCAAGTAATAAAGTCAAAATCCTTTAATCTCCACTATTCAATATAATGATAATGTCATTTTCAATATGGGAATAACCTCGTTATTACTGATACTATTGAATTATTAATGCACTACAATTACTATAGTGTAAAAAGAACTGAATACCTTATAATTAACATGATATTAAAGAGCTGATGTTATTCTTTTTTTTATCTTCGCTCAAGATTACTTAAATAAACCCAAAACGATGTTAAAAACAACTACCCTCTTTGGAATACTGTTTATAGCAGTACTGTCTTCTAAAGCACAAACACCTTGCTCTGCCGATAAACCTATTAATGCGAATCCTAAAATGTGTATTTACGATCAAATAAAACCAATCACAATAACAAGAGGAGCAGCATCAAATAGTTCTCATTTATATAATTATTGGATCTATAGCCCTATGGATCCGGGTACGCCACCAACCGTTAATCCAATAGCTAAAGTAAGCTCGGCATCTTCGCAATTTGATCCGGCACCCTTTTTACCAACACGATTGACTGCTGCAAACTATCAATTTTGGATAGCAGAATATGACTCAACGGAAAAATGTCTTGGTAAGGCGTCACAGGTATTGTTAATTGTAAATGAAGTTTCGCCACCATCGGCTAGTCCAAACACTAAATTCTGTCAAAACACACTAACGACAGAACAACTATCGTTGTTCGATGTATTGTCAGGAGCCACTGTTAATTGGTATCCTAGCAATGTTTCAACAGCAGCCGACAGCTCTCATTTGGGCAGTTTATCGACTTCCAACCCATATAATATATCTGGTATTGATACATTTGCTTTAGGCAGCTATACCTATCTGGTTTCACAAACGAGAGGAAGCTGTCAAAGTATGAAAATACCGGTAAGCTTTAGCATAAACCCAAAACCTGCACCACCAATCTTAATAGCAAACCATTCGTGCGAAGGGCTTGCTTTTACGGCATTAACAGCAACAGGAACGGAAGCAGCAAAGGGAGGAACATACCAATGGTATGCAAGTCCGGCATTGACTCCGATGTTGGGAGGTAAATCATCTAGCATTTATACCCCAACGACAACAACCATAGCCAAGGCAGGAGTCTTTACATTCTATGCCACACAAAGCTCTGCTGTAGGATGTACCAGCGATGCAGCTTCGGTAAATTACACGGTGTATTCGCATCCGCAAGCCCCCATCTTTGCCAATGCTACACAATCTATGTGTGCAACGAGTAACAGAGTACCAACCTTTACAGTTACCAATGTTGATTCCTCAGGCACCATAGAATGGAATGCCAACAATTCCATAACTGGAGCAACATATCATCCTTTCATTCCATCAAAAGAAACGACCATTATTACTGCAGTACAAAAGGGAAACGGCTGTGTGAGCGATACCTCACAAGCTACCCTGATAGTGATAGCACAACCGGTGAAACCGGGAGTTTGTCTCGATCAAACTATATGTGCAACGACCAAACCAATGGCCTTCACCGCACAAGGAATCGGAACTTGGATATTGAAATGGTATACTTCACTTAACGATATTGGAAGCACTAACTATAATATAGGACAGAGCTATTTGCCAACCTCCTATGCAATTCCTACAGATGGAGCTCCCGATAAAATCACTTCATACTATGTGACCCAAACTTTTACCAGCGATTCAAACCATTGCGAAGGGATACCAAAACAAGTAATCCTTATCGTAAAGTCAAAACCGTTAAAACCTAGCTTTACTTCCGATTCTATAATAACTACCTGTGCTTATAATTCAAATGTAGCTCCTTTAACGTTAAATTCAAATATAAATTCGTTCGAATGGTTTAACTATAAAACCAATACAGAAATTACATCATCTGATGGAACGGTAAAGGGTATACATTCAAACTCGTATACTCCTAATCCCGATTCATTATTACCTAATTCCATGTATAAAATTATTGTTAGAGAAATTAATGCTGCCGGCTGTTTGAGCGATTCAATCATTGGAACATACAAAATAACAGATTGTATTGATAATAGTACCATTGTAGGTATCGCAAAGCTTTCCGTTTCTCCTAATCCAGTTTCTCAATTGCTTAGGGTAAAAGTTAACACAGCGTTAACAGGTCGTGGAACAATTAAACTATTCAATATATATGGAGCTTTGGTATATGAAAAAAGTGTAGCTTCGGTAGCTTTGGTTGATGAAACTATTTCTGTGGTGTCTTTACCTTCTGGAATCTATACGGTGGTAATTGAAACGGTTAATGGTGCGGTGTCGGAATTGGTAGAAGTAGTTAGGTAGGTTAAACGTTCGATATATTTTTAGACCCCGAGGGTTTTGAAAACCCTCGGGGTCTAAAAATATATCGAACAAACATTAAAACCGTAAATGAACAAACAACCATTGCGAAGTCTTCAACAATGGATGATACAGGAACGAACCTTCGGGCAAGGTTGGATCCATAAAATTAAATTGATTATTCAGTTTATCGAGATAGAAAACAAAGAAAGCCATTAATATGCCATATTTCATAAAAGCAAAAAGGACTCCCGCTAATCGGTTAGGGATACCCAATGCTACCGCTTTTATAAATGTGGTTAGCAGCCATCCTATAAAATAAACCAAAGCAAAAAGGGCTATAAGACATATAGCATATATGGTAATATGAGTATATTCAGATGTGAAGTTATATTTCGTTTTAAGTATAGGCAATAAATAATCGGCAAGCTTTCCTGCTCCCCACAAACCAAGTACTAATGCGGCAAGTGTTGCCAATTGAAGAATCAAACCTTTTGTCCATCCCCTATAAAAAGCCCAAATAAAAGGTAAGAAAAGAATAATGTCGAGATAATTGAAATGCATTGCCTTCATAATATTACGATTTTGTTATTTGACGTACAGGGATATATGCTGCAATAAATCCTATGATTGCCACTACTACAAACACATTGATTCCATCGCTCAAAAGCATCTTTACCGGATATGCATCAACAATAAAGTTTCCACTTTGATTAAAAGACAACAATCCATACGTTGCTTGCAACCAACAGAGTAAAACACCAAGTGAAAGACCTACAAATGCTCCAAGCAACGATATCATCCATCCTTCGAATAGAAATATACGTTGAATTAATCGCTCTTCGGCTCCCATACTTTTAAGTATTCCTATATCCTTTTTCTTATCGATAATTAACATCGTTAACGACCCTACTACATTGAATGATGCTATAAGCAAAATAAACGATACGATCATAAAGACTCCCCATTTTTCCGATTTCAAGACCTTAAACATAAATTCATGTTGTTGTTCCCTATTTTTCACCAAATAAGTATTACCGAGAATTTTAGAAATGTCGGCCTTTGTTTCGTCAAGTAATTCAGGTTTTACTTTTAACTCCACTTCACTCACTTCATTTTTATAGTCGAGCAGTTTGCGGGCAAAAGCTATTGATGTTACAAGGTATTTAGTATCTATTTCTTGTTGTGTTTGAAACACTGCCATTGGAAACACTTCGGAGTGTTTGTATGCTTGATCGGGTGCTGCCATCATACCTGCCAAACGACTGGGCACATACACATGTATGGGTTCCTGCGATTCCAAACCAATAGAAAGATAATACGATAATCCTTGTCCTAGCAATCCATAAGGAACAACAGTATCGCCGAGCAAATAATGTCCGTAAATGATTTGTTTATCGAGATTGCTTGTTTCTTTAAAGCTTTTCGAAACTCCTTTAATACGTCCGATGAATTGTTTATCGGTATATTTAAGCAATACATCTTCTTCAACCGCTTCGCTGTATGAAATAACCCCTTTCAGCTTTTTTATTTCTTCAAACCGTCCATCGGGAACAAATACCTTTCCTACAACAGCTGTTATCTTCAAATCGGGATCGAAGGTATCGTACATTCCCATTACCAAACCTTGTAATCCGTTAAATACACTTAATACCACAAACAAAGCCATTGTAACAATAGCAACAACCACAACCGATATCACCGAAATGTAATTGATCACATTTCGCGATTTCTTACCGAAAAGGTAGCGCTTTGCTATGAATAGTGGGAGAAACAAATTAATTTTTAAGGCTGTAGTTTAATATTGCGTTGCAATTAATGATTGATACCTCTCGTTTATTTGGCGATACCTTGATAATGTCATCATATCTTCAGTCGAACAGTTTAC
>Ga0265338_10006971_pt1 | contig 14197 bp, 11 predicted proteins | sample 42126metaG_FD_193579 | JGI IMG/M metagenome (GOLD analysis project Ga0265338, IMG submission 193579) | Rhizosphere microbial communities from Carex aquatilis grown in University of Washington, Seatle, WA, United States - 4-21-26 metaG | ecosystem: Host-associated > Plants > Roots > Rhizosphere... | reverse complement strand
AGGCTTCACGCCCTGTGCTGCCCCAGCTACGCCTTGATGACCTGCTGACTGAGCTGCAAGCCAGGCTGCAGACGGTGCTGGCCACCAGGGACCGTGTGTATGCGCTGCTGGAGGCCGTGGTCCAGGTCGGCCGCAGCCTGGACCTGGAGACGGCTCTCAGGCAGATCGTCGAGGCGGCCGTCACCCTGGTCCGCGCCCGGTACGGCGCGCTGGGCGTGATCGCGGAAGGCGGCAGGCTGGTCGAGTTCATCCCGGTCGGCCTGGACGAGGCGCAGATCGCGGCGATCCCGCACTGGCCCGAAGGCCTGGGCCTGCTCGGGGCGCTGACTTCGGACCCGCGACCGATGCGGCTCGCGGACATCTCGGCCAGCCCGCTGTCGTATGGCTTCCCGCCCGGTCATCCGCCGATGCGGTCGTTCCTGGGGGTGCCGGTCCGCATCCGGGATGAGGTGTACGGCCACCTCTACCTGACCGGGAAGGAGGGTGACGCCCAGTTCGACGAGGAGGACGAGGCGCTGCTCATCGCGCTGGCCGCGGCGGCCGGCGTCGCCGTGGACAACGCCAGGCTGTATGAGGACGCCCGCAGGCAGCAGCGCTGGCTGCGGGCGAGCGGCGATGTCACCCGCAGGCTGCTGTCCGGCGCCCAGGCCGATGATGTGCTCGCGGAGGTGACCCGGCAGGCGCTGGAGATGTCCGGCGCGGACCTGGTCGCCCTGGCTGTGCCGACACCGGACCACAGCAACCTGGTTATCCAGCATGCCGCCGGTGCGGGCGCTCGTGACGCGCTGGGGCTGGTGCTGCCCATCGCGACCTCGATCTTCGGCGCGGTGCTGTCCACCGGCGAGCCGGTGATCCTGGACGATTTCGGGCATGATGACCGGGTCGTCCCGGTGGCCAGGCAGTACATGCCACTGGGGCCCGCGATCGTGCTGCCGCTGGGTGCGCCAGGTAACGTCCGCGGGGTGTTCACCGTCGGCCGCGGCCAGGGCGCGCTGCCATTGGCCCCGCAGGCGGTGGACATGGTCACCACGTTCGCGGCGCAGGCGGGCATCGCACTTGAACTGGCCGAGCACCGCCGCGACGCGGAGCGCCTCGCGGTGCTCCAGGACCGGGACCGGATCGCCAGAGACCTGCACGATCTCGTCATCCAGCGGCTGTATGCGACCGGGATGTCGCTGCAGGGCGCCATGCCACTGATTCCCCGGCCGGAGGCCAGCGAACGGGTGAGCAGCGCCGTGGATGCCCTGGACGAGACGATCAGCGAGATCCGCTCGGCGATCTTCTCGCTGCAGGCCCGCGGCGACGCCAAGCAGCATGCCTTGCGGGCCAAGATCCTGGACGTGGCCGACGAGATGACCGCTGCCCTCGGGTTCGCGCCGTCGCTGCGGCTCGTCGGGCCGCTCGACGAGCAGGTGCCCGCGGACGTTGGCGAGCATCTGCTCGGCGCGCTGCGCGAGGCGCTGTCGAACGCGGCCAGGCACGCCGCCGCCAGCCGGGTCGACGTTGCCGTCGAGATGGGCGCGGAGCTGGTCCTGCGGGTAACCGACAATGGCGCCGGGCTGGGCCCGAGCACCCGCCGCAGCGGCCTGGCCAATCTCGCGGAACGAGCCGGGGGACTGGGCGGCAGGCTGCAGGTCACCGCGGCCGAGGGCGGTGGCACCGAGCTGGTCTGGCGGGTGCCAGCGCGTTAGCTGCCCGGGTACCGGTGCGTTAGCTGCGGTCCTGGTGCTCGTCGAAGATCCGGGTGGCGTAGGCCGCGGCCTGCGTCCGGCGCTCCATGCCGAGCTTGGCGAAGAGCGCGGACACGTAGTTCTTGATGGTCTTCTCCGCGAGGAACATGCGCTCACCGATCTGCCGGTTGGTGAGCCCTTCCCCGATCAGCTCGAGGATCCGCCGTTCCTGCTCGGTCAGCCCGGCGAGCGGGTCGGTGTGCTGGGACTGGTCACGCATCCGGCGCATCACCCGGCTGGCCGCCTCCGGGTCGAGCAACGACTGGCCGGCCGCGATCGTCCGCACCGCGCCGACCAGGTCGGTGCCCCGGATCTGCTTCAGCACGTATCCGGCGGCGCCCGCCATGATCGCGTCGAAGAGCGCCTCGTCATCACCGAAGGAGGTCAGCATCAGGCAGCCCACCTGCGGCATCCGCGACCGGATCTCGCGGCACACGGTGACCCCGTCGCCGTCCGGCAGCCGCACGTCCAGGATGGCCACGTCGGGCTTGAGGGCCGGGATCCGGGCCAGCGCCGACGCGGCGGTGCCCGCCTCGCCGACCACGGTGATGTCGGACTCGGCTTCCAGCAGGTCGCGCACACCACGCCGGACGATCTCGTGATCGTCGAGGAGGAAGACCCCGATCTGCCCGGATGCCTGCCCCGTGCCGTCCGGCGCTGTGCCGTCCCGCCCCGTGCCGTCCACTCCTGTGCCGTCCACCGTGCTCCACGCTCCTTCGCGGCCGTGGGCCGCCGCCGCGGCGCGCATCGTCCGTGCGACTACAGTAACGGCGGTCAGTGCGTTAGGAAGCTGTCTGTCAGTGGGTAGCCGGGTCTGGGTTAGCCTTGGGGCTGGGAGGTTTGGCCATGCCACAGCCGCAGGGACAGGAACTCGAGAAGATCAGGGCCCGCCGGGAGGAACTTCGGCAGCAGTACCTGCGCCCGCGCGGGGAGCGGCCCGCCAGCACGGTCCAGGGTGTCCATCACCTCGCGCTGATCTGCCGCGACGTGGAGGAAACGATCCGGTTCTACCAGGATTTCCTCGGGTTCCCCTTGGTGGAACTGGTCGAGAACCGGGATTACGCGGGGTCGAGCCACTTCTTCTTCGACATCGGCAACCACAACCTGCTCGGCTTTTTCGACTTCCCCGGGCATGACCATCCCGCCTGGCAGGAGACCATCGGCGGCGTGCAGCACCTGGCGATCTCCATCTCGCCGGAGCAGTATGACGCGGCCAAGGAGAGGTTCGACGAGGCGGGCGTGGAGTACCTCGGCCCCGACCGCGGCGTGGAAGAGAGCATGTACTTCCGCGACCCGAACGGCGTGGGCCTGGAGTTGTACCGCGAGGAACTCGGCATGTTCGACGGTCGCCGGCTGCTCGACTGACCGGACGGCACTGAGCCGGGCGGCACTGAGCCGGGCGGCACTGGCCGGGCCCGGGCACTACCTCAGCTCGCGCCTGATCACCACGCGCAGGCCCGACCAGGTCTCATCGATCGCGCAGACCTTGTTGTCGACCAGGCCGGTGGGCAGGACGACGTCCCGGATCACCTGATCGGACATGTCCGTGGGCACCTTCGCGGCCCGCTTCGGCCAGGCCACCCACAGCCCGCAGGCGGGGGCCATCCGCTGGCGCAGGCGGCCTAGTTCCGCCGCCAGGTCCGCCTGCCAGGTCACGAAGAAGACGATCACGTCACAAGCGGTGGCGGCCAGGTCCTCGGTGAGTTCTACCCCAGGCAGGTCACCGAGGCGCTGCGCGAACCCGGCCGGGGCGTTGACCAGCGCGACCAGATGGCCCGGCTTGATACCGAGCTTGCGGGGCAGCGGCGTGCCCGAGTATCCGTGGCTGCGCTCGGTCACGCGACCGCAGTCTACTCCGGGGCGGCTGCGGCGATCAGGGCATTGTCCGCGGCCTCGTCGAACCGCGACGGGGCGTCGCGGACCGCTCGGGACGGCATGAGCAGCAGCGCGATCATCGCGATCACGCAGCAGCCCACGAGGTACCAGCTGATGTACGTGCTGGAACCGGTATGCGCCAGGATCGCCGTCGCGATCAGCGGCGCCGGGCCGCCGGCGATGACCGAAGCCAGCTGGTAGCCCAGCCCGGCGCCGCTGTAGCGGGTGGTCGGGCCGAAGCTCTCCGCGATCAGCGCCGCCTGCGGCCCGTACTGCATGTCGTGGAAGATCAGCGAGACCACGATGCCCAGCAGCACCAGGCCCGAGGTCTTCGTGTTGAGCAGGCCGAAGTAGGGGAAGGCGTACAGGCCGAGGCAGACGATGCCGATGCCGTACATAAGGCGGCGGCCGATGAGGTCGGACAGGTGGCCGAACAGCGGGACGCTGATCAGGCCGATCGCTGCCGCCACGAGCGTGTCGTTGAGCAGGGAGTCTTTTGACAGCCCGAGGTGCTTGGTGCCGTAGGTCAGCACGAACGTGACGAACAGGTAGAACGGCGCCTGCTCGGACATGCGGACGAACGCCGAGGTGATGATCTCGCGGGGCTGCTCGCGGATGACCTGCCAGACCGGCTGCTTGACCACCGCGTCCTCGCGCTTCAGCGCGCTGAAGGCCGGGCTCTCCATGACCCGCAGCCGCACGTAGAGCCCGATCCCGACGAGCACGATGCTGGCCAGGAACGGCACCCGCCAGCCCCAGCTGTCGAACCCGGGGCCGGCCACGCCGCTCATCAGCTTGATCATCCCGGTGGACAGCAGCAGCCCGACCGGAACGCCTACCTGCGGCCAGCTCGCCATGAAGCCACGGCGCCGCTGCGTACCCCACTCCATGGACAGCAGCACCGACCCGCCCCACTCGCCGCCGACGCCGATGCCCTGCAGCACCCGCAGCACGGTGAGCAGGATCGGCGCGGCGGCTCCGATCGCCGCATACGAGGGCAGCAGCCCCATCAGGAACGTCGCGGTCCCCATCAGCATCAAGGTGAAGATCAGCGTGGACTTCCGGCCGATGCGGTCGCCGTAATGGCCGAAGATGGCCGCCCCGATGGGCCGCGCGGCAAAGCCGACGAACTGAGTGCCGAATGATAAAAGCACCCCGGCGTACGGCGTGCTGTTGGGGAAGAACAGCTTCGGGAACACCAGCGCGGCGGCGGTGCCGTAGAGGAAGAAGTCGTACCACTCGATGGTGGTGCCGACGGTGCTGGCCACGACCGCCTTGAGGCGGTGGGTCGTGATTGATGAGCCGGCAGAGGACGACATTCCTGGCCTCCAAACTGGCTGAACCACTGAGCCAATCAGCGAGTGAACCAACCCTGCTATCGTGAAGTCTGGCTGTCAAGAGCGCCGGGGGGCCGGATGACTGACGCGCTGCGCCCGCTGCACCGTCCGCGGCTATATGAGCAGTTGGTGGAGCGTTTGCGGGAATACGTCCGGGAAGTCGGCCTGAAGGCTGGTGACCGGCTGCCGTCCGAGCGTGAGCTGGCCGCCCGGCTGGGAGTGAGCCGCAACACGCTGAAGCAGGCGACGGTCGCGCTTGAGGTGCAGGGCGTGCTGGAGATCCGCCACGGCGGTGGCACCTACCTGCGCCGCCGTGACCTCACCGTGGAGCCGCTGGACACCTTGCTGCAGCGCCGCCAGCTACTGCCGGACATCCTGGACACCAGGGACGCGGTAGAGCCCAAGCTGGCCGCGCTGGCGGCTGAGCGGCGCACCGATGCGGACCTGGCCCAGCTGACCTCCGCGTTGGCAGTGATGGCCGACGAGATCGACTGCGGCGAGCTGGGCGAAGAGGGTGACCGGCTGTTCCACCTCGCCGTCAGCGTGGCCGCGCACAGCCAGATCCTGGCTGAGTTCTACCACCGGCTGGCCCCTCAGGTCACCGAGAGCAGGCGCGAGTCGCTGCGCCAGCCGGGCAGGCCAGTCAGGTCACTCGCCCAGCACCGGCAGATCTTCGACGCCATCGCGGATGCCGATCCGCGCCGGGCGGCCAAGGCGGCCAGGCAGCATGTCCGCACGGTCGGTGAGGTCCGGTTGCTCAGCTGGGAACCCTGAGCCGGGTCACCCGCCAGGGTGGCCGACGGTGAGGCCGGTGTCCGGGTCGAAATAGTGCAGCCGCTCCACGTCGACCGCGAAGACCGTGCGCTCGCGCGGCTGGATCCGGGCCCGGGGATCGATCCGGGCCACTCCCTCAGTCACCGAGGCGGCGACGATCTCGCCCTGCTCCCCTTCCGGGGCGGCCTGGCCGCGCAGCTCGGATTCCTCCCGGACCCGCCGCGCGTCCATGGTGAAGTGCACGAGCTGCTCGCTGCCGAGCACTTCGACGTACTCCACCTCAGCGGTCAGGCTCGATCCCGGCTCCGGCTCGAGGCCGGCGATGACCGGATCGACCAGGTGCTCAGGCCGGATGCCGACGATGATGGTGCGCCCGTGGAAGGCCGCGAGCCCGTCGGTGCGCTTGACCACCGCGGCCGGGAGGGTGAGCTGCTGGCTGCCGAGGGTGAGGGTGGCGCTGTCCGCGGCGATGTCGAGGCCCGCTTCGTAGAGGTTCATTGATGGTGAGCCGATGAAAGTGGCCACGAAGATGTTGGCCGGCCGGTCGTAGAGTTCCTTGGGCACCGTGGCCTGCTGCAGGATGCCGTCGCGGAGCACGGCGACCCGGTCTCCCATGGTCATGGCCTCGGTCTGGTCATGCGTGACATAGAGGGTGGCGGCCCCGATCCGCCGGTGCACGCGGAGCACTTCCGAGCGCATCTGGACCCGGAGCTTCGCGTCAAGGTTGGACAGCGGCTCGTCCATGAGGAACACAGAGGGCTCCCGCACGATCGCCCGGCCCATCGCGACCCGCTGCCGCTGCCCGCCCGACAGCTGGCGGGGCCGCCGGCCGAGCACCTCGGTGAGGCCCAGCACGGAGGCGGCCGCGCGGACCTTCTCATCCCGCTGCGCTTTGGGGACCTTCCGGTTCTCCAGCGAGAATCCGATGTTCTGGTGCACGCTCAGGTGCGGGTAGAGCGCGTAGTTCTGGAACACCATGGCCACGTCACGCTCGCGGGGCGACACGTCGTTGACCACCCGGTCGCCGAACCGGAGCGTGCCGGCGCTGATCTCCTCCAGCCCCGCGACCATGCGCAGGGCCGTTGTCTTGCCGCACCCGGACGGCCCGACCAGCACCACGAACTCGCCGTCGTCTATGTGCAGGTCGAGGGCGTGCACGGCCTCGACGCCGTTCGGATACACCTTCGTCAGGCCTTCGAGTGACACGGTGGACACGAGCCCTGCCTCCCTAGTTCGCGATGCTGCCCAGCAGCAGGCCGCTCCGCCAGTACCGCTGCAGGATCAGGAACAGCGCGATCAGCGGGATGATGGTCACCAGGCCGCCGATGACCACCAGCGGGAACAGCTCAGCGTTGCCGCTGTTCTGCGCCCGCTGGGACCACAGGCCCAGTCCCACCGTCAGCGGGTACAGGTGGTTCTGGGTGAAGATGATCAGCGGCAGGAAGTAGTTGTTCCACACGCCGACGACGCTCAGCAGCAGCACGGTCATCAGCCCGGGCACCATCAGCGGCAGCGCGAGCCGGAAGAAGATCCGCACCTCGCTGGCGCCGTCGATGCGCGCCGCGTCGATCAGCTCGCGGGGGACCGAGACCTCGACGAAGACTTTCATCAGGTAGACGCCGACCGGGCTCACCATGCTCGGCAGGATCATCCCCCAGATCGAGTTGATCAGGCCGACCTTGGCGTAGGTCAGGTACAGCGGCAGGGTGATGGCGGTGATCGGGACCAGCAGGGCCGCGATCACCAGGTAGAACAGCACCCTGGAGGTGCGGAAGTTGAACCGCGCGAAGCCGTAACCGGCCAGCGCGGCCAGCGCGGTGGCGCCACCGCCGCCGAGCACCGCGTACAGCGCCGTGTTGCCGAACCACTGGAAGTAGGTCCCGTAGCCATCCACGTTCTGGAACAGCAGCGAGAAGTTACGGCCCAGGACAATCGGCAACGAGAACCAGAAACCGAACGACTCGAAGATGTTGGCCTGCGTCTTCGTGGAGTTGATGATGATCCAGACGATCGGGATCAGGGTGAAGACCGCGAACGCCGCGCAGATCACCGTGATGACGGTGACGGTGCCGCGGCGCAGGCCGTAGTACTCGATCGGGATCTCGGGGGTGTCGTCGTCCCGGTTGCGGCGGCGCCGGCGACGACCCGGCTGGGCCGGCGGGGGAGGCTCCGCGGCCCGGCCGTGACTGACAACGGTGACAGTGCTCAACTGAGTTCACCCCTCCGGCGGCGGAAGAACAGCGATGAGACCGAGATGATGACGATCACCAGGCCCAGGATCACGGCGGCGGCAGCGGCGAGGCCGTACTGCCCGCCCGCGATGGCGGTGTTGTAGATGTACAGGGTGGGGGTGAAGTTGATCGAGATCGCCTGATTCTGGAAGTACGCCAGGATCAGCGGCTCGGTGAAAAGCTGCAGCGCGCCGATGGTGTTGATGAACACCAGCAAGACGATGGCCGGGCGGACCATCGGGAGTTTCACCTTCAGGATGATCCTCCACAGCGGGGTGTCGTCCAGGATGGCCGCCTCGATGACATCCCTGGGCACCGATCTCAGCGCGGTGTAGAGGATCAGCATGTTGTAGCCGGTCCACTCCCAGATCACGATGACGATGATCGACGGGAGGATGAGGTTCGTCGAGAAGAAGTTGGTGTTGTGCAGGCCGATCCCGCTGGCGAAATGCACGAACGGGCCGAACTGCGGCTCCAGCAGGAAGGACCACATCACCGCGCCGACCACGGCGGGCACGGCGAACGGGATGAAGAAGATGGTGCGGAACAGGGTCCCGTATTTCGCGACCCCCAGGTCGAAGATCGTCGCGAAGAAGAAGGCGATGGCCAGCATCACCGGGATCTGGATGGCCGCGAAGATGACCACCCGGATGACGCCGGACCAGAACTCGCCCGACTCCAGGGTCTGCGTGTAGTTCGCCGCCCCGGTGAAGACCGTGCCGCCGATGATGCGGGTGGTGTACAGGCTGGTGTAGACCGCGTACCCGAGCGGCGCGAGCATGAAGATCAGGAAAGCGGCGAGGAACGGGGCGACGAACCAGAAGCCCCGGCGGTCCCGCCGGTGGATCCACGCCGACTGCACCAGGTGGCTCCGCGGGCCCGGCGTGCGCCCCGGTGCCCGGGTGGTGGTGCCGTTCAGCAACGCGTGCTCCTTCCGGTGCGGGGTGCCCGCCGGGCCGGCGGCCCGGCGGGCACCCCAAGGATCAGCCTGAGACCGTGAAGCCCTGCTGCTTCGCGTAGTTCGCCAGGACATTCTGGAAATTCTTGAACGCCTGCGCCAGTGTCGTCTTACCGCTGAGCACGCCGGCGAACACGGTGTTGGCCTGGGTGAGCGCCTCGGTCATGAACGGGGGCCACGGCACGCCGTGGATATTGCTGGCCGCGGCGGTGAACGCCTCGCCAGGATGCGAGGACCCGGACACCGGGACCGTGATGCTCTTGTAGGACGGATCGCCCAGCAGCGGCAGGTAGGTCGGGAACAGGGAGGATGGCGGTGTCTTGGTGATGTTCCAGGACGCGTCGGTCCCGTTCAGCCACTCGGCGAACTGGGCCGCCGCGGCCGGGTGCGCGCTCTGCTTGAAGACCGGGTAGGTCGAGCCGCCCCAGTTCGCCGCGACGTTCGCGCCGGCCGTCCACTGCGGGAGGGCCGCGGCGCGCCACACGCCGACCGAGGACTTGGCGTCGGGTGCGAAGTAGGACGGGCCCCACGCGGAACTGAGCCAGCTCGCGTCGATGCCCTTGTCCATGTCGGCGAAGGACGTGGCGGACACGTCGGTGGTGCCGTTGACCTCCTTGGCGTCGATCAGCTTCTGCCAGTAGCTCGCGAATGCCATCTGGGCCGGCCCGGTCCAGTTGATGCCTACTGTGCTGCCACCGCTGTAGGTGAACGGCCAGGCGTTGGCCTGGGCCATCAGGCTCATCACCCACTGCAGGTCCGTCGCGGCGAAGTTGGTGATGAACGCGGCCGGGTCAGCCTTCTTGAGCTTGGCGGCGGCGGCAGCGAACTGCGCCCAGGTGGTCGGCGGGGTGATGTGGTACTTGGCCAGCAGAGCGGAGTTGTAGTAGAAGGCCATCGGCCCGGCGTCGCCGGGCATGGCGTAGACCGCGGACCCCTGGCTGACTTCCTGCCACGCCCACGGGACGAACTTGCTCTTATAGTTGTTGGCGCCGTACTTGGTCAGGTCCACCACGCTGTGCGTGATCTCGAACGACGGGAGCTCGTCGAACTCGACCTCGGCCACGTCGGGGGCTCCGGAGCCGGCCTTGAGCGCGTTCGAGATCGCGACGTACTGCGGGCTGCCCGCGCCCACATCTTCGAGCGTGACGCAGATGTTGGGGTGGCTGGAGTTGAAGGCGGTGACGGCCCGGGCGATGCCGGGCACCCAGGCCCAGAAAGTGATCTTCGTTGCACTGGAGGACTTGCAGGATGCGCCGGCCAGCACCGACACACTGGGGCTGGCGCTCGCACTGGACGAGCTGGAGGGGGCGGCGCTGGTGCCGCCACTGCTGCCGCAGCCGGCCAGCACCGACACGGCGACCACTCCGGCGAGCCCGGCCGCCGTGCGCCCTGCCATGAATCTGGGTCCGCGGGGGCGGCCCAGGTGCCAACGCGTGGTCAAAGTCATGTTCGCAAAACTCCTCATGTTGAGTTGCTTTCTCGCTACTTCTGGGAGCAGCCCGCCGGCCAGGGCCCGGGGAGGGGCCAGGCTGGGGGCTACTGGCTGGCCGTCGCCACCTCGATGACGGTGAACGACTGCGGTGGGAGAGTGAGGGTGAGCGTGGCGCCCTTCGGGGTCTCCGAGCCCTCTTCCAGGTACGCGCCCTCGACATCGGGTAGAACGCGGGCCGCGCGCCCGCGCTCCGCGGTGACCGTCCGGACCTCGGCGACGCTGTCGAACACGAGGTCACGGAGGACTATCTCGGTGATTTCCGGCTCATCGGGACTCCTGTTCACGAGCGTGACGGCGAGCCTGGCGCGGTCGCTGGACGTGGTCGCCGCGGCGTCCACGAGGTGGAACGGGCCCAGGTCAGCGACCCGGTGCGGCCAGCGGCTGTGGTGGTCGGCGCCGAGCGGGCTGACCATCGGGCCGGTCACGTGGACGTCCGCCGCGAGGTCCAGTGCCACCTGCGAGTGCAGCAGCACCGGATAGTAGATCGGCTGGGTGACGGCGGTGTCCGGGGTGGTCACGATCGGCGCGATCGCGTTGACCATCTGCGCGAGGTTCGCCATCCGGACCCAGGCGCAGTTGCGGATGAAGATGTTCAGGTAGGTGCCCACGGCGAGCGCGTCGGAGAAGGTGTAGCGCTCCTCCAGCGCGCCCTCGGGCTCACGGAACCAGACGTTCCATTCGTCGTAGGCGAGTCGTGGCGGCTGGGCGATCTTCTTGACGTACGCGGCCCGCTCGATCAGCGCACGCGCGCAGTTGATGGCGCGCTCCGCCTGATGCGGCTGGAGCACGTTGGTCCAGTAGTCGCCGGACCCGGTGTAGATGTGCAGCGAGTGGTAGTCCACCAGCGCGGCCATGCCGTCGATGACCACGCGGTCCCAGTCGTTCCAGCCGTTCATCCCGCAGCTGACCAGCTGCGCGTTCGGGTCGATCATCTTGATGGCCCGGGCCCACCGGGAGGCGGTCCGCACGTACTCCTCGGCGGACAGCGCACCAACCTGCCAGTCCCCGTACATCTCGTTGCCGAGACCCCAGTAGCGCACCTGGTACGGCGCCGTCCGGCCGTTCTCCTTGCGCCGCGCCGCCCAGGCGGTATCGCCTGATCTGTTGCAGTACTCCACCCAGGCGAGTGCCTCTTCCAGCGAGCCGGTGCCCATGTTCAGGCAGATGTAGGGCTCCGTGCCAAGTTCGGCGCAGTACTCCAGGAATTCATCAGTTCCGAAACGATTGGATTCCTCACCTCCCCAGGCGAGTTCGGGCCGCCGGGGCCGCGAGTCCTGGGGGCCGATGCCGTCGGTCCAGTGGTAGTTGCTGACGAAGTTGCCGCCCGGCCAGCGCAGCACGCCCATCCGCAGCTCGCGCAGCAGCCCGAGCACGTCACCGCGGAACCCCCGGGCGTCGGCCAGGGGTGAGCCCTCCGCATAGAGCCCGCCGTAGATACAGCGGCCGAGGTGCTCAACGAAGCCACCGAACACGTTACGGTCCAGGGAACCGAGCTGCCGGGCAGGGTCCACCACGATCCGGGTCACGAGTCCTCCGATTCAGTGTGTGCGGTGCTGGCGATACTCCGTGGGCTGGCGATGCTCTGTGGCCTGGCGATGCTCTGTGGGCTGGTACCGCTGTGTGGGCTGGCGAGGTGCGGGAGCCGGCCGCCGCAGGAATCCCGCACGATCAGCTCGACCGGAAGCAGCCGGACCGGTTTCTCCGGTGTGGGCTCTCCGGCGATGCTGCGCAGCAGGAGCTCGACAGCCTGCTCGCCGGTCTCCGCGAACGGGACCCGCAGCGAGGACAGCGAGGGGGTCAGGTATTCGGCAAAGGGCATGTCGTCGCAGCTCACCACCGCGATGTCGGCGGGGACCCGGCGGCCGGCGGTGGCCAGCGCGCCCAGCACGCCGATCGCCATGGTGTCGCTGTGCACGAAGATGGCCGTCATCCCCGGGTCCCGTTCCAGCAGCAGCCGGGTCGCGGCCGCTGCGGTGCCCGGGGTCCAGTCCGCCTCGACGGCCAGCTCCTCGCCGGGCTCGATGCCAGATTCGCGCAGCGCGTCCTCGTAGCCGTGCAGCCGGCTGCGCACCACATGGCGGCGGAACGGGCCGGTCACCGTGCCGATCGAGGTGTGGCCGAGCTGGATCAGGTGCTGGGTGGCGAGCCGGGCGCCTTCCCGGTGGTTCGAGCCGACGAGCGGGACGCCGCCGCCCGGCACGTGGTGCAGGCTCACCGCGGGCACGTACCGGCGCAGCAGCTCCGCGACCTCCGGGTCCTCCTCCAGCTGGGGCGCGGCGGCGATCATCCCGTCGACCCGCCGGTCGAGCAGCATCCGGACGACCGCCGCGCCGTCCTCACCCCCCTGGGCCAGGTTCCCGACCAGCACGGCGTGCCCGTGGCGGCGGGCGGTGCGCTCCGCGGCCACCGCGAACTGGGCCAGCGCGCCGTCGGTCATGTCCCCCGCAATGAGCCCGATGGTGGCCGTCGTCCGCTGCACGAGGCTCCTGGCGACGGTGTTCGGCCGGTAGCCGAGCTGCTCGGCGACCTCGATGATCCGCGCTGCCGTCTCGGCCGACACCCGCACGTTCCCGCCGTTCAGTACCTTGCTGGCGGTCTGGAAGCTGACCCCGGCCCGCGCCGCGACTTCCTTGATCGAGACGTACCGACGTGCCATCTGTGCCCTGCCGTGTCCTGGCTCGTGACAGTGAACGAACGTTCGCCTAGAAAGTACGATTCCAGTTCATCGCGGGTCAAGACACGTTTCGGTCACGTTTCTCCTGGGTTATGCCGGAATTACGCCTGGTGATCGGCAGGTTCGGAACGGGACTTCGTCACGGTGCGTGCCCGATCGGCCAGGGCCCGGCACTATTTGGCTCACCGAGCGTGCGAACGTTCGCGCGGCCGCCCGCTGGCCAGCGGTCCGCCAGCCGTTGTCGCAGGCGCGGGGCCCAGACCTCGATGTTTGATTACAAAAAGTATATATTTGATTACGCACAGTGCCAGACGGTCCCACAGGGAGGCGTGACGAACGATTGTCGTGAGCCTGTCCCCGCCCATCTTGCCGGGCGCGGACCTGGCCCGGCCGGATCTGGGTGCCCGGTTCCATGATCTGGGCGCTGTGGCGACGGCCGCCTGGCAGCAGCCCAGCACGCCCGGGCGAGGGCGGCCCGGGATGAGGCGCCATCGCTCGCTGCTGAGCCAGCTGCTGATCGCGTGCTCGGCGTTCGCGGTACTGGTCGGGGTGGCAGCCGCGGTCGGCTATGCCGCGGTCGTCCACCAGCATCGGGTGGCCGACCAGCTCAGCGGCCACTATCAGGTGCTGCAGGAGGCCGACGGCAAGATGGGTGAGGCCTTCAACACCGCGCAGTTCGCCGTCCTCAGCTACGCGATGACCCGGGAGAGCGGGCTCCTGCGGCCGCTGGGCGGCGCACGGGCGAAGTACGACCGGCGGCTGGCGACGCTGCGCGGCCGGGCTGGCCCTGACCTGCGTGGCCTGGTGACGGCGCAGGAGCGGGCGGGGGCGGCGTGGTTCGCGCTGGCGCCGAGGATCATGGCGGTGCCGCCCGGCACCCCGGCCGCGCGGGCCGTGCTGAGCCGGTCGGACGCGCTGACCGGGGCGTTCTTCCAGGCGGGTCAGCAGATGCAGATCCAGATGGCGGGCCAGATCGCCCGGCTGACCGCGGCCAGCGACCGGGCGTTGGTTACTGGTCTGGGGTGGAGTGCTGGTGTGGTCGGGGTGGCGCTGGTGCTGGTGCTGGCGGGGTCGCTGAGCACGCTGGGCACGGTGGTCCGGCCGTTGCGCGGGCTGGCCGTGACGG
>Ga0265338_10006970_pt1 | contig 14198 bp, 7 predicted proteins | sample 42126metaG_FD_193579 | JGI IMG/M metagenome (GOLD analysis project Ga0265338, IMG submission 193579) | Rhizosphere microbial communities from Carex aquatilis grown in University of Washington, Seatle, WA, United States - 4-21-26 metaG | ecosystem: Host-associated > Plants > Roots > Rhizosphere >... | reverse complement strand
CTGGGATCGACTTTTCCATCAGACGCGAATGCCCAGGTAGAGAGGATCCCTTGGATTCAGAACCAGCGCCGCCTCAGCATTCACAAACGCCGAACCTCTGATACTGGGATAAATCTTCCCTTCCTTCACTCTCACTGCCCCTTCAAACACGCTGCCGACGATGCTTTCCTGTTTCCAGGTTTGGCCTTCTTTGATTTTTCCGTCGGCATAGAGACAGGCCAACTTTGCACTAGTACCAGTCCCGCACGGAGACCGGTCGTATGCTTTGCCCGGACAAAGCACGAAATTCCGGCTGTCTACTCCGGGAGTCTCCGAAGGAGCGAATAATTCCACATGGTCGATTTCTTTCCTTTCGTCGCCGGTGATCCCGTTTTCTCGCAGCGCGATCCGTATCGCCCAGGTGAAGGCTGTCAGCGCCTCGACGTTCTTCAATGTCAGCTGCATGTCCTGTTTCTGAACATCGTTACGAACGAGGAAGAACCAGTTTCCTCCCCACGCGACATCGCCATACACGTCGCCGTATCCGGGCACGGTCACTTTTACATTCGCAGCGCTGCGGTAACTGGCGATGTTGTTCACTGTAACTTCGCCATTCTCATGCAGAACTGCCGAAACCACTCCGACAGGTGTTTCGATCCTGTGCTGGCCGGGCGTAATGCGGTTCATATGCGCCAAGGTTGCCACCAGCCCAATGGTCCCGTGCCCGCACATTCCGAGATAGCCAACATTATTAAAGAAGATCACTCCGGCAGCACAACCGGGGTCGACCGGCGTGCAAAGCAGCGCACCAACCATGACGTCTGATCCTCTCGGCTCGTTCACAACAGCAGATCGGAAATCGTCATGCTTTTTGCGAAATCGCTCTAGCCTGGCGGCAAGAGCGTCTTTCCCAAGATCCGGACCGCCACTCACGACGACGCGGGTTGGCTCACCCCCCGTATGGGAGTCGATCACCTGCACGCGTCGTATTTCGCCGTCTGCCATTTGGCTCATCCGATGTCCTCGGTCGGAATCACTCCGGGGTTCTAGATATTTTCAGCTTTGAGAATACACTTATGTTATGGATACAATATGCAATCGTCAAACTCTCGCTTTTCAGATTTCCTCCAAGAGCCGTATTGCAACCACAAGAAAACACGAGGCTTCAATCGTCCTCTATAGATCAAAACATCTTTCGGATATAATGTCCGCGATCTACTTCGTTTGATAAACGGGCTGCATTTCCCACCGAAAAATGGACTTAGAGAGCGCACCGTATTCAGGCATCCCGCGCCAGTCACTCCCCTCCGCCGTGGCGGACAAGCTGCGCGAGCAGATTATCCGGGGCGAAATTCCCGAGGGCGCCCAGCTTCGGCAAGACGCGATCGCCACTCAATACCAAGTCAGTCGAATTCCCGTCCGCGAAGCACTCCGCCAGTTGGACGCGGAAGGTCTGATCGCTATCGTCCCGAACCGCGGCGCCATCGTTCCCGCCCTTTCTCCCAAAGACATTGGAGAGCTGTTTTCGATCCGCGCGCTCCTCGAGCCGGAAGTCCTGAAGTTGTCGATACCTCATCTCACCGATAAAGATTTCTCCCAAGCGGATGCTGTGCTGCGTAAGTACGTAAGCGAACTCCGTCGCGAGGAACACGTCTCGGCTTGGGGCCGCCTGAACTGGCAATTTCATTCCATCCTCTACTCTCGCGCAAACCAGCCGCGCTTCATGGCCATCATCCGAAACGTCAACAACAGCGGAGAGCGCTACACCCGGCTGCAGTTGTATCTGACACACGGCGTGCAGCGCGCGAATGAAGAGCATCACCGTATCCTCGAGTTATGTCGGCAGCGCAATATTGCTGCATCCTGTGAGCTCCTCCGGGAACACATCCGGCACGCCGGCGACTCGCTCAAAGAAGTGCTCCAACAAAAACGATCTGAGACTCAGGTTGAGTCGGAGAGTACGGGCCGGCGTTCGAAGTCATAAGCATCTGCAATCCCCTCGTTTTCCCTCGTCTTACCGAATCTTGAATTCTCCAGTAGGCTATTCTTGCCGTACAGATAAAGCGGGTTCCACCCTGCGGCGAGACATCCTCAACATAAACTAAGTGCCGCACGTGCCCCAGAAGAAACCGTTCGGCCCGCTGGTAGTGTTGAAAAAGGCTCTGCGCGAACTCCCCGCGAGACGCGAGAAGCAGCAGCGCTACAGCGATAGAACAGCAACAACGGACCGATTTCATCATGTACGCTTCGCGGAAAGGCCTAATAACTAAAAATGCACTCGCTGGAAGCGACTCTTTCTGTCGCAATCCGCGAATGCATTAGCTGGTAACGGCGAACACCTCAAAACTCGAAGTTTGCTCGCAGTTCAACGATGCGCGCTCCACCATTCGGAGAATTCTGGGGATTGAGCGTATTGCCGCTAAGTCCAAACCCAGAGTTCTGAAGAGCGTTATAGCCAAAGTTCGCACCTCCATTCGTCGCCACAGGCCCAAAAGTTGGGTGATTGAAAGCGTTCAGCATTTCAGCTTGCAATGTGAAACGAAATCTTTCAGTAAGCAGGAAGTGCTTGGCGATCGAGATGTCGTCATAGGTGTTATGGGGCCCGTGCAGCCATACACGCTGGCCAAAGGTACCTGGCGTTGCATTCGCGGTGATATAGTTCCCGCCCGACGAGGGCAGGTACTTGGGATTGATGAATGCGACGTTGGAAGTTCCCTGGATCGGGTATTTGCCAACTGAGCTTTGGAGTTGCGAGGCAGTGACTCCGTTCAAAGTTACGCCACCGTCGCCATAGTCGTTGAACGTGTTAGTTCCACCCAATATCAGGAATGGGGCTCCGGTCTGGAAAGTGAAAATGGTCCCTAAAGTCCATCCTCCGACAATGTGATCGAGCACATTGCTGCTATTGGCGAACTGCTTGCCCTTTCCGAAGGGCAGGTCGTAGGTTCCGTTGATGTGTATCACGTGGCGCAGGTCGTAAAGTGTTGGTCCATAGCTTAGCCGCATGTCGCGCAGGCTAAAAACCGCACCCTGACCTTGCCAGTTGTTCTGGCTTGCGACTCCGAGGGTGTGACTCCATGTGTAGTTGGCGTCAAACTGCAAGCCATGCCAAGCTCGCTGGCGGAAGTCAACTTGAAGGCCATTGTAATTGGAGTATCCTTCCGCAACCGTATAACTGGAACCAATACCTTGCGAATAGGGATTGGATTGGAAGTAGTTAATCGGATATCCCGCACCGGCTGCGTTGAAAGTCCCCGCCGCTACATTGTTTGCGCAGGGCAGGAACGAATTGCCAACTAGATTGCAGAAATAAGGAACGGTGCCTCCGACACCAGCCAATATGTTAGCCATCGCTCCAGCTTGACCCGTCCGTAGCTGAGTGAGGAACGGGTCCTGGCCATAGTCAACCTGCGGGACACCAGGCACCCCAGCCGATTCCCCTGCGAACGCCGCGTCGAATATCGGCGTGGGCTGCTGCCCGGCATAGCCGTTGTTTGCGAATGACGTCACTCCCTGGGTCTGATTGATTGCCAGGTTCGTCTGGGCGTTCTTGAATTGCGTCAGGAAGCTGTCAGAGAATTGGGAGGTCGTCCCAAAGATGTTAATTTCATTCGGGTTGATATTGAGCCACTGACGCGCGGAGTGGCTGCCGACATAGCGGACTTCAAGTGCTCGGCTCTCTCCGAGTTGGTGCTGAATACCGATGTTCCACGATTCTGTGTATGGCTGCTGGATCTTGGGGTTGATGCCGTTCAAACCTGGGCCGCCTAGGAACGTAAAATCTGAGGCCGCTTCGGTCGTCTGGAAAGTCGCCGGGGCAAGCCCATAAACATAAGGAGGAAACGCCTGGGTGGGCGGGGCATTGGGATCGAAGTCGCTAATCGATAAGCTTCCAGGCGCAAAGGCGCCGGGTCCCCCAGTTCCGTTCGCATTGAGAAAGAACGACTGGTAATAGAAAGAGCCGTAGTCGGAAGCCTGATTCCAAACGTATTGCTGGGGCTCAGTAAACTTTCGCAGCGAGAAGCCACCCCGCACCACCAAACTGCTTCGACTCTTGGGTGTCCAGGCAAAGCCGAACGCAGGCTGCGGAGCTACGTTCCAGGCATTGTAAGGATTAGGATTCTGCGTGATCGTGGGATTCAGTCCATTCGCATCCGACGTGAGAACACCAGGATTGAAGAGATTGTTGACTCCAGAAGGACCAAAAATGGCGGCTGGACTCGCTGAGTGGTACAGCTTAGAAAGATCTTTGTCAGCTGACGTAAAGTCCCAACGCAGGCCGAAGTTGAGTGTCAAGTTTGTTCTAATACGGTACGAGTCCTGGAAGAAGAGGCCCTTTCCCCCTGTCAACTCGTCGAGGTTGTAACGCCCGACCTCTTGCACATAATTGTTGGCGCTTGTGACAAACGGATATCCTCCCCCGCCTCCCTGTATGCCAGAGATCCGACCGACCAGGATCGCGTACAGCTGTTCGGCCTGCGCCAGTTGGCCGGGATTTGCGTTCGGCAGTCCACTCGTAATAGCGCCTTGGGCCGGGTCTCCGTTTGCCAGACCGAAGTTGACGACTGGATACCCTGCCTCTGGGTTGTAATAGTGGTTCTGCTCCCGCCACCAGGAGAAGCCATAGTTCATGGTATGCGCGCCGTGCTGCCACGTCATAGTGTCGGAGGCATTAAACACAGGGTATTCGGTATTGATCCCGGAATAGAAGATCGTCCCTGACATCTGCGCCCCCTGCGGATAAGGAGCGCTGGGATAGTTCCATCCCAACTGAGGATTCGTAATACTGAGAGGCGGGGCGTTGTAAGCGCCAAGAGTATTGTTATAGAGGAAGCCGCCGCGAAGCTCGTTGACCAGGGTCGGCGATAGCGTCCAAGTGAACCCAACCCCTACGGTGTAGCTCTTGTCGCTGTTGCCCGCCCCAGTCTTGGCAAACCCCGATCCAGGAAAATCAGGCGGATTCGCACCTGGATAGTTGTCCTTGGTCATATTCCAGGCGAGATTGAAGCGCATTTTCTCCGAGGCGTTATAGTCCACGCGGACGGCCGGGAAGTAACTCACTTGCGCATTGTTCACTTTCCAGTTGATCTGGTTGAGATTCGGATCGCCAGTAGTGCTCGGAATCACCTGTCCCGCAGTCGTCGATGCGTTGGCGGCCGTCAATACCGAGGACGGGCAATAGGACGCGGAACAATTCAGCACTTCCGTAGGAAGGTTTGCGCCGGGATTAGCCGTGTTGTAGTTTTGCGCCAATGTGAAAAGATTCACCGTTTGATTGTCGTAGGTGAAGATCCCCGCTTGGGCCGCCGTAGTGAACAGGCTGTTCGAAGTCGTGTAAGCGCCCGGAATTTTCAATTCCGCATAGCTGCCAAAGAAGAACAACTTGTCCTTGATAATCGGTCCGCCCACGCTCGCTCCAAAATCGTTGCGGTGGAGAAGATTCTTCGGCGCCGGGCTGCCTAGCGCGGTGCTGGTGTCATTGGCCCAACTGTTGGCGTTCAGCGCACTGTTCTGAAAGTCATCGTAAACGCGTCCATGAAATGCGTTGCTGCCGCGGCGCGTAACGAAATTAAGCTGCATGTTCGCCTGGCCAAAACCCTGGTCCAGGTTGAGCTGCTCCGATTGCACTGTCATCTCTTCAATCGCTTCGATTCGCGGCGAGACGACCGCCTGAGAATTTCCTGAGAACTTCATCCGGCTCGAACTACTGATGACCCCATCAATGTTGTTTCCCTGCGCGATCGACGGAAGCCCATCCCAAGTGCCGTTATATCCCGGGACCAGCTGTGAGAGTGCTGTCAGGTCGCGGTTCTGAAGAGGCAGATCCTCGATCTGCCTTAAATCGACGGTGGTGCCGATTGCGTTGGTCGTCGTTTCTATTAGTGGCGCTGTCCCGCCTTTCACCTCTACGGTTTCGTTCGTCGTACCAACGACGAGCCTGGCGGAGATGTCCGTCGTCTGGGCGGCCTGCACGATTACATCCGTGAACACTTGTGTCTGGAAGCCGGCCTTCGATACCGTAAGCTTGTACTTTCCAAGGGAGAGGTTCACGAAAGTGTGCGTGCCCTGTTCCTGGGTTTCAGCCTTTCGCACATCGTTCGTCGTCAGATCCCGAAGTTCCAACTGGGCGCCTTGCACTACGCTGCCGCTGGGGTCAAGCACAGTCAACGTCACAGTTCCCTCGGAACCATGCTGTGCCTGAGCGGCGGGTGCACCCGTCAGAAGAAAAGCCGCAAGAACAATCACTGCACAAGCTGCAAGTCTCTTTGCGAACTTCATAACTCCTCCTCACGACGGCTGAAAGACCACGAGCACTTAGCACAAATCGAATGTCGCGCACACCCCAGCAAACGTTTTCTTAATGCGGGATTTTGTATACTTTATTCGCTTCTGTTGTCAACCTAAAATTCTTGACCGGGGTTTCGTACCATACAATTCCTTACGGCACATCACTTTGGACGGAATCTGTGACACCACCAAAGATCTCCAGACGCGACTTGCTTAAAGGAATGGCCGCCCTTTATCTTGCCTGCACTGCTCGCCGCCCCCCGCCGCTCTTCAACACAGCACCCTCCGTCACCTTTGTCGACGTCGCGCATCCGGCGGGGATCACATTTCACCACGACAATGCAGCTTCGCCGGACAAATATCTGATCGAGACCATGGGATCTGGCTGCGGGTGGATCGACTACGACCAGGACGGCCTGCTCGACTTCTACATGGTGAATGGCGCGGCGACTCGCGTTTACACTCCGCAACAATCACTGCGCGGCGCTCTTTACCGCAACAATGGCGACGGCACATTTACTGACGTGACTGCCATGGCCGGAGTGGGGGCCGAAGGACTTTTTGGAATGGGAGTTGCCGTCGGCGACTACGACAACGACGGCTTCCCTGACATGCTGGTCCTTGGCTATGGCCGATGCATCCTCTATCACAACAACGGAGACGGCACCTTCAGCGACGTGACGGCCCGAGCAGGCGTGCAGAACACAGGATTGTGGGCGTCCAGTGCAGCGTGGTTCGATTACGACAATGACGGCAAACTCGACCTCGTGATCGCCAACTATGTCGACTGGTCCCCCGAACGCAATTTCTATTGTGGCGACCGCGGCCCAGGCATGCGCAGCTACTGCCATCCTGACGATTTTCACGGCGAACCACCGACTCTGTTTCACAACAACGGCGACGGCACCTTCACCGACGTCAGCAAATCTTCTGGACTCGGACAAAAAGGCGGTAATGGTCTTGGCGTCGTGACTTTTGATTACGACAACGACGGATGGCAGGACATCTTCATCGCGAACGACCACATGCCCAATTTCCTGTTTCACAACAATCGCGACGGCACCTTTCGTGAGGTCGGATATCTTGCAGGCGTGGCCGTCAGCGCGGATGGCCAGTTCGAGGCTGGAATGGGAACCGATGCCGCCGATACCACGGGAAGCGGGCGACTCGACCTCATTGTCGGCCATCTCGATATGCAACTCGCGCGTATCTACCAGAACATGGGCGATCAGACCTTCGACGATGCGACTCTGCGCTCGAAGCTCTCCTACTCGACCTTTTACATAAGTACTTTTGGCACGCGCTTCATGGATTACGACAACGATGGCTGGCGCGACCTTTTCCTGGCAAATGGCCACGTCCTCGATAACATCGAGCGCTATCACGCCGATACGAAGTACGCCGAACCTAAGATGATGTTCCGTAACACAGGACATGGAATCTTCGAAAATGTCAGCGACGTGCTGGGACCGGACTTTCAATTGCCTCGCGTGAGCCGAGGCGCGGCTATCGGTGACTTCGACAACGACGGTGATCTCGACATTCTCGTCAACAATTGTGGACAGGCCCCGCAACTGCTGCGCAACGATGGCGGCAACGCGAACCATTGGCTCCAAATCCTTCTGATCGGAACAAAGTCGAATCGCGACGGCGTCGGTGCGCGCCTGAAGGCCTCAGCAGGGGAGCTCATTCTTCACGATCAGAGGAAGGGTGGGATGAGCTATCAGTCGGCTCAGGACCCGCGAGTACACTTTGGTCTGGGACAACACTCGACCGTAGATTTCATCGAGATACTCTGGCCCAGCGGCATGAGTACGAAGCTCGCAAACCTCAAAGCGGATCAGATTCTCGCGATCAAGGAGGGAGTGGGAATTGTTGAACGTCCTTTCCCGCGCGTTCCACCCCGCTGACCAGGGAATGCATGAGCACGTCGAGAAACCTTATCTCCCCGAATCCAATCAGTCCGGCGAAGGGGAGCCTTCCCCATAGCTCATCTTCCGCTCTCCCGGCGCCGATCGAATCCGCTCCGCTTGTGCCTGGTTGATGCTCTGCAGCTTCGCGATTGCTTCCTCCGCTCTGTGTGAATCGCCTTTCCTTTGATACGCCTTCGCGAGACTCGCGTAGATGGAAGGTTGCTCGGGTCTCATCTTTCGGGCTGCCTCGAGACACGCAATCGCCGCATCGAGATGGCCGCCCAACAGGTAGACTTGGCCCAACGCAATTTGAGAACCTGCGTCATTCGGGCGCTCCGCAACAGATTTCTCCAGTGCGTTCTGCGCCTCGTTGAATTCTGGCTGCCCCGGCGTGATCCCAGAACGCAGCAAGCCCCTTCCCAGAATCACGAGGAGCGCCGGATTCTGAACCCCTTTGCTGATTCCTTCGCGCGCAACTCGAATCCCTTCCGCAATATTTCCTTCCAGCAGTTCCTCTTGCCCTGCCGCCAGATAACCGATCTCACTTCCCTGCCCTAGTTTTCTGGCCAGATCAAAATCACCTTTCGCAACATCGAACTGATCGAGTTGCGACAACAACATCGCTCTCTCATAGTGCAAACGTGCAGATTGCGGAAGGCCGCGAAGTCCGAATTCAATAACTTTGAGCCCGAGTTCAAAATCCTGATTGTCCGCACAGGCATCTGCTACAAAAGCGAACAGCTTCTCGTCCTGCGGAGAAATCGCGGAAGCACGCTGCAGCGCAGTCAGGGCTTCACTCCGCTGACCTTTGCCGACATACGCTTGTGCCAGCAGATTGTCGACATTGGCAGTCTCGCGTCCTCGTCGGCGCAGTTCCTCTAAGACCGGGATTGCTTTGTCGTACTCACTCATACCGACATAACACAAGCTGAGATTGAACTCGAGAGCGAACTCGTCGACAGCAACTCCCCGAGCCGCCAGGAGATGAGGAATCGCTTCTTTGAATCGCCCCTGCCGCGTTAGCGCAGTTCCCCGCTGCAGTTCATCTCCCGCATGCGCGGCGTCGCCGCCAGGAGAAGAGGTGCTCTCGCTCGTTGGCTGATTCTGCCGATCAGTTCCAGAAAGTGAATGTGTTTGAAGTGGAGACTGACCAAAGCAAAGAACGCTAAGAAGAATAGTCCCAGCCATCGCGGCTCTCCGCAGACCTGCATGTACATTCATCGCGATGTTCGCAGTTTCTTTCACCGGACTACTTCCACTTGCCCTGCCCTTCAACAATGGTGATGTAGCGGCCAATCGGCAAGTCGGTGAATCGCTCTTTCCGGCCGCTTGGCTGAGGCCACTCCACTTCCAGCCAATCCACTTTCGTCCGCTGGCCCAGTCCCAGGACCATTCGCGGGTCATGAGACGAAAGATAACTACCGCCTCCCACTTTGAACTGATGCCGCTGCAGGCCCCCCGACTGGTAAGTGACCTTCGCGCCGATCGCATCAATGTTGGCTTTCGTTCCGACCAAACGAATGCCCAGCCAATGATTCTCCCGTCCGGCAAGGTTTCGTAGAAGAACAGGCGGACCGTTGTTCTGCGATACCAGCAAATCCACGGCGCCATCATTATCGAAATCGCCCAAGGCCAGCCCGCGCGCCGCGAGTGGCTTTGAAAAGATCGAACCGCTTTGCAGGCTGGCGTTCTCAAATCCCTTTCCGGTATTACGAAATAGCAGCATCGGTTCCCGGAACTTCACGCCTTCAATTCTTTTTTCGACGGTATCGTCGGGATGTCCGTTACACAGCAGCAAGTCAATATCGCCGTCATTGTCGTAATCGAGAAATTTAAGACCCCAACCGCTCATGAGCCGGGTAGCCACCCCAATTCCGTTGGGGTTTGCAGCATCCGTGAATCCCTCATCCTTCTCGTTGTGGTAGAGCGAGTACATCTCCTGATCGACATTGGCCTCGAACAGGTCGATCCAGCCGTCTTGATCGTAGTCCGCTGCGTCCACTCCCATGCCAGATCGTGGCTTTCCGAAACCGCTGACGCCTACTCCCGACATGACCCCGATCTCTTCGAATCGCCCCTTGCCGCGGTTCGCGAAAAGAAAATTCGCCACCGTGTCGTTGGTGACATAGAGATCCATCCGGCCGTCGTTGTCCAGATCTGCCGCCACCGCTCCCCACGCCTTTGCGCGGGATTGCCCGATCCCTGATTCTCGACTCACATCCGTGAATGTGCCATCGCCGTTGTTGTGAAAGAGCCAGCACGGCATGGGATCGTAGATGCTGGGAATACAGTAATGACGTTCACCGGTAATCAGGTCACCGCAGAACTTTACCTTCGCTTTGCTGTAATCGACAAAACGGCAGACGAACAGATCAAGACGTCCGTCATTGTCGTAATCGAACCACACCGCACTGGTCGCCCAGCCTGGCGCCGCGACTCCCGCCTTGGCGGTGACATCCGTAAAGGTTCCGTCTCCATTGTTGTGATACAGGATGCTGTTTGGATATTGCGTGATGTATAGATCAGGAAAACCATCGCCGTCGTAATCGCCCACCGCCACGCCCATGCCATAGGCATTTCCCAACACTCCCGCGCGTTGCGTGACATCTGTGAAGGAACCGTCCCGATTGTTGCGATAAAGAGCGTTGTGCAGAGGTGAAGGCGGCTCGTAGAAGTCGCATGGACCGCTGTTCACCAGGTAGATATCCATCCACCCATCATTGTCGTAATCAAGAAAGGCGCAGCCTGCCCCGACCGTTTCCGGCAGATGCGCCATCGGCGAACGTCCGCTGACATGTGTCCAATGAATACCGCTGATGTTCGAGGTGATCTCCTCAAACGCAGTTTTGGAAGGGAGTGACGGCTCGATGGAGAAGAGTGCCGGAGCGCAGATTCCGCTGCCGATCCCCGCCAACCCAAGCGCCTGGAGGAATCTGCGGCGAGACAATATACCGCTATGATGACTTCGACCGCTTGTCATTCCGTTTCGCTCTGCTTCAGGGCTGCGCAAGCGTCCGCGGCGCCTTGGCTGCAGTTTCCTGCTGCAACGCCATTTGCCGCTGCGCGTCCTGCCTTCGGCCCGTTCGCGCATACGCCGTCGCCAACTGATAGTGACCAGCGGGATCGTCTGGCTGCATTTTCACATAGCTTTCAAGGGGGGCAACCGCATCGGTAAATTTCCCTGCGGAATTCCTTGACATCCCCAAAGCAAGATATGCCTCAGTAAATCCCTCGTCGAGCTTGGCCGCCTTCTCAAAATGCACGATGGCATCCTCCCACTGCCCACTCTGCCGCGCGATCTCTCCCAGCAGAAACTCCGATGCTGCGCTGCCGGGATCGGTCTTCAACTCCTCCGCAAGTTCTTTCTTAGCGTTCTCCGAGTCAGCGGGAGTTTTCGTCAGGAACAGCCGTCCTAGCCGGTAATGTATGCCATGTCGCTGAGGATTCCGTTCAAGGATCATCCTGTACTGTGTGATCGCCTTGTCCCAGTCTCCCTGAGATTCGAACGCCTCCGCCTCGAGTTGCTGTGCTTGCGGAGATAAAGGGGCAATAGCCGCCAACTCGTGCGACGCTCGTAGTGCTAGATCGGAATAGTAATGAGTCGAGAGATACAGGACTTCGGGATCTTGAGGAAAGTTGCGGCTAAGCTCCAGCAGCGTCCTCACTGCGGTCTCAGTCTGTTCCAACCCCATTGCGCAGTGGACAATCGACATCAACACGTCGTACTTCAACTTCTTGTCCGTGACTTGCGCAACCGCCTTCTTCAAGATCGGCAGCGCCTCCGAGCACCGCCCCTTCAATGCCAGATTAATTCCGCCTTCGGCGCCGCTCGAAGTGGCACTCGCAGCAGTTTTCGACGTCACCTGCGCAATCCCAGCGCTGCCAAGAAGAAGGGCAGCCCCAAAGATGAGAATCCATTTGCTGAATCGTTCGGCGACGGAGTCCATAGTCTGCGCGGAGTATAACGCCAGCTCTCATCGATCGCCAACCGCGCATCCGGCGACACTGCTCTTGTTCGCACCGCTCTCCGCTTGCATCCTGACATTAATATCGTCGGGCCCGGCATACCTAGGATCAACACGAGTTCCCGCTGGATTCGTCCCGTCACGTCGGCCGATCCTCGCGGCACGAACATGTTGACCTCACTCCGTAATCCGAATTCTGGAAGGTAAATCACGGGTTCAGTCGAGAAGGACGTAGTGGGAATAATTTCACGCTCATCTCGGCGAGGCGGTGACCATACTCAAGAAGGCAACTGTACCGTTGTCGTACCGCGAACTTCGCAAGAACTTTGCGCAAATGAAATTTCGCGCCGCAGTTGAATTCTTCCCAAAAAAGAAGTGCTCGGGCACCGCTGGGGGCCCTTAGGCACTTTTAGTACCAGGTCTACTTCGACTCCTTAATGATCGCGTCCGCAGCGTTGCCGGCCACAACCCAGCTTGCCGAGCCGGCCACGACGGCCTCATCCTCAAACCACAGGAATCCGAAGTCATCAATGCATTCCGGAAAATCCGGCTTGATGATGATGTATCCCGGAATCACGGCACCCGGGATATAAGCATTGTCGGCGCGATTGTTGCTGTACGTCATCGTCTTCGAGACCGTACCGACTCCAGCTACATACGAAGTGCTAGATACCGGGTGCGTGCCCAGAATATAGTTCACGGCGCGAAGCGTGTACTCGGGGCTCACGAGATCCGGAAACGCCTTGTGTAGGAAATACATTCGGATGGCCATATCCATCACAGCGCCCGATCCGCCCCAGGTGCCGAGGCTTGGGGGCACGCCGAACGGGGTAGCATCCAACCGCTGGTCCAAACCCGCCATGTATGTCTTGACCGCTTCGCGCATTTGATCTTTCGCGCTCGCGTCCAGATAAGGCAATGCCCGGACTGCTGTCCAACCACGGAGGTCCATCTGCTCCGGGCTGATCATCTGAGGGAACAATTCCTTCAGACGGGATTTGTATGGCTCGGCGCCCTTTGTGGCGAGGGTCAATTCCAGAGCCGCAGCCCAGTCCAGTCCTACGCCGGATCTGCCATGGCCGCCGCCAGTCGGAGGAGCCGTTTGTGCGCTATTGCCGGAGCTTGTCGGAGCGCCCGAGCTTCCCCCTGGCTTACGAGTGCTTTGCGCACCAGAGACCACACCCTGAGACGCAGCCAGTACACCACCACCAGCGGCGCCTACCGGAGCCTCCCCATTTAAGCCGCTGCCGGTCGGATACTGCGTTGGGTCAGCCTTCGTGTCCTTCCATGCTTTGATCGCCGTCTCGAGGCAGTTTTTCGCTAATGCCTCGTCCCAGCCTTTCAGCGTATCCGCCGCTGCAGCCAGTGCCGCAATGGCATTCCACTGGAAATAGGGGTTGTTCGTAGTGAAGATCCAGCGATCGTCGGCCTTGCCGGAGTAGTCACCCTTCGTTTCATTCGGGCCGAGCGTCGGGTCGTAAATGCGGCCGTCAGTTTTCGACGCTCCGTCGCCCACTTGTGTGTATTGGCGCAGATCTGGCTCGTGAGTGCCGCGGATGGCGTGACCGATGTTGTGAAACTGCGCCAGGATGAGCAGTGCGCCATGCTTCACTTGCTGCACCGTATCCGGCACGCCATCGGGACGGTGCATCTCAACTTCACGGGCGGCCTCATCCACTGTAAGCTCGTCGTAGGTGAGATTGAATTCGCGATACGCCAGAGCGAGGCTCTGAATCACGCTCAACTGCGCAGGCTCCTCGAGGTCGAAGTCACCGGCATCGTACCAGCCGCCCACGTTCATCCCGGGGATGTGATCGCCGCCTTTGTACTTCCCGTCCGTTGCTGTGGCCTGGTTCCAGCCGTCGAATTGCTCCCCAAGCACGGGCGCCATGCGGCCATCATCCAAGTGCGAAGGGCCGTGCCACATGCGGTAGCCTTCGCGAACGGAAACGTGATCCATCTGCGCCGCAAGGTGATGGTCCAGGCTGTCCTGCCAGATGTTCGCGTAAGCGTCTTTTGAGATGGGGAAGGCCGCCGTACGTTGGTCTCCATA
>Ga0265338_10006969_pt1 | contig 14198 bp, 16 predicted proteins | sample 42126metaG_FD_193579 | JGI IMG/M metagenome (GOLD analysis project Ga0265338, IMG submission 193579) | Rhizosphere microbial communities from Carex aquatilis grown in University of Washington, Seatle, WA, United States - 4-21-26 metaG | ecosystem: Host-associated > Plants > Roots > Rhizosphere... | reverse complement strand
GGGTTCGCATTGAGACGTCTTCTGTAGAATTTGACTTTGTTGTTTTTCATTCATGTGTGTGTGTGTATGTGTGTGTGTGTGTGTGTGTGTGTGTGTGCGTGTGTGTGTGTGTGTGTGTGTGTGTGTTGAGTTAATTGAACCAAAATCCCCACCAGCCGTTGGATTGTTTGAACGACTTCTTATTTACTTTTTGATAGGTTATAACGATGCATATGATCGTTCAGTACAACCATACGCTTGAACACGGTTGTTGCCAAAATCAGCTACAAAGAGCACACCTCGGTCATCAACACACACACCAGATGGCCACTTGAATTGTCCGGGACGTTCGCCTTCGGATCCAAATCGTTGAATGACATTCCATTCGTTCTTGGTTTTGGTATCAATCACTTTAATGTCATTAGAACCATATCCAGCACAGTTGACGACAATGCGATGAGTGTGAGGATAGTTGCAGATTCCTGTTGGACTACCTTGAGCTGGAACAGTGAGAATGGGTTCACAACCATCCACACTCCACACACTCAATCGATTGTTGTAGCAGTCTGTGATGATCATGCGATTGGCATCTTCTTGCACGCACACATCGAATGGATACTGAAATTGATTATTTCCATCGCCTAGACTTCCAAAAGCGCGAATGTGGCGGCCTTTGCAGTCAAATATCTGCATGCGATTATTGTTAGAGTCAGCAACAATAATGTCACCTCGAGCAGTGCAACATATTCCTGTTGGATTATTGAATTGAGATGGTCCACTTCCTCCTTCTTTGGCGCTTCCAACAGAGAATAAATGTTCGAGAGAAGACGCGGAAACAGATGAGACGGAGAACACGTGCAATCGATGACTATCCGTCACAATCACATTGTTGGTCGCAGGCTGGATGCATACTCCTTTAGGACAATTGAACTGGACACCCTTGGTTCCTTCAGAGCCATATGCAAACAAGAATTTACCATCTTGTTGAGAGAAGAACTGCAATCGATGGTTGTTGTGGTCAGTGACAACAATGGATTTGTGTTTGGAATCAAAGGCCACTCCATACGGATTGTGGAACTGTCCCTGACCTTGGCCTCCTTTTCCACTTCCAAGAAAAACACTGTAGTCGGAAAAGCCGTAAGAGGGCAACAGGCGTGTTCTTATTATTCTCTTCGGAGGTTGTTTATTGTCCATGGGTGTCGTGTGGTGTGTTTGAGCAAAATGAACGCTGTTGTTGTTTGTTTGTTTTGACATTACAAGAGGGCGGTGTTTCTTTTTTTTTTTGGTTGTATTGAATCAAAATGAGGAGGGGGTTTTGACATCATATGGTCATTTTTTCACATCGGTTTGAAACATTTGAACACGATTATTGGCAAAATCAGCTACAAATAGCACGCCTCGGTCATCAACACACACACCATATGGCCACTTGAATTGTCCGGGACGTTCGCCTTGGGATCCAAATCGTTGAACGACATTCCATTCGTTCTTGGTTTTGGTGTCAAACACTTTAATGTCATTAGAACCATCACAGCTGACAACAATGCGGTGAGTGTGAGGATACTTGCAGATTCCTGCTGGATAACCTTGAGCTGGAACAGTGAGAATGGGTTCACAACCATCCACACTCCACACACTCAATCGATTGTTGCTGGAATCTGTGATGATCATGCGATTGGCATCTTCTTGCACACACACATCCCATGGATTCTGAAATTGATTATTTGCTTGGCCGTAACTTCCAAAAGCGCGAACGTGGCGGCCTTTGCAGTCAAATATCTGCATGCGATGATTGTTACAGTCAGCAACAATAATGTCACCTCGAGCAGTGCAACATATTCCTCTTGGTTCATTGAATTGAGATGGTCCACTTCCTCGTTCTTTAGCGCTTCCAACAAAGAACAAATGTTCGAGAGAAGACGCGGAAACAGGCGAGACGGAGAACACTTGCAATCGATTACAATCCGTCACAATCACATTGCTGGTTGCAGGCTGGATGCATACTCCTTTAGGACAATTGAACTGGCCATTCTTGGTTCCTGCAGAGCCATATGCAAACAAGAATTTACCATCTTGTTGAGAGAAGAACTGCAATCGATGGTTGCCAAAGGCAGTGACAACAATGGATTTGTGTTTGGAATCAAAGGCCACTCCATACGGAAAATCGAATCCTCTTCCTTGGCTTAGGTCGCCTGTTATGTTCACTGGCGTTTCAACGAACGATGACATTTGCTGGGAAAAACGATGTGGACTGTTTTCGCTTGTGCTTTTTGTTCTCTTCATAGGTTGATTGTCCATATATGCGTGTATGTGTGCGTGTGTGGTGGTGGTGGTGGTGGTGTGTTTGAGCAAAATGAACGCTGCTGCTGTTTGGTATGGTTTGTTTTGTTTGTTTTAACATTACATGAGGGTGGTGTTTCTTTTTTTTTGGTTGTATTGAATCGAAATGAGGAGGGCTTTGACATTACATGAGCGTGATCATATGATCATTTTCTCGCAGCGGTTTGAAACAATTGAACACGATGATTGAACAAATCAGTCACTGCGAGCACACCTCGGTCATCGATGCACATACCATACGGACAATTGAATAGTCCAGGTTGCGAGCCAGATGATCCAAGGTGTTGAACGACTTTCCATTCGTTCTTGGTTTTGGCATCAAACACTTTAATGGTGTCACAACGATTTCCGCAGCTGACAACAATGCGATGAGAGTGAAGATCATTGCAGATTCCTCGTGGATCACGTTGAACTGGAACAGTGAGAATGCGTTGCGAGCCATCCACGCTCCACACGCTCAATCGATTGTTGCAGGAGTCTGTGATGATCATGCGACTGGCTTCCGCGTCTTCTTGGACACACACACCGTGTGGAAACTGAAATTGATTATTTCCATCGCCTCGGCTTCCAAAAGCGCGAACATAGCGGCCTTTGCAGTCAAATTTTTGCATGCGATGATTGCAACTGTCAGCAACAATAATGTCACCTCGAGCAGTACAGCATACTCCTCTTGGATTATTGAATCGACCGGGTTCATGTTCGTCTTTATCGGTGCATGCTCCCAGAGTAAACAAATGGGTTACGGGATCAGAAGAAGAGCACCGAGTTTCGGGAACGTAGAACACTTGCACTCGATGTTCATCCGTCACGATCAAATTGTTGGAACCCGGTTGAAAACATACACCCTCTGGAAATCCCAAAGCACCGTTCTTTCTTCCCACGGTTCCATAACCGAATAAGTACTCCGGCTCTTTATCTTGCAATGACCAGCACTGCAAACAGCGACTGTTGGTCACAGAAACGACAATGAGTTTATGATTTGGTTCAAACGCTACTCCATGCGGCGCAGATAATACATTTTCTTTATCTATGTCTATTATGTTTACTGGCGTTTCGAGGAACGAGGACGTTTGCTGGGGAAAACGTTGTGGACTGTTTTCGTGTGTGCTTTTTCTTCTCTTCGGAGGTTGTTGATTGCCCATGGGTATGTTTGAGCAAAATGAAAGCTGCTTGTTTGTTTGTTTGTTTGTTTGTTTGTTTGTTTTGTTTGTTTTAACATTACATGAGGGCGGTGCTTTTTTTTTGATATGTATGACGTTATTCGATCAGTTCAAGCTTGTTCGTGATGTGATGATGAAGAGTATGTTGATGGTTCAAAGGTTCCTTTATTGAAACGTACTAAGACTAAGAGTGAGGCTGTTACAATGTCTGGTTTGAGTTTGGAGGAGAAGAAGCATTAATAAACAGTTTTTTGACTTCAAGTACAATGACTCTTTTTGCAACTGCTTCATGGTGTTTTGGATGATACACTTCTTGTGGCTTCTGGTTGGATAGTATGAGTGCACACATCTCTGTGTTCATTGGCCAGTATTTGCATCTGTATCTCGTGGGTCCATATACACGTTTAAGGCTGCTTTTGTATACGTCGGTAATGCTAACCAGTTCCTCGAACTTAGGATGTACGTCATCGAACAAGATAAGTTGTTGGTCATCGTAATCATCATAGGGATATTTCTCATCAGGGGGTCTTGCGTAGTGAGATATTCCTCGAAGAGTCTCTTCTTGCCAAGTCGACTTGCCGGCGTCAGGTTTCCTCACGATCCAGAGGTGTCTTTGTTTGCTTCCTGGACCCATCCATTGATAAGTTGCGGTTTTTCCATCAATTGTCTCATAATGTAGTGACATGGGATACACTGGTTTTCGCAGCGAACGAAGATGCATGTCTCTGGTGTATGCTTCCCAGTCTGTTTTTCGTCTGACATAGTTGGTATGGTCGGTGTAGTCGAATGCAGCATTCTCGATGAACTTTCCTTCCTTCTTACAGTAAGCTACTGCGTTGGGTATGTTTCTGACAGGTCCGAAGTTTGGATGATGTCCTTTATAGTCGAAGTATCTTGCGTCTTTTATGTTGGTTCTTGTTGTGTATTTCAGTACCGCATGTATGTGATGGTTTTTGTCTTCGTGTTCTTCTCTTGCTACACAGTAGTATGATAGTATGCCTTTCATTTTGAAGAAGGTGAGCATCTCTTCACATGGTAGCTCGCACTGGGGGTATGTTAGGAATAGTTGTTTTGCTCTGCATGCGAATGTTTTATTATTATTTTCTTTTATGTGTTCCATGTTTGTTGGTATGTTTGAGTAAAATGAACACTGCTTTCGCGCGTATGCATGTGTGGCTGTATTATGGTTCAAATAAGGCAAACAAAGGTGTGATCTCGCGACTATATACAGGGTATGCGATTCTGTGTATGCATGTGGCTTGTCTTTCGCGATTTGTTTGTTTTTTGTTCTCACTTTTTTCAATTGATCCCAAAAAAAACAACAACATGATGGCCACTCCAGAAGACAAAAAGAACAAAAAGAACACAAGAAAGAGGAAAGCGGACACGGATGAAGAGCCGCCAGCTGGAACAACCGTGGCTACAAAGCAGAAGACAGCGGCAGCAAAAGAAGCCAAGCCCAAGCCAAAGCGCAAGGAGAAAGAATACGAAGTGACGGTGTTTTACCCAGAAGAAGACAAACCAAACAAAACCCTGAAAGGTAGAAAGGAGGATTTTACTCTCGAAAGAATCGAAAAGCTGGTGAAAGGAACCATTGGATCGGAACTTGCAAAAAAGAAAGGACTCGTGTGTGTCTACGCTGAAGACGGAGTCTGGCTTGATTTTGAGCCTAACAACAAAATAAAAAGTCACTGTGCATGTGACTTTGTTTTGTATGGAACAGCCTTACTTGTTCCAAATAGTGTTTATGAATACGTGTTACAGCAAAGTTTCCAATAAAACAACAACTTTCAAATCCCGTTCCTCTTTCCCTCATCATTGTTTGAGAATAGGTCAAGGAAGTTTCTACCCTCGTACCTCTGATCATTAGCTTTATGGGGAGTTTAGATGGAGAGAAATAGAAGAACAATGCCTACCAAGAGCAGTTATTGTTCTGTTCATTTTTACCAAAAACAGATCTTTCCCACTGAAACATGACAAGTTTCGACAAGAGAAGAAAAACAGACAAACTCGTCCGCGAAATCTGGGACGCCGATTACGATGTTTTTTATCCAGATAAGAAAGCCAAGGAAATGAACAACACGCGTACGTTGAAATGGGATCCTCTGGCGAACTGCGCTGTTTCTTTTGACGATGGTCGACTTTCCTGGTTGGAATGTTGCGAGGATGAGATTGTTCGAGTGAAGCACGTAGAACGCATAGACCCACACGGGATCTATGGCTTTTGTACTCAGCCAGGCAGTGGAAATCTCATTGCGTCGGTCTCTAGAGGAATGGAATTTTACTCCCGCGATCGCAGCGAGCCTTGGAACCTGAAAAAGATGTGCTCCATCGCAGGCGATTCCGAATTGGAATACCGTCAACTGGACTGCAACGTGGACGGGAGTATCGTTGTGAACTGCAAACGCATATATACTCCTGGCGGAATCCGTTTGTTCGACGTGAAGGGTCGCTTTCAAACCACGTTGATCGACTCCGTGCAATCTGACATCGAGGAGATCTTTGTGGACAGCAAGACAAATCGATGTATTGCCATTCTTGGCAAGAGTTCCTGGAGATGGAAGCCGTGTGCATTTGACATTCGAACAGGGGAGCAAGTGACGACGGGTAACAAGTGGCGCCAATCGGCAGAGTTAACCGATCTCAAGGTTGCATTTGACCCTTTCAACCGTGTCCTGTTGGTGTACAATCATCCAAGAGACAAGGAAGCAGAAAAATTTGCAGATGGCCAGGGATTGGAATACATACAATTGATGTCCAAGCATGTCCTTGACTTGGATGCAGACTTCAGACCGCTGGCCTGCCATCTTCAATTCGAACCGGATGATTTCACGAAGGGCATGTGCATATGCATCGACCCCAACACCGGGTGTCTCTGGAAGTGTAATGACAACATTTTCCATCGCCATAACACGATGAACGGTAAAGGCAGAATCACCAGGGCTTACAAAACGATCACATAGGTTTAAAAAGAAAAAGAAGAAGAAGTCAAGCATATCAATACGTGTAGCTGTTCTTGATCTCAAAATAAATAACAATAAAACACAAACACACAACAACAACAACAACAACAACTTTCAAATCCCATTCCTCTTTCCCCTCATCATTGTTTGAGAATAGGTCAAGGTAGTTTCTACCCTCGTACCTCTAATCATTAGCTTTACCTGATAAAACTGTCATATGTTCCAGCTATCCTTAGGGAAACTTCGGAGGGAACCAGCTACTAGATGGTTCGATTAGTCTTTCGCCCCTATACTCAAGTCAAACGAACGATTTGCACGTCAGTATCGCGGCGGGCCTCCACCAGGGTTTCCCCTGGCTTCACCCTGCTCAAGCATAGTTCACCATCTTTCGGGTCCCAACATTGGGACCATCGATGCTCTTACTCAAATACACTTTACTTGGAGGGAGGAAAATGATTTTTTATTTGTTTTTTTTTCTCTTTCCTCTCATGCACAAGTGCCAAAAAAAAGACTCAGTCAACATCCATCTTTGCGAAATTTTTTCTTCTCATTTGCACAATGTTGGCAACAACATCTCGCAGGTTTGACCACTTGCCAAAGCATATGAGGCAGAGCGTGTCGTCGCATGCAGTTGTTGAATACAGTAAGGTTATTCCGAGCCTGCATGCTTGTCCAGTTGGCCTTCCACAGAAGGGGCAAATGTTGGGCTCGTTCAAATGCAAAACAGCGTTGGTATTGGTCACATAGGAGGAAGAGGCATTTTTCACTCCGACAGACTCGATGTCGTCGAGATCTTGTTGCCCAAAGTGAATATCGTATCTGGGATGGAATCCAAGGAATACGGTGTCTGGATTCTTTTTTTCTCGCTCTCTGAACTTTACAAATTCTTCGTCGTTAACCCCAAACCAGTACACGTCATTTGGGATGTCCTTTAGGCACTTTACGCACAGAAAGATGGGATAGCTGTCAATGTCTAGCCAAAGCACAGCAGAGCAAACACCCTTCTCGCCGCATCCCACGCATAGATATTCCTGTTTTGTGTCGATCGTCTCACGATGCGTGCTCCAGAACTTTTGTCGAAATTCAGATGGCATGTTGACAAGCGAGGCCTCTTTTTCAAGCGCGAGTCGTACGTCCTCTTGTATCCAGCCTTCTGGAGGCTTGGGTCGTGACTTTATGACAAGCGAGATGGGTCGTACGTCCTCTTGTATCCAGCCTTCTGGAGGCTTGGGTTGTGACTTTATGACAAGCGAGATGAGTCGTAACTCCTCTTTTAGTGACTCTGTTTCAGTGTTCATTATGAGAATGACAAAAAAGAAGGAGGGTTAAGAAAAAATGAACAAGACAAGGAAGGTTGAGAAAAATGAACAGGAAAAAAAATCAAAAAAAAAAGAAAACAAAGGAACCGAGTTTTTCAGCCCTTATGTAATGTTATTTTAGTCAGAAAATTCTAACAAAAAAAAGAATGGAGCGGAGTTTTTCAGCCCTTATGTAATGTTATTTTAGTCAGAAAATTCTAATGAAAGCAACAAAACGGCGCTTTAATTGTTGTTAGAAATTTCACATGAGTTTTTTTTGTTGTTGTCTTGTTCATTTTGCTCAACCTTCATTTCCATCTTCAGCAATGCAACTCGACCCTAGCAATTCTCCTATTTCCCCTCCTTACTCTCCTGGCACACCACTGCATAACGCTGTTTCAAGCCCCATCACACAGCCATGTAGCGCGAATCACACACCTCCTTGCAATCGTATTTCACCTCGTGAATGTGAGCCAGCAAAGACACCTCCCAGCACTGTTTGGCCCAAGCGAAAGGGAAAAGAAAAAGAAGAAAGCGAAGAAAGCGAAGAAGGTGATGAGAGCGGAGAAAGCGAAGAAAGCGAAGAAGGTGATGAGAGCGAAGAAAGTGAAGATAGTTGGCCCCAGCAAAAGCGCAGCAAAAAAGAACACGGTGAAGAGAAACATGTCTCAACCTCCAAAAAAGAAGTACAAGACAACAAGAAGGATAAAGACAAAAAGATTTTAACACCACAGGTGAAACCCGGTATGGAATATTATCTGCTGCGCAAAAGATACGACCGTGAAATGAACGACAGCTCGACCCGCAATGCCTTAACGCGGGGAAGGGTACGGAGGATGAAGAGAGATATTATGGAGACGCCGAACTGGGATTTGCCTCAAACGATGCCCGAAGCAGAAACTGGAGCTAACAACTACGTAGTTAACTTGGTTCCAAAGCCATTCCAAGTTAAAGAATACATCAAAACAACAAGCACGCTTTTAGAATTCTTCAAGTGATTTTTTTTTCTTCTTTATGCCGTTGTGTGTCAAATTAAATTAAATAAACAAATGCACACGATTTTCAATTTCTGTCTTTGCACACACACACACACACACACACACACATCACGAGCCAAAAAAAAAGAGTTCTCGCTTCAGCGCCATCCATTTTCAGGGCTAGTTGATTCGGCAGGTAAGTTTTTACACACTTCTTAGCGGATTTCGACTTCCATGACCACCGTCCTGCTGTCTATATCAACCAACACCTTTTGCAGGGATCTAGATGAGCGAAAAGTTAGGCACCTTAACTTAACGTTCGGTTCATCCCGCATCGCCAGAGTTTCTCTTGACTTGATGCTATTAGGGAGCAGTCGAATTACGACAATCTAACCAATTGTCTGTCTGCGCAGACATGAGGCATACCAAAAGCGAATAGTGAGGTGAAACAAGTGTCTTTTCCCTCCCCTGCTCCGTGGTGTATGGTGCGCGGGTGTGCCCAGTGAGATAACAAAAAAAAAGAATTATGAAGATGAGAGTGGGCTGTTGCCTACTGGTTTTTGTTTGTTTTTTTTGTCATCTTTGTTTGTTTGGTCTTTCTTTCTTGTTGCTCTCAGTACGTCAACTGATATTCTTTTTCTCCTAGTCCAGGAAAAAACACAGAACAGTGAATGTGGCAAGGAAGAATTTATTTATTTCATACCCAAAAACTGTAAAACATTACAGAGGCTCGTGAATAAAGGGAGGGGAAAAAAGGGTCATTCATTCATTCTTCTTCATCGTCATCGGCCTCTTTTTGGTCTTTTGGGTGTTCTCAGCACCTTCTTCTCCTTCTTCTTTTCGTCTAGCGGCAGTACTGGTCTCTGTCGCCTTCGGGGATGGGGGTTTCGGACTCACGTACAAATGAGCCGCCATGAAGTTTTTCCCTTTGTCGCCTTTATTGATTTGAGTGAAAACTGCTGGAGTTTCACTCTTCACAACCACAGTGTTGCCACCCTGAACACCCATGGCATTCGGTTTGTCGAAGCTCTTGGCCAAAGAAGATCGGCGGCCTTTATTTTCGTCCCGGGCGACGGGGGCGGGGGCGGAGCTAGCGTTCACAGCATTTCCAATACGTGTTTTAACCAAATTATTGCACGGGTCTGTAAAATTGACCTGGATCTGGCCATTGGGCAGCCTCGTGATGGCGAGTGTGGTTTTGACTTTGTTGGTTGAGATGGAAGTGGTGGAGGTGAGAACAAGGCTTTCGTTAAACGCCAGCCCATTATACAAATGGCCCGAGCCGTCAATATACACAACACCCCCATCCTGTTTGATTTCGAGTTTAGTTTCCATTGTTTTTGTTTTTGTTTTTGTTTTTGTTTTTGTTAAGAACAAAAGGTGCGGTTGAGAAAAATGATTCTTTGTTTCGCTTATCGATGCCCTTAATTTCGAAACAAAAAATAATCATAATCAGTGTAACATAAACCCTAGTATACCGCATATACCGCATATGCCGCAATTCATACACGCACGCACGCACACACGCACACTCTCGTTTACAATTTCTCTGTTCGCTTCTGCCACAACTGACCCACTAAGAACACGTGCCATTCAATAAGAATATTAAATTTGGCAAACGACGACACCCCACTCACGGCCCAGACAACCAGACACGCTAGTGGGGGGAAAAAAAGAGAAACGAATGACAATTGAAATGGATGTTTATTCACTCACATGGAGTAAAGAAAGAAGGGCGACATTGAAGAAGAGAAGAAGAAGAAGAAGAAGAAGAAGAAGAAGAAGAAGAGAGAGAGAGAGAGAGAAAACAGACAGCCCAAATCAGTCATGCCCCCTTGTATCGTCACCACTGTCATGCTCGTCATCTTCAGCGAGTTCGCCCAAGTCACTGCTGTCTTGTGCAGAGCTCACAGAAACTTCTTCTGGATCAATAAGAACAGGATTAACGTGCGCGTGTGTCAGGCGTGTGATGCTCTCAGGGAGAGGAGACGACGGGCGCTGTGCATTGAAATCCAACTGACACGCACTCGCCGAGTGAGTGGTAACACTGTTGCTTTCATTCTGCGGAGCTCGGATTGGTGATGGCTTTTTGCGGCTGAAGCTGCGGCAGAGGCTGCTGACACGTTTTGGTGTTTTCGTCTCTTGTACTTCCTCTTCCACTCTTGAGGTGGCTGAGTTATCTGAAGATGAAGCATCGTCGGAGTTCATTTTTTTTAAATAAAAAAAAGTATCAAGGCTATGTCAATTTTGATTTGATTCGTTTCGTTTCGTTTCGTTTCGTTTGGGAACAATGAACAATTACAATGGAACAACAAATTCGGGATTGAGTGACCATCTGTGTTTTCGCATGGTTTCAATAAAGTCTTCTTGTCTTATGATAAAGTAAGACCAGTATAAGTACATGGCATAACACATGACCACGTCATCTTCCATGTTGTGTCCTTTGCCAGAGATGATTTCTCTCGGAGGGGCACTGCCTGGGACAGCAGGAGGCTTGAGGTAACGACGAAAGTTGAGCAGTTGTTGCTTCATCTTTCTCTTATTGGATTCAGAGGCCTTGCTGATGAAATCTTTGTAAAGGACCACGTTGAAAGGGAAAGCCCGTTGCAAATGTTCCGCGTACAGGGGCTTTTGCGTGGTCGTGTAGACCCCTGCTCTCCCCATGTTCTTCGGGTCAACCGACACGACGTACACCGGCTGGAACTCATGAGTGCTTACAACGCGCGACAGCATATCAGCGACGAACGCGTTGTTGTTGGCTTCAATTATCACCACCAGGACAGAGTACTTAAACTTGGTATTTCCACGTATAGCCCTGAAGTGACGCACCACCATGTCCTGCATCTCCGTGCTGCTATGCGTGTTCGTGGTTTCAGTTCCAACCCACTACACACACACACGCACACACACACACACACACACACACACACACACACACACGATGAATGAAACCAATGTATATAAGTTATTGATGGTGGACCACGAATTTGTGAACAGATGGTACTGCAAGGCGATCGAGCAGCTCAAGAAGGCAAGCGAGGTAGCCGAGAACAACAATGTCTATCTGGAGGAGGCGTTCAAGAAATTCAGAGATGGCGATCATCGCATTTTTGCATGCGTGAAGCTGTTCATGATTTACTTGAACATGGCCAACAACGAGGAATTCGCATCGGAACTACTGAGCTGCAGCAACACGGGCCCCTTTTTGAGTTTCCTGGTCAGTGAGTTCTCGAAACTGTTCCTGATGCTGACGACAGAGGGACATTGCAGCACCGTTTCCAATCGCCAAGCATACCCATCCGCTCTCAAATTCGTGGTCACCGTTCACGACAAATTGTACGATTGTGTAATGAACCGAGTGGAAATAAATACCAAAACACACTAACTAACCACGTGAAAGTCATTGGCATAACGAATGCTCGTGGTGATGGCAAAGTCAGCAGCTACACCGCCAGCACTTGGGTCCATGGTGACAAATATCATCTTGGGTATGTCGATCACATCGATCGGCGGAGAACGGAAAAACCTCTCCACTGTATCGCCTGAAAGCACGCAGTCTGTTCCGAGTTCCAATTCACCCATGTTTTCTTCAGCATGAGTTTTGGCATCGACCAGCATCCCTAGTTTTTCATTGTCTTCGTCGTCCTTCCAAGGCGGAAGCAGGTGTCTGTAATGAGGACAGGCTCTTTTGTTTTCCGGGTCCCTGGCCTTACACTCAGCGCATATCAATTTCACGTGGATACACTTGAACATCGACTGGCCATCGGGTTTCCTCGACAGAAGCAATTTGTTGTAGTAGTTGCCATGTCCTCCGTCTGCTGTTGTGATGCCAAACACCGCAGTGTTCGCCACCGCCATGAGAGGCACGATAATCTTGGAAAAAATAACTTGATCGATGTATGCAGCTTCTTCCAGGATAACTAATTCTGCGCCTATTCCTCTTAATCCTTCACACACACACACACACACACACACACTGAGTTGATCAGAACGCAGACAAAACAAAGAGGATGAGAGGGGAGGCGGAGGGAGTGATATGGATGGAAAGAATGGAGAATATAGCGGGCATCTTCTCATTTCGTCAAGTCGGTTGACTTCCTCCTTAGGTGTATACAATCAATCAATCATTCAAACTATCCAACAACGCACATAAAAAAATGGCAGAAGAAGAAGAAGAAAAAGAGAAACAAAAGCAAGCACTGCTCGCGCTCACTACCACCGTCAACAACAGCAGCACCAGCAACGTGTTGGTCGAAGGTTACAGAAGAACAGCGGGATTAACAGCTGCAGATGGCATTTTGCAGCAAAATCTACGAGATCTGATGGAGCACGGGATAAACATGCACGCCCCGGATTCTTTTTATCTCCAGTTAGAAACGACCCTGTTAGTGGATAAGAAAAGCAACTGGAAAGTGTACGAAGACATAGAGAGAGAGCTGGAATGTGTCACGACGAGACAGGGCACGTACATGAACGGCACTGTTGATCGAGACACCGTGTTGTTTCCATGCGCAGTGATTTTGCGCAACAGTTCTTACGAGCCTAACACTATGAACCCTGCAGAATTACAAGGCTATAGAGAGAAAGAAAAACACGAAATCGCATCTCAGTCGTGTCTTGTTTGCTTGACTCCACGCAGCGGGGACCTGGTCAAACACATGACATGCCGAGACAAAGTGCTTTTTTTACATGCACTCGTGACAAAATATCTGATCCCTTGTTATCAACAGCAGCAGCAGCAGCAGCAGCGTTTACACGAAGCAGCACCGTCGAGCCAGGTCGACGCCTTCAACAATTGGAACCGCGACAATCTCCCTCTGCCTGTGTTGTGCATACTCATGTCGCTTCCACGAATGTATATGCCAAAGGGTTTTTTTTACAACGTGGAACTATTGTGTCAGCCATCCATTTGCGTGCCAGTCGTGCACCACTGGAATCACTTCAAGAAACCAGAGTCCATACAAAAAAACATAGAAGAAGATCGCGTGGCGACACCGCAGTCCATCGTGTTTGGGATCAGTGGGTTCATGTGGCTCGTGTATAACCTGCAAAAACACGGTGTTTCGCGTTTCTACATGTACGGGCTGTGGGATAGATTCGCTGAACACTGTGAGCTCGGCGAATCCGGTTGGCTCACTGAAATGCCTCAGTTCAAGCATCTGTCTCTGCTCCCATCAGAAACAAAGTCTCCTCTTCTTTGTTATGTCTCAACAGGAGAACATACCGATTTTGGATTGCAATTGCTTTCAATGGAAAGGGAGACATCTTGGAATACAATAAAGCCCTATGCCGAAATGGCGTTCAATGTCAACAAAGTCTACAGTGAAGTTCTAGGGAGCAAGAGCGAAGAAGACGACGACCAGAAAGAGGAGATGGTCGATATAGAATCCCACGTGTTTGACACTGACAAGCTTTTTTCAGACGAGGAGGAGCACCAGGGCAGTATCACGGCCAAGAAAAGAAGAACAAAAGAACGAGAAA
>Ga0265338_10006968_pt1 | contig 14204 bp, 13 predicted proteins | sample 42126metaG_FD_193579 | JGI IMG/M metagenome (GOLD analysis project Ga0265338, IMG submission 193579) | Rhizosphere microbial communities from Carex aquatilis grown in University of Washington, Seatle, WA, United States - 4-21-26 metaG | ecosystem: Host-associated > Plants > Roots > Rhizosphere... | reverse complement strand
CCGTTGATGGTCAGGAATTACTGCTGGCGCTATTTTTAAAAGACCCGGCGTGGGTCAAAGCAGCACGGGAGCATATTGGGCCCGAAGATTTTCCTGAGGGTCAAGTGCGTCAGGTGGTAGAAGCGATTTGGTCATTGGCCCAAGCTTCTGATAATTGGACCACCAATGATCTTTTAATGCAGTTAAATGATGAGGGAACGCAGAGTTTAATTACTAGGCTTATCAGTCTTGAAGAAGGAAAGTTAACCGATCCTGCTCGTGTTTTCCAGGATTGCATCGGAAAAATTCAGAAGGAAAAACAAAAGAAGGCACGTGGCCAATTAATGGAAGCGATCCGTCAGGCAGAAGCCGTGCAGGATACAGAAAAATTAGATCAGCTTAAAGAGCAATTCAATCAACTGCTCAAATATAGCTGACCATTGCTGAGCGAGTAACAAGGGAATATAACCAGCAGCTAAACGAGGTTAGTATGAAAGAACCAGTAAAAGAAAAAGAACCAAAAGATCCGAAGGATTTGCAAGGCGATTTGGATAAGTTGGTGACGTTGGGCAAAAAGAAAGGCTTTTTGACCTATGAGGACGTCAACGAAACTTTGTCTGATGCCATTGACTCTTCCGAGGATATCGATCAGGTCTTTGATGTGCTTGATGGGCAAGACATCAAGGTCGTTGATTCCGGTGAAGAGACGCCTGTCATTGCTGAAGAAGCCGTCGAAGAAAGCCGTGAGCAGCAGGTGCGCCGTTTGCGTGAAGAGAACAAGGAAGATGATGTTTATTCCGACAAGTTCATTCCTCTCGATGATCCGGTGAAGATGTATTTAAAGCAGATGGGTTCTATACCGCTTTTGACCCGCGAGGAAGAAATTGCTTTAGCTAAACGTATTGAAGAAGCAGAGATCCGTTTTGCGGAATCTTTGTTTAAGACCTATTATGCGCGTAAAGAAGCATTGTCCATCATCAATCAGGTTTTGAATGATGAGATCAACGCCGAGGACGTGATCAAAGATGAATTGGAACGCCGCGGGCGTTTAATGAAGGATTTAGCTAAAATCCTTGAGCATGTTCGCCATACGCGTGTTGGTTCAGACATTTCTGCTAAATCCATCGCGGAATTCAAACTGACATCAACCATCAATGAAGAAATTGTCATTAAAATTTCTGATTTGATCACCAATATCGAACGTGTGGAAAAGCATTTGAAGGTCAAGAAATTGCCAGCCAATGCGCCGGAATTCAAGCGCCAATTGGTCGCCTTGCAAAAAGAATTAGGCGAGCCTTTGGAAAAAGTGAAAGAGCAGCTGCGCGAGATTAAAACCCGTCAATCACGTTTTAATAAAGCTAAAAAGTTATTGGTTGAGGCTAACTTGCGTTTGGTGGTTTCTATCGCTAAGAAATATATCAATCGCGGGCTTTCATTCCTGGATTTGATCCAGGAAGGTAATATGGGATTAATCCGCGCCGTTGAGAAATTTGAATACAAGCGCGGTTATAAATTATCGACCTATGCTACTTGGTGGATCAGGCAAGCCATCACGCGTTCCATCGCGGATCAGGCACGCACTATCCGTATCCCGGTGCATATGACGGAAACGATCAACAAGATTATCCGTGTCTCACGTGTGTTCGTTCAGGAATACGGCCGTGAGCCTTCAGCCCAGGAAATTGCCAAGGAAATGCGCTTGCCCGTGACCAAGGTCAAAGAAATCTTAAAGATTTCTCAAGTGCCGATTTCTTTGCAGACACCTATCGGTGACGAAGGGGATACGCATTTCGGGGATTTTATCGAAGATAAAAAAGCTGTTTCTCCGGCGAATGCCACCTTGCATTCCATGCTCAAGGAAGAAATCACCTCAGTGCTTTCAACCCTGGATGACCGCGAACGCAAGATTTTGGAATTGCGTTTCGGGATCATGGACGGCACCTCACGCACTTTGGAAGAGGTGGGGGCAGAGTTTAACGTCACCCGTGAGCGTGTGCGCCAGATTGAGTCCAAGGCCTTGCGCAAACTGCGCCATCCAACGCGTTCCCGTCGCATCAAGTCCTTTTTGGACATGGCGGCTAAAGAAGCGGAAGCGACTATCTAATAGCATGTCAACGATTGACTCTCGTATCGCACTTGTTATTACGGACCAAGAAACCAACGCCCAAATTAAAAATTTGGGCGTTGGTTTACTTGAACTGCGTGTGGATCTCTTCAAAAAATTAGACCTTGTCTATATTGTTGAACAAGTCAAACGCCGTAAACTTTTAAAGATCCCTTTGTTGTTGACCTTGCGTAATCAAAAAAATGAGGGTGCTGTAAAAATATTTTCTGATGAGCGTAAATGGCAAATCATCGCTGCTGCTTTACCATTAGTAAATTTTATTGATATTGAGTTAAGCTCACCTTTATTAAAAAAGGCGGCGGCAGAAGCTCGCCGGCATAATGTTAAGATTATCGTTTCCAGTCATTACTTGAAGGGTATGCCAAGAGATTTGGAAGCTGTTTTTAAAAAATCACTAAGTGTCAGGGCTGATATTGTTAAAATCGCAGCCAAGGCTAATTCCTTTGATGATGTGATGACGATGTTAGCCTTTACTCATCGCCATCGCAAGCATGCATTAATCACCATGTCTTTGGGGCCAGTAGGCTCAATATCACGCTTGATTCTTCCGGCCGCGGGGAGTCAGTATACTTATACCTTCCTACATAAGCCCAAAGCTGCAGGCCAAGTGGATATTGCGACCTTGAAGCCGCACTTGAAAGCGTATTACCCAGCCTAAAAATGAATAAAATTGAAGAAGCGAAGTACTCTAAAGAAGAGATACAACAGTGCATTAATCTGCTTGATGATTTGGTCAAGAACAGTGTTGAGTTAGCCCATTTGTCAAAGGAACAACGTATTGCCATTCTCAAGGCCGCAGGAGAAATCTCCCATCCTGACCGTGAGGAAATCAAAAAAAGAAAACGTGACAGGACTAAGCTCAAAAAACAACGGATTGATGACCACGAACGTAAGATCCGTAGATCGACGGGAATCCGCGAAGCACGTAAGACCGCTGTATTTACGGCACCTAAAGCTATTGTCCATGTGAATCCTAAAGAAGCATTCCAAGAACTCGAATTAATCAATCCACGCGCGTGTTATATCTGCAAAAACGGATTTACCAAGGTCCATTTTTTTTATGATGCCATGTGCCCGGCTTGTGCTGAGTTTAATTATGCCAAGCGTTTTCAGACGGCATCACTGGAGTGCCAAGTTGCCTTGATAACAGGCTCCCGTTTAAAGATTGGGTATCAATCTTCTTTGATGATGTTGCGTGCCGGGGCGCATGTGATTGCCACGACAAGGTTTCCTGTGGATGCTGCACATCGATATAGCCGTGAACCTGACTTTAAAGAGTGGGGGCACAGGCTAGATATTTATGGACTAGACTTAAGGCACACGCCCAGTGTTGAGCTATTCTGTAATTATATTGAACAAAAATACCCTCGTTTAGATTTATTGATCAATAATGCTGCACAAACGGTAAGGAGACCTCCGGGATTTTATGCTCATCTGATGGCGCAAGAGTCGTTAGCGTTCAAAGATTTACCGAGGAGTGTTCAACCTTTGCTCGAACGTTTCGAAGCCTGTAAAGCGCGTGTGGTTCCTGGGTTGACGTCGTCTAATTCATTAGCTCCTGTCTTAGCCTGGAACGGTACGATGCCTGGTATTGGTTTAAGTTCTTCTGCCCAACTTTCACAGATTCCTTATACCCATGACCATGCCCTGCAAGTTGAGAATATTTTTCCTCAAGGCAAGTTAGACGCTGATTTGCAGCAAGTGGATTTGAGGGCTGTTAATAGTTGGAGATTGGGTCTTGGGGAAATTCCTACCGCTGAGATGATTGAGTTGCAATTAGTCAACTCAATAGCTCCTTTTGTATTATGTAATAAACTCTGTACGATGATGAAGAAGGAAAATACCGGGCAAAAACACATCGTGAATGTTTCTGCGATGGAGGGAAAATTTCATCGATTTACCAAAACGGACAAGCATCCACATACCAATATGGCTAAGGCTGCTTTAAATATGCTGACTCATACTTCAGCTCGCGATTTGGAGAAATACGGTATTTATATGAACGCGGTGGATACGGGGTGGGTTACTGACGAGGATCCGATTGCCTTGATGATGCGCAAACAAGAAAATCATGATTTTCAACCACCCTTGGATATCGTGGATGGTGCGGCCCGTGTTTGCGACCCGTTTTTTCACGGTATCCTGACAGGTACCCATTGGTGCGGCAAATTCCTCAAGGATTATTTTCCAGTTGATTGGTAAACCAGAAAGCAGGCTCTACTTTGAATACATCCACCAGTTTCAAGAATCTAAATTTATCCCAAGAGATCCTCTCTAATCTGGATTCATTAGGGTACCTGGAAATGACGCCCATCCAGGAAAAAGGCTTGCCCTTTGTTTTAAGTAATCGGGACTTTATTGGACAGGCTAACACAGGCAGTGGAAAAACTGCGGTGTTTGCTTTGGGGATTTTGTCAAAATTAGATATCAGCAATCATCAGCCTCAAGCTTTAGTACTATGTCCTACCCGTGAACTAGCTGAGCAGGTCTGTGTTGAAATCCGTCGTTTAGCCAGATTCACCAATAATATCAAGGTCTTAACACTTGCCGGCGGCACAGAGGAGAGGCATAAAATAAAATCTTTAAAACAGGGCGCGCACATCATCGTCGGAACACCCGGCCGGATTAAGAAATTACTTGAAAAAAAGAGCATGGATCTCTCTTCTTTAAAAGTATTTGTATTAGATGAAGCAGATCGCTTGTTGGAAATGGGTTTTATGGATGATATCAATTATATTACGTCACAGACACCGCTTGATCGTCAAACCTTGCTTTTTTCAGCGACTTTTCCCAATGGTTTTAAAACGTTAAGTGCTTCCCTTCATGAAGATGTTGCTCAAGTAACTGTTGATTCACAACATCAGCAAAGTACGATTAAGCAGTTGTTTTTCAAAGTCGACGATGAAAACGGTAAATTCGACGCGCTCATGTTGATCTTGGGGCATTTCCAGGCTAAGTCAGCTCTTATTTTTTGTAACAGCAGAGAAGCTTGTATCAAGGTGGCTAATTTATTAAAAAGGCAAAAAATAGATGCCTTACAAATCCATTCCGAGCTAGAACAACAGGATAGAACCTTGGTCTTGACTAAATTTACTAATAAGAGTTGTTGTGTACTCGTGGCTACTGATCTGGCTTCCCGTGGTTTAGATATTAAAGATGTAGAGGTGGTGGTCAATTATGACCTGCCCTCAGACCATGAGCTTTATGTCCATCGCATTGGCCGCACAGGGAGGGCAGGGCAAGAGGGTTTGGCTTTAAGTATATACACTCATAAAGAACGCGCTATTCTTGTTGGTATTGGAGATTATTTAAAAAACCCTTGTGAAACGGTTGAATTAAGTGAATTAAGGAAACGTCGAGTGACAAGTTTTCAGCCCGCCATGACCACTCTTTACATCAGCGGCGGCAGAAAAGATAATATCCGTCCCGGCGATATTTTAGGCGCTTTGACCGGTGAGATTGGCCTAGAAAGCAAAGATGTGGGCGGTATCCGTATTTTAGAGGTCAATAGTTATGTCGCCATAGACAATGCTCACGTGGATCGCGCTTTGAAGGGTTTGCAGGCTGGCAAAATCAAAGGCAAAAAATTCCGTTATGGAAAAGCTTAACCTTGATTGTTTCTTATCCATTTTCTCTTTGAACATCCATCGAGACAATCATATCTCCACGAATTTTTAATCGTACCAAGATCGGAGAACAGCAGACTTCGCAATCCACCACAAACTGCTGATTCGGTCCGCCGCTGACATCAACTAAAAGTTCATTGGTCTCGCCACAGTAAGGGCAGGAAAAATTTTCGTATTGTTCTAATGACATATGATTATATTTTTTTCTGTTTTGTACGATGCTTGTCTGTCACCCAAAATTCTAAATAATTACCTAACATCAGGCGGGTTTGGGCGTGTAGGGCTGGTAAGGCACTAAATAAAACTAGAATGAATGGCACCATCAGCCATTCAAAAGCATGCCCCAGCTTTAAGAGCCAGCGGTGGCGTTTTTTTGTTTTGGGCAAGAGAGACAATGAGAGGGCGATGGTGATACATATTGCGAAAAAACCTAATGAAAAAATGGTGTTGGCGATGTCAGGCACATTGTAATAAACCACCGAAGCAGCAAATTCACGTCGGGCAAAGATGACCGGTAGCCAGCCGATGATGGAGAGGATAAAACCTGAGGTGGACCAGGAAAGATGCCCTTCAAAAAGTTTAAAACCATGACGCAGCCGTTCGTAGAAAGGAATTTTTTTGGATTTAAGAAAAGCCCTCATCACGATCGGAAAATTTTCGACCCCCCAAGCCCAGCGTTGTTTTTGTTTATAGACGCTTTTGACTGTCTGCCACCAATTATTCGCACAAGCCACATCCATGGATAAGGTGACATACATAGGGACTACCTGATATTGACCATCGTAGTGAATGTAAGCTTTCCAGAAAATGGCTGAGTCATCCGAGATCATATCAACCGGCCAGTAATCCACATCAACCAGGGCTTTGAAGCTCATGCTGTGGCTGGAGAAGGTGACCAACTTTTCGGGATTGGTGGCTTCGATTAATAGAAAGAATGAGGAGCCTGTTTCTACGACACGGGCAAAGCCAGGGACGTTCCATATATTGTTGTGGTAAACCGGAATGGGTTGAAAACTGGCACGAAGACGATCCGGACAAACCATGAAGTGATAGGTTAGACAGGCAAAATAAGGCGGGCTGACAACAGTATCTGCATCAAAACAGGAAATGATCACATTTTCAAAAGGTATTTGATGGTTTTGGAAAAATGCCGCTGCTTGCCGGGCGGCACAGGTGGCATTAGCCCCTTTGACCCTGGCTTCTCCAGGAACTACGGCCGGATGCACGACGGTGGTGCAATCAAAGAAAATATTCTTATATTTTTCTTCCAGTTCATTGACGGCAGCTTGAATTGGCGGCAGGGCGCGTTCTTCCAAGGCGAAGACAATGACTATCTGTTTGAGAGGAAAATTTTGATCGCTGATAGCTTCAATGGCAGGTTCCAGGATATCATGGCCTTCCTTGATAACCGGGAATATGACTAAATGATAAATATCCTTGGATGCTGGCGGCAAACTTCGGCTTTTGATGAGTCGATCTAATTGATCCATGTGCGTTTTGTGCGAAATGCCTTGGCGCCAGTGACGTCCAAATCTTTTGGATCTGTTTGCTTTTAAATAATCAGGTAAGTTGTCGATGCCATGAATACGGCGCATCCAGTCGGTATTCTTTTCAATGTTCAGCTGCAGGTAGGAAAGCAGCAGAAAAATAGTGGAATACATAATCCTCATGATCCATGACAGATAAAAAGCCACAATAAGGATAGCCGCGCTAAAGGGAAAGAAAATTGAAAGAAAAATCAATCCTAACAAAACACCCCAGCTGCAGGCGCCGGGCAGTATTTCCAGGAATCTTTGTAGCCTGGCTTGCCGGGGTTTCAGGTTTTCTTTAGAATAATGAAATTTCATAAATTGGGCTCTTCTTTTGAGGTTTTAGTCCTCAGGGCATCAGGAATTGGGATATTTAATATAGGGTGGTATGGCAAAATCTGGGCTGCCGATAAAAAACGTGTGCTGTCATCCAAATAGAAAAGCTCTCCATTCTTCTCTTCAAAATACATATTTGTCGACGGCCTGGATTTAGCAACGTTATATACCTTGGGAGTGTCAAAATCTTCTTTAGGGTATATCCGTATCCATGGGCCTTCCCTGGTCAGTAAATCATTATTGTCATTGATAAGAAATTTATCTTGAACGTTTGGGTAAGGCTGTAGACTCAAGCGTTCAGGCAAATGGGCAGCATCCTGCAGGAATATCGCTTTGTCCTTGATATTGATACGGTGAATATGGTCAGGATAAAAAGCAAAGATGTTATCAGTATCAGCATTATCCCAGGCGATGTGGGTCGGGATTTCGACAAAAAGATCACTGACGTCCTCAATGAGGGGTGGGGTTTCTTTTAAATTGACCCATAAGAATTTAGGGTGATCCTTAATATTTGCTTCCAGAAGGACAAACGGGCTTGGGGGAGCATTAAATAAATGTACTAATTGTCCATTAGCATAAATGGATTTATTAGAGAATAAAGATATTTTTTCGTAAGTATTCTCTTCCTAAAATCTTCTGTGATGCCCTGAGTGGTGTGGAAGATATCAATATTCTTAAGCACAGGGTTGGTTGCAATTAGAATGTCTTCACCTGCAATAGTAATGTTTTGATAAGGCTGGTTAGAAATCTTTTTAATGGGCCATTCTTCAGGAATAAGCAGGGTGTTGGCCAGAACAGTTGCTTTTTTTCCTACGACGGGAATAGTCCTTTCCCAATCTTTATAATCGGTAAGTTCAATGCGGATAAAATGTTGTCCGGGAGTTAAATCCCTGATTGCTATCGGTGTTTTTTGATGGGCCACGCAGCCATCGATGTAAACAGTTGCATCCGGCGGGTTGGTAGAAATGTAGACTAAGCCGGTCTTGACCAAGCGATGCGTCATAGGATTGATAACAAATCCAAGCATGCGCGCGACGATTAACGGGCATAAAATCAAATATATTAGGGCAAAAACATAGAAAACAATCTTCCTAAGCCAAAGCATTACTAATCATAACTTAGCTTTTTAAAGCAAGCAAGAATATTGACAACTCAGGTTAGCCAAGCAAGCAAATAGGAATGTTTGGGTTGAATTATCTTTTTTAAGGGAATAGAATAAAGGGTATGAATAATGTTATTAATTTGAGAAGAACTTATATTTTGATATTGCTTTGCATTAGTTTTCCCTCCGGGAATTTGGTGTATGGGGGAGAAGAGGTTTTTCGTTTGTCGTTGAAAGATGCCCTGCAAAGTGCGGGTACGATGAATTTGCAGGTGATGATGGCCAATGCCAGGATTGAGCAAGCCATCGCCCGCATTTCTCAAGAACAGTCAGCATTACTGCCGCATCTTGATGGCGATGTCAGCGGTGGCCGACAGACTACGGATTTACGCGCAGAGGGCATACAATTCCCAGGTTTTGGGCCACATGTGGGGCCCTATAATACTTTTGATGCTCGGGCCCGCGTGACTGTTGCCCTTTTTGACCCTTCAGCTTTTGAGAGATTTCAAGCAGCTAAAAAAGGTGCGAATCTCTCCAGGGCAGAGTTGGAGAAAACACGGGAAGATGTCTTGGCCTTGGTTGCAAGTTTGTTTGTTGATGCCCAGCGCAAGCAAGAAACCGTCAAACTCTTGAAGACCCTTTTGAATCGTGATCAGATGGCGTATGAATTAAGTGAAGACGGGTACACACAGGGAACGGGCAGTTTATTGGATTCTAATCGATTTAAATCAGATTTAGAACAAACCAAATATTTATACCAGCAGGCTATACAGCTGGCTGAAGACACCAGCCTGGATTTAGCAGCAGCCCTACAATTGCCTTTGGATGCGTCCTTAGAACTTGTCGATGATAATGATTTCACAGCAATGCTGGAGAATAATGCGGACAATAATTTTAATGGTGCGACGAATGCAGACATGGCCCTGGCTTCTTCCGAGCTGGAGGCGCGTAAAGCTGATCAGAAATCTGCCTACGCAGACTTTTTGCCCAAGGTTTCAGGCAGTGCAGATTATGGCCGTTTGGGTGAATCGCCGGATAATGGCAGCAATACATACTCAGTTGGTTTGGAGGTAACTGTTCCTATTTGGGAAGGCGGATCACAACAAGCAAATCTCAAAGAAGTTAATGGAGAAATTAAAGAAGCACAGGAAAATATACTCGATGCCGGACAGCAGGAGCGAGTCAATATAGCCAAGGCTCGTGCCGCTATTATGGAGGTCTATGAATTAAGGCAGGCCAAAGCCCAAGAACGCAAGACAGATCAAAAAGCTTTGCTTATTGCTTTTCACGCCCAACAAATTGGCAGCGGCTCGGTCTTAGAGGTGATAGAGGCGAAAGCAGCTTTAGCCATGGCTGAAGATGAATACAATGAGGCCCAGGCGACCTGGGTGATGGCACATATTGATTTGCTTCATGCCCTGGGACGGTTAAGGGATTTGATCAAGAAAGGATAATGAGTGTGAGGATTTTAATTGGTTTGTTGGCAGTTATTTTAATTGGCGGCTGCTCTGGGAAAAAAGATTTTAAAGATATGACCTTTTCCGGAACTATGGAGATGACGGAACACGTGCTGGGTGTCAAGGCAGCCGGACGGCTGACAACGCTCAACGTCAAAGAGGGGGACTTGGTTAAGAAAGGGCAGTTACTGGCGACCTTTGATCGTTTTGAGCAAAACAAAAAGGATTACGCGCGCGTCGGTGTTCTTTATACAAATGGCGGAGCCAATCAGCAGTCTTTGGAAAATGCCCGCTTAGCAATGGAAGATCAAGAAGTGATTTCTCCTTTAAACGGCATTGTTTTAGTCAAAAGTGCCGAGACAGGTGAGATCATTCCTTCCGGCGGCGGCGTTGTAGTTATCGGAGATCCCTATGATCAGTGGGTCAAGATTTTTGTTTCCGAAGATTTGATGCATCAGTTGAGCATCAATCAGACGGCAACGATTGCGGTGGATGGAAGTAATAAAACATACAAAGGTCATGTGAGTTTTATTGCTGATAAGGCTGAGTTTACCCCGCGTAATGTCCAGACTCCTGAAGAGCGCGTCACCCAAACATTCGCCATTAAGATTGCCGTCGATGATGCAGATGCGGATCTTCATGCAGGCGTGGCTGCCGATGTGAGGTTTAATTGATATGCCGGGTATAGCCATCAGCGCGGATAAATTGACTAAAAGATTCGGAAAATTCACCGCGGTTGATGAGATTTCATTTGAAATTCCGTATGGGTCTATATTTGGTTTTCTGGGAGCCAATGGCGCTGGAAAAAGCACCACCATCCGTATGCTCTGTGGTATTTTGGCGCCTACCAGCGGTACGGGCAAGGTGGGTGGTTTCGATGTTCAGACCCAGCCTGAGCAGATTAAAGCTGTCATCGGATATGTTTCGCAGCGTTTCAGTCTTTATACTGATTTAAATGTGATTGAAAATTTGTTCTTTTACGGGCAGATTTACGGACTAGAGGGTTCTGCCCTACACAATCGTATTAAAGAAGTTTTAGTGTTGACGAGTTTAGACCGTTTTCAACAGCGTCTTGCCGGTGATCTTTCAGGGGGAATGAAACAAAAATTAGCTATCGCTAATGCCATTTTGCATAAACCTAAGATTATTTTTCTGGACGAACCCACGGCTGGTTTGGATCCTTTGTCCCGCAGGGCAATTTGGGAACTTTTATATCAATTAGCTGAAGGCGGCACGTCTTTGTTTGTGACTACCCATTATATGGAAGAAGCTGAGCGTTGCAACACGATTGCCTTTATCAGTGACGGGAAGATATTGAAAATTGGCCAGCCGGCAGTCCTGCGCCAGCAGCTTAATGGGCAGATTCTGGAAGTGGCTTGCCAACCTTTGATGAAAGCGTCCCGTCTTTTTTTAACATTAGAAGGTGTCCGTGGGGTCACGGTGTATGGAACTACTTTAAATTTAAATGTGACTGATGAGAAAGCTGTTGAAGCACGCGTGGTCGACGTTGCCGGCAAAGAAGGGGTGACGATCAGTTCTATTAAACCCATCGCTGCCTCGCTGGAAGATGTATTCTCTGAATTAGATACGGGAAGGTCTAAAACTGATGCGTAATATAAAGGCTGTTGCTTTTAAAGAGTTTATTCAAGTTTCGCGCGATCGCCGTACACTGATGCTCCTTTTCCTTATGCCCATCATGCAGCTGATGATTTATGGTTATGGCATTAACACCGATGTCAAACATCTGCCTACCTATGTGTATGACCAGGACCGCACTTATTTAAGCCGTCGTTTGATTAACTCTTTTACTCAAAGCGATTATTTTACAGTCAAGGCCCAAGCAAGTTCTTTGGCCCAAGCGTATTCAGCTTTGGATCGTGGTTTGGCCCAGTCGGCCTTGGTGATCCCTCCGGACTTTACCGCGAATTTGTTAAAGAAAAAAACAGCACAGATCCAGCTTTTAATTGACGGCACAGATTCCACCCCGGCGAATGTGGCGCTTAATTCCAGTCAGGCGATTGTTAATGCTTTTATGCAAAATGAAGGATTGATCCCTATACAAGTGTCTCCCATTGATTTTCGTCCACGCCTTTGGTATAACCCGGACCTTAAAAGCACCTATTTCATGCTTCCGGGATTGATTGGTTTGGTTTTGCAGTTTTTGATCCCCATGATTACAGCCACGGCCATTGTGCGCGAGAAAGAAAGGGGGAATATCGAACAGCTTTTAGTAACCCCGATCAAGCCTTATGAGTTGATTTTAGGGAAGATAATTCCTTATATAGCCATTGGAATAGTCATTGCCATCAGTATTATTACAATAATGCACTATCTTTTTGTTGTGCCTATCCATGGAAGCATCGTCACTTTATTTTTCCTGACCTTGGTCTTTTTGATTGTATGTTTAGGAATAGGATTGTGGGCATCGACCGTGGCTGACAATCAGCAGCAAGCCTCACAAATGGTCATGTTTTTTGCCATGCCTTCGATTTTACTTTCGGGTTTTATTTTTCCATTGGCAGCTATGCCGCCATGGGTGCGCGATATCAGTTATTTGATCCCCATGACCTATTTTTTAAAAATCGTCAGAGGGATCATTCTTAAAGGCCTGGGCTTTTTTGATTTGATCGACCAGGTATGGCCCTTACTGCTCATGGCGGTCCTGGTCATTGTTTTTAGTATTCGACGTTTTTCAAAAAGGATGGCATAATAACAAGAGGAGAAAATATATGTCTGAAGAAAAAAAAGAAGGAAGCTGCGGTTCATCCAGCGGGTGCAGTTGTTGTAAAGGCGCCAAGTTGATATTCGGTCTTTTACTTGCTGCTTTTATTTTTGCTTCTGGGATGTGGTTTGCCAAATCCCACTGTCATTATCATATGGGCGGCGGTAATTATTGCCCCTTTAGTGCTCCTGAGACTAAATAGTTAGGGATGCCGGGCAGGTTCAATGTGCACCAGCACATCAGCGATGCCTAAAGAAGATTTGATGAGTGCGTCTTTGACTTCATGGGCAATGCCATGGGCTTTGTGGACTTGCATATCGCCGTTGACTTCCACATGGATATCGACGAATAAGCTTAGACCGCTTTTACGTACGCGGCATTTTTCAATTGCAGCAACTCCCGCAACGCGTCCGGCGATACTGCGGATGGTTTCTTCAGTTTCAGGATTGGGGGCGTAGTCCATGATTTCCTGGACGGCGTGCTTTAGCATATTAATGCCGTTAAAGATTATAATACCGCTGGCCGCAAGAGCAGCCCAATCATCTGCGCTTTCATAACCCTTACCGCCTATAATAGCAACGGAGATGCCGATAAATGCAGCTACGGATGTCAAAGCATCCGAACGGTGGTGCCATGCTTCTGCCGTTAGCGACAGGCTATTGACTGATTTCCCGACGGAATATAATAATTTAAAGAGGATTTCTTTGATGATGATGACCAAAACAAGGACAATCAGGGTGAAAAATGCCGGGGTGTGATGAGGCTGCATGATCTCAAGGGTGCTTTTGACGGCAATGCCGATACCCGCCATCAAAAGAATTACAGACACGCTCATCGCAGCTAACGATTCTGCCTTGCCGTGCCCGTAAGGATGGTTTTCGTCCGCAGGCATTGAACTGATTTTAATGCCTCCTAAAACTACTACTGATGAGAAAATATCCAAGGTAGATTCAATGCCGTCTGCCAGTAAGGCATAAGAATTTCCAAAAATACCGGTGAGGATCTTGATGACGGCAAGAATGACATTTGAGGAGAGTCCAACCAATACAGTGCTGACGCCGCGGTCAAAACGATTTGGGGGCTTGAAGCCCTGAGAAGACATAAACTAATATTAATCCATCCAATGCCATCACGCAAGCGTAAGCTTGACGGATTTAGACTCCGGGTTATAATGATAAAAATTTTTTAAACCTCAATAAAGGATATATATGAGCAATCAGGTGATTTCTTTTGATTATGTGTTGACGGCCAAAGGTGGCAAGGTTATTGATGCTTCCACTAAAGGAAAACCATTGATCTTTATTTCCGGGCTTGGCCAGATTATTCCG
>Ga0265338_10006967_pt1 | contig 14204 bp, 6 predicted proteins | sample 42126metaG_FD_193579 | JGI IMG/M metagenome (GOLD analysis project Ga0265338, IMG submission 193579) | Rhizosphere microbial communities from Carex aquatilis grown in University of Washington, Seatle, WA, United States - 4-21-26 metaG | ecosystem: Host-associated > Plants > Roots > Rhizosphere >... | reverse complement strand
ACGGCGAGATCCATCTGCAGGCGGCGATCCGCATGCGTATGGCGAAGCCGAACGGCGAGGCCGGTACGCACCTCGTGTCGACCACGGTCGGCCGCGCGCTGCTGCACGACATCTGCCCGCCGCAGGTTCCGTTCGACGCGATCAACCGCGTGATGGGCAAGAAGCAGCTCGCCGAGCTGATCGATCTCGTCTATCGCGAGGCAGGCCAGAAGGCGACCGTGCTCCTCGCGGATGCACTGCGCACGACCGGCTACACCTACGCGACGCGCGCCGGCATCTCGGTGTGCATCGACGACATGGTGATCCCGCCGTCGAAGGAAGTCCTCCTGGGCGAAGCTCAGAAGGAAGTCTCGGAGATCGAGGAGCAGTACACCGAAGGCCTCATCACCGACGGCGAGCGCTACAACAAGGTGGTCGACATCTGGGCGCAAGTCGCCGAGGCGATCGCCAAAGACATGATGAAGGAGATCTCGACCGACGAGTTCAAGGACCCGGAGAGCTCGACGATCAAGAAGGCGCCCTCGTTCAACTCGATCTTCATCATGGCTGACTCGGGCGCTCGCGGCTCGCAGCAGCAGATGCGTCAGCTGGCCGGCATGCGCGGCCTGATGGCGAAGCCGTCCGGCGAGATCATCGAGACGCCGATCACGACGAACTTCCGCGAAGGCTTGTCGGTGCTGCAGTACTTCATCTCGACCCACGGCGCTCGCAAGGGCCTCGCGGACACCGCGTTGAAGACCGCAAACTCCGGTTACCTGACCCGCCGGCTCGTCGACGTGTCGCAAGACACGATCATCAGCGAGTTCGACTGCGGCACTCGCCAGGGTGTCGAGATGATGCCGCTGATCGAAGGTGGCGAGATCATCGAGCGCCTCGGTGACCGCATCCTCGGTCGCGTCGTGCTCGAGGACATCGTCGACCCGTACACCGGCGAAGTCCTGTGCCCGGCGAACGCAGACATCACAGAAGAGCACGTCAAGATCATCGACAACGCGGGTATCGACCGCGTGAAGATCCGCAGCGTGCTCGCGTGCGAGACCCGTCGCGGCATCTGCTCGCTGTGCTACGGCCGTGACCTGGCTCGCGGCATCATGGTCAACATCGGCGAAGCGGTCGGCGTGATCGCAGCGCAGTCGATCGGCGAGCCGGGTACCCAGCTCACGATGCGTACGTTCCACATCGGTGGCGTCGGTCAGATTCGTACCGAGCAGAGCTCGCTCGAATCGCGCAACGAAGGCACAGTCAAGCTCAACAACGTCCAGCTGGTGAAGCGCAAAGAGCACTCGGTGGTGATGAATCGCCAGGGCGAGCTCGTCCTCGTCGACGAGATCGGCCGCGAGCGCGAGCGTTATGGCCTGCAGTACGGTGCGCGCTTGATGGTCGAGGACGGCACGCGGGTCAAGGCCGGCCAGCTGCTGGCCGAGTGGGATCCGTTTGCGATGCCGATCGTGACCGAGGTCGCGGGCTACGTGAAGTACGGCGACATCGTCGACGGCGTCACGATGCTCGAGGCACTCGACGAGCAGACCGGCTTGTCGCGTAAGACGATCACCGAGAGCAAGGATGCGGACAGCCGTCCGCGGATCACGCTCAAGGATGCCGACGGCAACACCGTCAAGCTCACCGGCGCGTACTCGCTCAACGAGTCGGCCGAAGCTCGCTACTACCTGCCGGTCGGCTCGAACATCTTCGTCAACGACGGCGACTACGTTGAGGCCGGCGATGTGATCGCGAAGATCTCGCGCGAGACGACGAAGACGAAGGACATCACCGGCGGTCTGCCGCGTGTTGCCGAGTTGTTCGAGGCTCGCAAGCCGAAGGACCACGCGGTGATCTGCGAGATCGACGGCGTCGTTCACTTCGGCAAGGACACCAAGGGCAAGCGCAAGGTGCTCGTGGTCCCCGAGGTTGGTGACCCAGCCGAATACCTCATCCCCAAGGGCAAGCACCTCTCGGTTCGCGAGGGCGATCGCGTCCGCGCGGGTGAGGCGCTGATGGATGGCCCGGCGAACCCGCACGACATCCTCAAGGTGCTCGGCGAGCGCGCGCTCGCGAAGTACTTGGTCGACGAGATCCAAGAGGTCTACCGGCTCCAAGGTGTGCGCATCAACGACAAGCACATCGAGGTTATCGTTCGGCAGATGCTGCGCCGCGTGTCGGTCACCGATCCGGGCGACACGAACTTCTTGGTCGACGAGCACGTCGAGAAGCACATCTTCGAAGAGGAGAACGAGCGCGTGATCGTCGCCGGTGGTCAGCCGGCCAAGGGCGACGCGTTGCTGCTCGGCATCACGAAGGCGTCGCTATCGACCGAGTCGTTCATCTCGGCGAGCTCGTTCCAGGAGACGACGAAGGTGCTGACCGAGGCCTCGATCAACGGCCGAGTCGACTACCTGCGCGGTCTCAAAGAGAACGTGATCATGGGCCGACTGATCCCTGCAGGTACCGGTTTGGGCGCCTACAAGCGCCTGACGGTGGATGTCGAGATCGAGGACGAGGGCGGCGGCCAAGACGCCGAAGGCTACGGTCGCCCCGGTTACGGTGGCATCGACGCCCCCGAATCGGTCGAGGCTGCGGTCGAGTAATACCGACTCCTACATCGCCGCGTAGCCAACTGGTTATGTGGCGCTAGCGCGACGTCGAGAAATCCAGCTCGACCTCGCGCTTTTTGCTTTTCGGCGTCGGGTTGTCCGGCATTCGGACCCGGCCGCCGGCTTGCACTACCGTGGTGGCCATGAACTACGCCGGGATCGCTCTCGTAGTGCTTGCAGGCTGCACGTCACTGGATCCGATCGAGCGCGGAGTGTGCGGCAACGGGTTGCTCGAGCGGGGCGAGGACTGTGACTCGACCGATCCGAGTTGTGTCGCGTGCGAGGTCGCGTGCCGCGCGGCGAACGACTGCCCGACGACCGCCTATGCCTGCGGGGTCGACGGGTTCTGTCACGCGCCGAGCGGAGACGTTTCTCCGCCGACCGCCGCAAGCGCGTTACTCGCGACCGATGTCCGGATCTCGGACATCGATGGTGACGGCATCGGCGACGTGCTCGCGCTGTCGAACACGTCGGTGGCCGTTCGGTTCGGCGACTCGCACGCAGCGTTGTCCAGCTCGTACTCGACCGCGACGCCGGCGCAGACGGCGACTCCTGCGCTCGCCGATCTCGATGGTGACGGCAGGCTCGATGTCGTGATCGCGGGCGCGGATGGCCTCGTCGAGCTGGCGTCGCCGTACGGCACACCGTCGCCGCAGATCTCTCGTATTCCGCTCTCCGATCCGATGGGCAATACGTTCTCGGCCGAGGCGATGTGGCGAATCGACGATACCGTCGTCGGTGCGCTGCTCTCCAACGGCGACGGCCCGATGCAAATCGCGGTGCTCGCTTTCACGTCGGACGGGATCGTGCTGACCGGCGGCACGCTGTGCGACAACTCGCGCAGCGCGACCGACTTCTCGATCGCCGATCTCGACGTCTACAACGCGAGCGCGACCGACGCGGTGGTATCGGCGCCGACCGGTAGCGGCGCGACGCGCAAGGCGTGCGTGATCGCGATCCACATCAATGGCTCGGCCGCAACATTCGCTGACATCACGCCGGCCGGCGCGGCGCCGCAGCGCAAGCTCGTGTTCGCCGATCTCGATTTCGACAACGATCCGTGTCCGTCGTTGCTCGACTCCGACGCCGGCGGCGCCGGGCTACGCGTGTGGGACGGGGCGATGGCCGGCGGCCATTGCACGCTTGCTGCGACGACGACGACGTTGCCCACCGGCGACAACGACCCGACCACGGTCGCGATCGGGCGGATTCCGTTACAGCCCGGCATCGCCTTTGCGGGCAACGATGCGCTCGTGCTGTCGACCGGCATCGATCTCTACGTCGCTGGTTTGCCACCGACGCTCGCGCCAGTGTTCTTCTCCGAACGCCGGCTCAACGCCGTCGTCGCCGGCGACCTCGATAACGACGGCAACGTCGACGCCGTACTGTCGGCCGAAGGCGAGGACGATCTCGACGTCGTCTACCGCGTCGTCAACGGCTGGACGCCTGGGTTCATCGTCGCTCGGCTCGATACCGCCGGCGTCGTGACCGCGATGACGATCGGCGACTTCGACGGCAACGGCGTGAACGATGTCGCGTTCACCGAGCACTTGCTCGATCACGATCGGCTCTCCGTCGCGTACGACACGCCCGGCCGGACCCAAACCACGATCGCGCAGGGCACCCTCGATCGCGCGATTTCGCTCGTCCCGTTCCAGCTGCAAGACTCGACCGATCCGGTCGGCGTCGTCGGTGATTTGATCGTCCTCGACCAGCAGCAGGGTGTCTCGACGCCGCAGGCGGTGAGCATCGTCGAAGGCAGCCCCGACCGTACGATGCTCGCGTACTTCGATCCGCGGCCGAGCAGCGATCCGCCACCTCACTACGCTTATCGCGCTGTCGTCGCCGGCGACTTCGTCGCCTCGCCGGGCGCGAGCCAATTCCCGGATGTGCTCGGATTCGCGCCGGTGCTGTCCGCGACCAGCGGGCTGACGATCAAGATGTTCCGGCTCGATGGCACCGCAGCCGGGCTCGATCCGAACGATCCGCTCGATCACGCCGACGGCGTCGCGATCGCTGGGGTGACGTACTGCAGCGGCGACCAGACGGCGAGCGGCCCCTGCGTAGACGATGCGGTGTTGATCGCGTGGTCGACCGCGGCGAGTCATGACGTCGTGATCGGCGTCGATCGCGAATCGCCGCCGCGAGCGTTCGTGATCGATCCGTGGTCGGCAGCCCCGAGCGCGGTCACCGCGACCGCCGTGACCGCGAGTGTCCCCGCCGGCGCGACGATCCGGTCGCTGCGCGCGGTCGACCTCGACGGCGATGGCACCCCGGAGCTCGTCGTCGCGTTCGCGCCGGCCGTGGATGCACCGGCTTCGGACCCCGGACTCATCCTCGCGTGTGCGGTCGCCGCGAACGGCGTGCCGAGCAGCTGCAGCGACCTCGGCGCGGTGGTCGCCGGTGTCTTGCCCGGAGCGACGTGCTCGGATGCTTCCGCAGGGACGGTGGCGTTTCGCGATCCGACGACTCCGGCGTCGATCGGCACGCCGTTAGTCGCGCTGTGTCACGATGCCACCGGCGATGGCGTGTTGGTACGGATCGACTCGTCCGCCGGCAGCTACACCGCAACGGTGATCGCCTCGGGTCTCGCCGCGCTGCGAGCGATCGAGGTCGGCGATGTCACCGGCGATGGCGTCGACGACATCGTCGCGCTGCAAGGCGACGCCGGCTCGCGCTCGATCACCGTACTGGCGCAATGCAGCTCGCGCGATCTCGCATGTCAGCAGACGGCGGTGCAGCCATGAGCCGCTGGTTAGCCGTCGTCGTGCTCGCGGCAGTCGCCACGCCCGCGTACGCCGACGAACGCGCGGTCGCCGAGGGGTTCTTTCGGTCGGGCGCGAAGGCGTACAGCGCACAGAGCTTCGAGACCGCCGCTCTCGAGTTCGAGCAAGCGTACGTCATCCTGCCGTTGCCGGAGATCGCATTCTCGGCGGCGCAAGCGTATCGCCGCGCGTATCGCATCGCGCAGAAACCGCAGTTCGTGCGGCGTGCGGTCGAGCTCTACAAGATCTACTTGAGCAAAGTGAAGGCGGGCGGCCGCGTCGGCGATGCCGCGGACGGGCTCGGCGAGATGGAACGCGAGCTCGATCGGCTCAAAGCGAGCGGCGCGCAGCTCGCGGGCGCGGCGCAGCCGACCAAGACCCAGCTCGGGGTCAGCGTCAACGTCGCGGACGTTCGCGATGCCGGCGCGGTCCGCGAAGTCGGCGAGGGCCCACACGAGGCGATCAAGGGCCTGGTCGCGACGATCGACGGCAAGGCGGTCGAGCCGTTCGCGCTCGCCGACGTCGAAGCGAAGCCGCATGCGATCTCGGTTCACGCCGATGGCTATTTCCCGGTCGACAAGCAAGCGCTCGCGGTCGAGGGCCAAGCGTCGCTCGTCGAAGTCGAGCTCGTGCCGATGCCGGGTACGCTCGTCGTTCACACCGAACCCGACGCGCACCTCGCGATCGACGGTCGAGCGATAACCAGCGCGGCGCGGCTGCCGTTCGACGTCGCGTCGGGCACGCACCTGCTCACCGTCACCCGGGATGGTCGCGAGCCATTTGGCCGCGAGGTCGTGATCGCGCGCGGCGTGCACCTCGCGGTCGACGCGCCGCTGGTCAAGACCGGCCGACGACGCGCGGTACCCTACCTGCTCGGGGCCGCCGGCGCGCTCGCGGCAGGCACGATCACGACGGGCGTCTTTGCGTTGGTCTACGACAGCCGCGCGTCGGACCTGCGCGCGCAGATCGCGATCGGCAATCGCCCGCCGAGCGATGGCGACCGCTACACCTCGGACGTCAGCTCGCGCGATCACTTCGTGACCGCGACGTGGGCGCTCGGCGGTGCAGCGCTTGCGGCCACCGCAATCGCCGGCGCGCTCTACTTCTTCGACCATCCATCCGCGGAGGGTGTACGCCTCGCACCGGTGGTGTCGGAGAGCGGAGCCGGCGCGGTCGTGATGGGGCACTTCTGAACCGTGATCGCAGGCCCGCCGTTTTAACCTTTGTCCGGCTGCCGGACCGAATCACCGCGCTTACAATGAGTTTGGGGAATGTCGGAAGCTACACCTGACCTGCCGGCCACAGCGGTCGTCGATCCGGACCTTGTCGCGGGTCAGGCGGTCGGTGAGTACCAAGTCGAGAGCAAGATCGGGCAAGGCGGATTCGGCGCCGTGTTCAAGGCGGTCCACCCGCTGATCGGCAAGGTCGTCGCGATCAAGGTCCTCGCGCGCCGGTTCTCGGTAGATCCCGACATGCTGTCGCGGTTCGTCGCCGAAGCGCGCGCGGTCAATCAGATCCGTCACCACAACATCATCGACATCTTCTCGTTCGGCCAACTCGAGGACGGTCGTCACTACTACGTGATGGAGTACCTCGACGGTATGGCGCTCGACGCGCTGATCGAACGCGATCGCCGGATCGCTCCGGCGGATGCGCTGCCGATCCTGCGCGCGATCGCCCGTGCCCTCGACGCCGCGCACGCCAAGGGCATCGCTCACCGTGACCTCAAGCCGGAGAACGTATTCCTCGCGACCGATCCCGACGGTGGCTGGTTTCCCAAGCTGCTCGATTTCGGCATCGCAAAGCTGATGGCGCCGGAAGATGGCCTCAAGCACAAGACCGGCACGGGCGTGCCGCTCGGAACGCCGTACTACATGTCGCCCGAACAGTGCCGCGGTCGCGACGTCGATCACCGCACCGACTACTACGCGTTCGGCATCGTCGCGTACCGGATGCTGTGCGGGATGTTCCCGTTCGATGGCGACGACTACATGTCGATCTTGATGAAGCAGATCGGCGAGCAGGCGGCGCCGCCGTCCTCGCACGCGCCCGAGTTGCCGGTGGGCGTCGACGATGCCGTCGCGTGGCTGATGCAGAAAGACCCGTCGCAGCGCCCGCCGAATCTGATCACCGCGGTGCGCGCGCTCGAATCTGCGTTCGACGGAACTGGCATCGTCGTAGCGCGCGGGCCGATGAGCGCGGCGTGGGATGTCACGACCGGCGACCCCGGCAAGACCGCCACGCCGTGGCCCCCGAAACGCTCGAGCGATGTCCTACCGTCGACCCCCGCCACCCCGCTCGCGGTGTCGAGCCTGCAGGACGCACCGGTAAAGTCGAAGGCGCCGCTCGTGATCGGGTTGGTGGTCGCGGCGGCGCTCGTCGGCGGCGTCGTGTTCGTCGTGCTGTCCAGCAGCGGCGGCAATGGCAGTCATCCGACACAGACCGCGGCGACGTCTCCGACCCCGGCGTCACCGCCCGCGCCGACCCCGCCGCCCCCAGCCGCTGCCGTCCAGACCCCGCCGGCGGTCGCGGTTCCCGCACCTGCGATAGCTCCGACGATCTCGCTCGACATCACCGGCGCACCCGCCGGCAGCGAGGTCGTGCTCGCCGACCACGTGATCGGCTCGGCGCCGGGCTCGGTCGTGCTCGATCGCGGGACGGCCGCGGTCGCGCTCGTGATTCGTCACGCAGGCTATGTGCCGATCGCGAAGCGGGTCGTGCCCGACCACGACGACAAGCTCGATGCCACGCTGCACCGCAAGGTCGCGCCTACGGCGACCGCGCCGAAGCCCGCGACCGGCGTTGACTCGCACGATATCGAGAACCCGTTCCATCATTAACTCCTTAGCCTCGAGTGTCCATGACCAAGCTGATCCTGCTCGCGCTCGCGGTCGCGGCGTGCTCCACGACTGCGACGATCGCCGATGGCACTTGCGGCAACTACGTGCTCGATCCGGGCGAGGACTGCGATCAACCCGGGGCCAACTGCACCGCCGACTGCCGCATCGTCTGCGATCCGACGATGCGCGGTACCGTGTGCGCCGGATCCAACGACGGCACGTGCTGCCCGACGGGGTTCACCTGCGGCGTCGATGATGTCTGCCACGCCCCCGGCGGCACGCTGTCGACGGTCGGAATCTCGCAGCCGTTCGATGTAGCTCAGTTCCGCGTCGCCGATCTCGACGGCGATCTGATCGACGACGTCCTCGGCGTCAGCTCGAGCGCGGTCTCGGCGATCTACGGCGACTTGATCTCGCCGCTCACGAACGCCAACACCCAGAGCTCGCCGTTCTCGACCGGCCCGATCGCGATCGGCGACTACACCGGCGATCAACGGCCGGACGTCGTGATCCCGACCGCGGCCGGGCTCTATGCCCTCGAGACCTCGTCGGGCGTGCCTCAGCCGGTCGCGTTTCCTGCCTTCGTCTACACGACCGCAGTCGCCGCGCGGGTGGCGACGCTCGGAGGGGACCGAGCGGTCGCTCTGTCGTTCGATGTTGCGACCGCGAACGCGGTGTTGTCCGCCGACGCGATGACCCCGGTGCCGCTGTGTGGTCAGGCCGGCATCCAGCTCGGGAACATCGCCGGGCGGGGCCTGACCGCCGATACCGAGTCGATCAACACGGTGGGGACGCCGTTGCGCGTCCCGCTCGAGACCGAGACGAGCATGGGACTCGTCGTTTGCATCCAAACCCCGGCCAGCCTACTCAGCATCCCGTCGTACGAGTACATGGCGACGAGCGTGATCGGGACCGGAGGGGGCAACCGACTCACGCCCGATCCGTTCGCCGGCATGGCGATACCGGCGTACGGCGAAACGTTCTTCGCACACCTCGACAACGATCCGAGCCCGTGTCCCGACCTGGCCGTGCCGGTCATCGACAACACGAACGGCAACAACGATCCGTTCGGCGCGGGGCTCAACGCGACCGTGGTCGTTCCCGGCAAAGCCAACGCGATCGGTCTCGGCTGCACGCTCAATCCGGTTACCGCCGCATCCTCGCTCAAGGTGGCGGGCGTGCCGCTCGCGTCGATCACGATCACTCACCTCGGTAAGACGTTTAGCGCGCTGGTCACCGAAAGCGGCATCTATGACGTCAACGTCGGCACGGGCGCGAACGTGACATCGCCGGTCATCCCGGCGACTCGAGGGTGGCGCTACGCGATCGTCGCTGACCTCGACGGCAACGGCCTCCCGGATCTAGTCACGGTCGGAGCTGCGGCGGACGTCGAGGTGATCTTTCAACAGCCGGCGGTCTTGGGCGAGTCGCAATGGATCCAGCGGCGGATCACGACGACGGGTGCGGTTTCCCTCGTCACCGCCGGGGACTACGACGGCGACGGCTTCACCGATCTGGCGTTTGCCGTCGTCGATCCTTCTGATAGTCGGAGCGGCGCGATCGCGGTCGCGTGGGGCGGTACCGACGGATTCGCCGATCCGCAGATCTCGGTGACGCTCGACGAGTTCTTCTCGATGACCACGGCGCAGATTCCGGATCCATCGCAGCCGGTGGGGTTCGACCACGCCGACGACTTGATCGTCGCGCACGGAGCGCTCGCGGGAATCACGACGCCGTACGCGATCGACCCGGCGGACCCTTCTCAGGCGACGTATATCTACGGCTCGTCGACCCGCCTGTTGTCGTCGCCGTTTCGCGTCAAGCAAGGTGCGGTCGTGGCCGGCGATCCCGGCGTCTTGGCCGCGATCGGCAACTACGGTCCGGGGGGCGCGCTCGGTGTGCTCGGCGTGTTCAGTGTGCCGCAGCTAGGGAACGCTGCCGGTGAGTACGAAGCGGAGCAGCTGGGGCCCGAGCCCTACGGCGACTTCACCCAGACCGCGGGCGTGCTGTTCGACGTGTGCGGCCAACAGCCCGCGTGCGTTCAGTCGGCCAAGCTGTTCAACATCGCGCTCGGCGCGACCGGCGAGCTGTTGCTCGCGTTGCGCGGCGATCACGTCTACGGCGGCAAGAACTCGCCGGCCGGAACCGATGTCGGCGCCGACGAGCCGTACTGCGGTAGCTACTACCTAGCAACCTCCGGATCGACGCCGAGCTGGAGCTTGACGAAGTGCCACGATCTCGTCGGCGACCCGCAAGGCGCGGTCGACCTCACGACCTCGCCCTGGAGCTCGGTGTACGAGGTCGCATCGAGCAAGGTGCTGACCAACGACGGCATGACCGCGCTCATCGTGTTGTCCAAGCTCAACACCGCCAAAGCGTACGAGGCGGTGTTGTGGAACCTCACGATGGTGAATGGCGCGCCTCTGTTGTCGAGCCCGGTAGCGCTGTCGATGGAGCTCGGCACCACGCTAGGGATCGAGAACGTCAACTGCTACGACGCGACCTCGATCGAGCTCGGCCAATACACCGATGCGAGCGGCGCGGTTTTCGGTGCTGATGGCCCGGACATGGTCGTCGCGTGTCGCGCCCCGAGCACGCTGTCGGGGACTGGGTTCTCGATGCAGCTGTTCATGAGGTTCACGAATGCGAGCGGCGTCGCGTACGTCCCGGCGATCGACACCGGCCAAGACACCACGATCGAGCTCCACGCAGGCGACCTCAACGGCGACGGCCTCGACGACGTCGTCTATACGGTTGGTTCGACCCAGCAGGGAACGATCCACCTGTTCACGCAATGCGACAGCCATGGCGCAGGCTGCGACCGCTCGGGAGGCTCGCGATGAAGGCCCTCGTCATCTGCACCGCGTTGCTCGCTGCGACCTCGATCGCGCGCGCCGAGGATCGCGCGAAAGCCGAGCAGTACTTCCGCGCCGGCGAGCAGGCGTTTCGCCATCAGAGCTTTGCCGCCGCCGCCGAGAGCTTCGAGCTGGCCTACAAGGAGATGGAGATCCCCGAGATCGCGTTCTCGGCGGCGCAGGCGTACCGCCGCCAGTATTTCATCGAGCCGAAGCCGCAGTACTGCAAGCGCGCGGTCGAGCTGTATCGCGTGTACCTCGCGAAGGTGAAGAGCGGCGGTCGAGTCGGCGATGCTTCGGACGGTCTCGCCGAAATGCAACGCGAGCTCGATCGGCTAGGCGGCGGTGGCCAGACCTCAGCGCCGCGCGTCGACGCGACCCGCGTCATCATCAACGTCACGGTCGGCGAACAGAAGACAACGATGACCGAGCTGTCGATGCTGCCGGCGTCCGATGCGCTCGGCGCTACCGCGATGCTCGACGGCAAACCGGTCGAGCTGTACACGCAGATCGACGTCGCTCCCGGCGAGCACACCATCGCGATCGCGGCGGACGGCTACATCCCGGTCAGCGAGACCCGCAAAGTTGCGTCGGGCGAGACCGAGCCGATCGAGATCCGGCTCGTCGAGAAGCCCGCGCGGGTGACGTTTGCGACCCAGGGCGATGCCCAGATCGCGATCGACGGTCGGGTGCTCGGTACGACGCCGCTCGCGACGCAGGACGTATCGTCGGGAAGCCACGTGCTCGTCGCGATGCGGCGCGGTCGCGAGACGGTGAGCCGCTCGCTCGTCCTCGCACGCGGCGAGGTCAAGACCGTGACCATCGCGATGCGACCGACCGGGCGGCGTCGTGCAGTGCCGTGGCTCGTCGGTGTGGGCGGCGTGCTCGCGCTCGGCAGCGGCGCGACTGCGCTCGTCGCGGTGCTCGCGGACAACAAGATGAGCGACATCGAGCATCTCCGCGAGACGGTCGGCATCAGTCAGAAACAGTTTGCCGACTACCGCAGCTACACCGATCGCCGCGACAACTTCCGCGATACGGCGTGGGTGCTCGGGAGTGCTGCGGTGGTCGCGGGTGCGACCGCCGCGGTGCTGTACTACTTCGATGCACCGGCCGCTCCGCCCGAGCGGATGGTGGTCCCGGTCGCATCTCCGACGAGCGCCGGCGTTGCGGTCGTGGGCCGGTTCTAGCCTTGGCGCCGGGCCGGCCTGCGGCTATAAGCTTTCGCGTATGGGAACGACGACGGGTAAACGGCTAGCGGCCGTGGCGACGACGCTGACCTTCGACAAGTTTTGGGCCTGGCTGCAGGATCACGCGAACTGCATCGTTCGCGCCGGAACTCCTGAGGTGGTGCTGCTCGACCACGATGATTTTCACTGGCGGCTCAAGACCGAGGACGAGCACACGTTGGTCGTCCAGCTCGGCCGCGCGAAAGATCTCGTAGGCGAGCTGCTGCTGTTTCCGGTCGAGATCGCCTATGTCCAGGTCGAACCGGCCGACGCCGAAGGCGAGTGGCTGTTCGAGTGCGTTGTCGAGTCCGAAAAGGCGCGCGAGGTCGCTTATCACTTCGTGATGGCGCACGAATACGACGACGGCGAGCATTCGCGCCAAGAGAAGTGGACCCACTGATCGGTTGCTAACCGCGTGGTACGCTACGCGGTGCGATGACGGACGAGGCGACTGCTCGCGTCGGCAGCCTCGTCGAGGGCCGCTACAAGCTTGTCGAGGTGATGGCCTCCGGCTCGATGGGCTCGGTCTACAAAGGCGAGCGCGTCCCGATCGGGAAGCTCGTCGCGGTGAAGTTCCTGCACGCGACGTTCGCGAACGACAGCGAGTTTCAAGCGCGGTTCGAGCGCGAGACCCGGGTGATGAGCAAGCTCGCCCACCCGAACTGCGTGTCGGTGCTGGATTTCGGCGTGTGGGAGAACGCGCCGTACCTCGTGATGGACTTCGTCGCCGGCACGACGCTGCGCGAGCGCATGGACACCAGCCCGGTCCCGGCGGCGCAAGCGCTCGCGATCGCGCGTCAGATCGCGTCGGGGCTCGCGCACGCGCACGAGCAGGGCATTGTCCATCGCGACATCAAGCCGGCGAACGTGATGATCAGCGACGAGATCGGCCACGGCGAGCGTGTTCGCTTGCTCGACTTCGGGCTCGCGCGGCTGCGTGGCAACGTCGGGCGCGACGCCACCCAGACCAACATGGTGGTCGGGACGCCAAACTATATGGCGCCGGAGCAAACCGTCCCGGGTGGCACGATCGACGCGCGCACCGACATCTACGCGGTCGGCGTCGTGCTGTTCGAGATGATCGTCGGCGATCGACCGTTCCACGCCGAGGAGACGCTGCAGCTGCTCGGCATGCATCGCGCGGCTCCGATCCCGCGGCTGGTCGATCGCGTGCCCGAGGGCACCGAGATCCCTGACGGGCTGCAAGCGGTGATCGACAAGGCGATGGCGAAGTCACCCGCCGATCGCTACCAAACGGCGATCGAGCTCGCGGACGCGCTCGACGTGCTGATCGACGGCAAAGCCGAGCCGACGGAGCGCGCACCGTCGGCGCCGGTGATCGCGGCGAAGAAGCGCCGGTCGTCGCTGTCAGCCGCGGTCGCCCCGACGATGCTCGACATCGACTCGGGCAAGACCGCGGTGCCGGCGCCGAAGTCATCGCGGTTCTGGCCGGTGGTGGCGGGCATCGTCGTGCTCGTCGGCGGTACGCTCGCGATGGCGCAGTATCTGATCCACAAGGATGCGGACAAACCCGCGGCCGGGACGCCGATCGCGGCGGTTAACGATGCTGCCGGTGTCGAGAAGGCCGCGGTCGAGCCGCCGAGCGATGCCGGCGTGGTGGTCGCCGTGGCCGCGATCGATGCGAGCGTTGGAGCGATCCCGGAAGATGCGGGCTCGGGGTCGGGGTCGGGCTCGGGCTCGGGATCAGACGAGATCGAGATGGATCCGACGACGGCCGAGGATCCAGATCCGGCCAAGGGCTCGGCGGGATCGGCGGAGGACGAAGCGGCGGATGCGCCGAAGACCCGCGAAGAGGTCGAGCAGAACGCCGGCTCGGCCGCGCCCCAGCTCGCCACGAACTTGCACGACGCGGTCGAGCTGATCAAGAACGGCCAACGCGACCTCGCGCTCGCTATCCTGCGCG
>Ga0265338_10006966_pt1 | contig 14206 bp, 11 predicted proteins | sample 42126metaG_FD_193579 | JGI IMG/M metagenome (GOLD analysis project Ga0265338, IMG submission 193579) | Rhizosphere microbial communities from Carex aquatilis grown in University of Washington, Seatle, WA, United States - 4-21-26 metaG | ecosystem: Host-associated > Plants > Roots > Rhizosphere... | reverse complement strand
TGTGGCGCTGTGGGCGCTGGCCTGGGCCGCGTGGGAATACGGCTATGGCTTCGTCTCGCTGCTGCTCGCCGTGCCGACCGCGGCGTTCCTGGTGCGGCTGTTCATGATCCAGCACGATTGCGGCCATGGCGCATTTTTCAGCCACCGTCTCGCGAACGACTGGGTGGGCCGCGTCATCGGCGTGCTCACGCTGACGCCCTATGACGCGTGGAAGCGCTCGCATTCGATCCATCACGGCACGTCCGGCAATCTCGACAAGCGCGGCACCGGCGATCTCGCCACCCTGACGGTCAGCGAGTATCGCGCGCTGTCGCCGTTCCGGCGCCTCGGCTACCGCCTTTACCGCAATCCCATCGTCCTGTTCGGTTTCGGTCCGCTTTACATGTTCGTCTGGCGCCACCGCTTTCCGCTGGCCACCAAGCTCGCCAACTGGCGCGGCTGGGTCAGCCCGATGGCGACCAATCTCGGCATCGCCGCGGTCGTGGTCGGCGTCATGTGGCTGGTCGGCTGGAAGACCTTCCTGTTGACCCAGGTCCCGATCACCCTGATCGCCGGCTCCATCGGCATCTGGCTGTTCTTCATCCAGCACCAGTTCGACGACACGATGTGGGCCGCGGATGGCGAGTGGAACGTGCATGAGGCGGCGCTGCGCGGCAGCTCATATTATGTGCTGCCCCGCGTGCTGGCCTGGTTCACCGCCAATATCGGCATCCACCACGTCCACCACCTCTACGCCCGCATCCCGTTCTACCGGCTGCCGCAGGTGCTGCGCGAACAGATCAAGCTGGCGGAAATCTCCCGCGTCTCGCTGCTCGAAAGCCTGCGCTGCGCCCGGCTCGCTTTGTGGGACGACTGCCAGCAGCGCCTTGTCACCTTCCGCGAAGCCCGCCGCCTGCCGCGTTAGCCGCAGCAAATGCGAACGCGCTTGCCGTTATCGCGGCGCTCTTTATAAATCGTCGCGCGATTGACAGCTTGTCAGCGCTGCAAGGCACGGGGGATCCTCCGAATCCTCAAGCTCGAAAACAATACGATGTGGAGACGGAAAATCCGCCCACGCTATCTAGTAGCCCGGGAACCCATTCATGACCCTTCCGCCCAACTGGCCCGCGATGTCGATCAAGGCTGCGACCGACGCGCTCACCGCGCCCGGCGCCCGCTTCGAGATGGAGACCGTCACCATCCGCGGCGTCCCCACCCGCACTTGGAAGAACTGCCCGCCGACCAACAAGGAGGTCTTCCTCGCCGGCCGGATGTATGGCGACCGAGAATTCCTCGTCTATGAAGACGACCGCTGCACCTACGAAACCTTCGCCCGCGCCACGCTGGCGCTTAGCCGCCAGCTTCAGAAAGACGGCGTGAAGAAGGGCGACCGCATCGCCATCATCATGCGCAACCTGCCCGAATGGGTCGTCGCCTTCTATGCCGCCGAGCTGGTCGGCGCGATCGTCACGCCGCTGAACGCCTGGTGGACGGGGCCTGAGCTGGAATACGGTCTGGTCGATTCCGGCACCAAGATCGCCTTCGTCGATTCCGAGCGGCTCGAGCGCATCTCCGAGCATCTGGTCAATTGCCCGGACCTCAAGAAGATCTATGTCAGCCGCTATGCCGACGACCTGCCGCACACCATCGTCGAGCGTCTCGAAGACACGATCGGCCGCGTCAATGACTGGGGCACACTGCCGCCCGGCGAGATGCCGAAGGTCGAGCTCGGCCCCGAAGACGATGCCACCATTCTCTACACCTCCGGTACCACGGGGCGGCCCAAGGGCGCGCTCGGCACCCATCGCAATATGACGTCGAACATCATGGCGGCCGGCTTCTCCGCCGCGCGCAGCTTCCTGCGCCGGGGCGAGGCGCCGCCGGTGTTCGCCAACCCGCTCGACGCGCCGCAGCGTTCGACGCTGCTCTCGGTGCCGTTCTTCCACGCGACCGGATGCTTCGCCGTGCTGGGGCCGACCGTGGTCAGCGGCGGCAAGATCGTGCTGATGCGCCGCTTCGACGCCGAAAAGGCGATGGCGCTGATCGAGAAGGAGAAGATCAACAGCGCCGGCGGCGTGCCGACCATCGCCTGGCAGATCCTCGAGCACCCCAACCGGCATAAATACGATCTGTCCTCGCTCGAAGCGATGGCTTATGGCGGCGCGCCCTCGGCGCCCGAGCTGGTCAAGCAGATCAAGCAGAACTGGCCGAAATCGGCGGCCGGCAACGGCTGGGGCATGACCGAGACCTCGGCCACCTGCACCACGCATTCCGGCGAGGATTACGAGAACCGCCCCACCTCCTGCGGCCCGCCGGTCGCGGTGTGCGATCTGAAGATCATGAACGTCGAAGGCACGCAGGACCTTCCGGTCGGCGAAGTCGGCGAATTGTGGGCGCGCGGCCCCAACATCGTGAAGTGCTACTGGAACAAGCCGGAAGCCAGCGCCGCGACCTTCGTCGACGGCTGGGTGCGCACCGGCGATCTGGCGCGCGTGGACGAGGAAGGCTTCTGCTACATCATCGACCGCGCCAAGGACATGCTGATCCGCGGCGGCGAGAACATCTACTGCATAGAGGTCGAGAACGTTCTTTACGACCACCCCGCCGTGATGGACGCGGCGCTGGTGCCGGTGCCGCACAAGACGCTGGGCGAGGAGCCCGGCGCCGTGGTGCATCTCAAGCCCGGCATGCACACGACGGAGGAGGAGCTCCGCCAGTTCGTCGCCGGCAAGCTCGCCGCCTTCAAGGTGCCGGTGAAGGTGGTGTTCTGGCCCGAAACCCTGCCGCGCAACGCCAACGGCAAGATCCTCAAGACCGAACTGAAGAAGATCTTCGCCGGGCCGCAATAGGCGCGCGCATGGTCCAGTCCAAGGCAAAGAGCGTCGCGGAGTATCTGAAAGAGGCCGACGCCGCGCGCCGCCCGGCGCTGGCGCAGTTCCGCAAGATCGCGCGCGAAGTCCTGTCCGACTGCGACGAGGTGATGGATTACGGCATGGCGGCCTATAGGCGCGGTGGCGAGCTCGTCACCGCCTTCGCCAACCAGAAGGGCTACATCGCCTTCTATGCCGGCCAGACCGCGATCGCCGCGCATAAGGCGGCGCTGAAAGGCATCGACTGCGGCAAGGGCTGCATCCGCTACAAGAACATCGCGAAGATCGACTTCGCCGTGGTGCGCTCGCTGTTCGAAAACATCGCGGCGCGGAAGCGATAGTGCTACACCGCCGTCATGGCGGAACTACGAGTCACGTCCAGTATTGCCATCGCGGACGCGGAATTGGAGGAGCATTTCATCCTCTCCTCCGGCGCGGGCGGGCAGAACGTCAACAAGGTGGCGAGCGCGGTGCAGCTGCGCTTCGACGCGCTGCATTCGCCCAGCCTGCCTGACGACGTCCGCGTGCGCCTCCTCAAGATCGCCGGCCACCGCTTGACCAAGGATGGCGTGATCATCGTGACCGCGCGGGAATCCCGCGACCAGATCCGCAACCGCGAGATCGCGCGCCAGCGCCTCGCCGAGCTCATCCGCCGCGCGACCATCGTGCCGAAAAAGCGCAAACCGACCCGGCCGACCCGCGCCAGCAAGGAACGCCGCATCGACTCCAAGAAACGCGACGCGCGGACGAAGCAGCAGCGGTCGAAGCGATTTGAGGATTAGAGTCGCCAACTTTCAGCCGCCATATCTTTGGCAATATCAAAAATAATCTTCTGCAATCAATACGTGTAGAAGCTTATATAGAATTTTAACACATTGAATTCGCTATGTATTTTGGCTTACTTCCAAATAACATTTGCTTCGGAACTACCTTGATGGCATGTTAGGCGTTAGTTCGGTGGGCCAAGAGGACTGCATCGGGTCTTCTATTCCGCATACAGACTTAGTCGGCGCTTAAGCGCTACTGGTGTTTTGTGTGCAGTAGAAAATCTTTGATGCCGCTTACCGACGTGATCTTGCAAGAAGTGTTATCTGCACTTGCGCCGACGGCGATTATAGTCGCTTTGCTGAAGTATGGTCCAAACTGGCTTGACGCGTGGAGCCGTTTTCGAGTCGTGTCAAAGCAACTGCAGCTGGCGAACGCGACGTCCATTCCAAACCTGACCCACACGGAATCGTCCAGAGCGCAACAGTTGGTGCCTTGTGCTGAAGATAGTCGGCCGAGTGGAGCAATACAGAGCTTGTCGCATCAGGACGTTTAGGCGGCAACCTGCGTCTCAACGGCGCGACTTTTGCCCAAGCCTCCGCTCCCGGTGCCACGGCTCTTGATGCTCATATAATGTCGAAGCTCATGGCGTGTCCCGTCATGGCTTATCCGCCGCCGCCTGCATCGCCGCGCGCTGCTGCATCCGCCGCGCCTGCTCCTCGGGATCCCAGGCGTGGCGCGGACCGGTCGTCAGCCCGCCATCGACCACGATGTGGGTGCCGGTGACGAATTCGGAATCGTCGCTCGCCAGATAGAGGCAGGCCTTTGCGATGTCGGCCGGCAGGCCCGCCTTCGGGATCGGCTGCGCGTTCGGCGCCTGCACCTTCATGCCGGCATCGATCGCCGCGACCATCTGATCATTGGCGCCCATCGCGCGCGCGCCGGCGCTGAAGATGTTGGTCAGGATCAGCCCGGGACAGATCGCGTTGACGCGGATAGCGCTCCGCCCGAGCTGCGCCGCCGTCACCGTCGTCAGATGGATCACGCCGGCCTTGGCGACCGAATAGGCCACCGGTCCCGCGCCCGCCTGCAGCGCCGCGACCGAAGCGGTGTTGATGATCGATCCGCCGCCGCGTTCCTTCATGAAGGGGATCACATAACGCGTGCCCAGCGCGACGGAGCGCAGCAAGAGGCTCATCGAGCGGTCCCACGCCTCGCCCGTCATGTCCTCGATGGTGTTGGGGCTGCCGCCGGCGCCGGCATTGTTGAACAGGATGTCGATGCCGCCGAACGCGTCCTTCGCCGCCTGCATCGTCGCCTTGATGTCGTCCTCTTGGGTGACGTCGCAGTGATGATATTTCACCTGACCGTTGAAGCGGCGCTCGAGTTCGCGCCCCTGTTCGTCCTGGATGTCGGCGGCCAGCACCCGCGCGCCCTCCGCGACGAACAGCTCGACGGTCCCGCGGCCGATGCCGGAGGCGGCGCCGGTGACGACGGCGATCTTGTCCTTGAGACGGTCCATGATTTTCTCCCGTTGATTGCAGCGAGTAGCGAATAGCGAGTAGCGAATAGGGATGCCAGTTGCCCCTATTCGCTACTCGCTATTCGCCATTCGCTCACTTCGAAAACACCCCCATCAGCACCGGCTTGGCGTAGAGCGCCGGCGCCTCGAAGGCGGCGACGTCGGGGATCGTGAAGGGCAGGTCGGCTGCGGCGTTCAACGTCGCGTTCAACATCTGCGCCGCGATATAGGGATCGACCGCGCGGATCGATCCGTCGGCGACGCCGTCGCTGATCATCGCGGCGAAGCGTTCCGATATCCGGTTGGCGCGCTCGACCATCATCAGGCGCATCGGCTCGGGCAGGGCGCTAAGCGCCGAGGAGCGCAGCAAAGGCCCGCGCTCCGACAATTGGAATTCCACCAGGGTCGCCGCCGCCGAGGATATCTTGTGCCAGTAGTCGCCGGCCTGCGCCAGCGCCGCCGTCTGCACGCGCCGCATCACATCGAAGGTGCGCTCGAAGCACTCGACGACCAGATCGTCCTTCGCGTCGTTGTGGTGATAGAACGAGCCCTTGGTCACGTTGAGCTGCTCGGAGATCTTCTCGACCGAGGCGCCGCGATAGCCGCGCTGGTTGATCAGCTTCGTCGCCGCGGTCAGGAACGTCTCGCGCTGGCCATCTTCCGCGTCGGTCGGCGGATCGGGCAGCCGCGCCGGCTCCCATTTCGCGCCGGCGGGCGCCACGCCCAGCGCCAGGATGTCGAACATGCGGTCGCGCACGCGGCCGTAATCGTCCAGGTCGTGGCGCGGCAGCCAGGTGACCGACCAATAGACCTGCTCCAGCAGCATGTGCGTCCGCGCCGTCGACATCCGCCGGTCGAGCCATTCATAGCCCGGCGCCTTGAACAGCGAGCGCACCTTGCGGAAGAACTGCCCATAGGCCTTGGCCACGATCGGCAGATGCGGCTCCTTCAGCGCACGGATGTCGTTGAACACCGCGATCGGCGCCTCGTCGCCCTGGCGGATGCGCCGGTGCAGCGCCAGATACAGGTCGAGGAATTTCAGCAGCCGCTGCGGCGGCTCTTCCTCCGTCAGCGCCTGCGTGATCAGCGCATCGAACCGCGCGATGCCGCGCAGATAGCAGGCGACCGCAAGGTCCTCCTTCTTCTTGAAGTAATAGGTCACGCTGGTCGTGATCAGATCCACGCTCGCCGCGACATCGGCCAGTGTCATGCCGCGCACGCCGCGGCGGTTCAGGATGCCGGCCGCCGCCGCGATGATCGCTTCCTTCTTCTTGTTGTAGCGGTCGGTGGCGCTGCTCAAGGGTGCTCCGAGGCCGGCATGTATTGGGCTTCCGCGGCCAGCTTGCGCAGATTCTCCTCATGATCCTTGCGGTCGATGGGAAAGCGCGAGATCACGTAGATTCCGATCCCGTACAACACGACCACCGACGGCAGATAGACGAGCGCCATGTTGCGGATGATCGCCGGATCGACATGGCCCGGCACCGCATTGTTCGGAAAGCCGACCAGCCCCAGCAGCAGCCCCGACAGCAGGATGCCCAGCCCCGACACCGCCTTCGCCATGAAGCTCGATCCGGCGAAGAACAATCCTTCGGAGCGGCGCTTGGTCTTCAGCTCGCTATCCTCCACCACGTCCGCCAGCATCGCCGTCATCAGGATGGAGCTGCCGATCGTCATCGCGCCCGAGATCGCGGCGAACACGAACAGCGTCGGCACCAGCCAGGGCGAGCTGTTCGACCAGAACACGCCGAACAGCCTTAGCATGATCGGGAAGATCGAGATGAACAGGCCGGTCGCGAACAGCGTCACCGCGCCCACCCGCTTGCCCAGCCTTTTCGCGACCGGCAGCGCGATCGCGAAGGCCAGCACGAAGGCCACCACGGTGCCGAAGCCCAGGATCACGATCTTGGAGCTCGGCAGCTCCCAGAAATAGGTGCCCAGATAGATCGCCATCGCGAAGACGAGGCCGGTCGCCGCCCCGAACGCGATCTGCGCCAGCATCAGGATGAGGAAGGCGCGGTTATAGGCGGTCTCCCACATCTGCTTGGCGTATTGCCACACCGAAGGTGCGCGCGCCGGCGGCTTGCGCAGGATCGGGATGAATTTGTGCGTGCCCCAGGCCGAGATCAGGATCGCCGCGAACATCAGGACGGCGGCCAGCAAGCCGTAATGGGCATAGCCGGTCTCGTTGAGCTGACCCACCTTGTGCGCCGCGTCGGGCGTCAGGAACACGCCGAGCGCCAGCAAGTACATCGTCATGCCTCCGGTCCAGGCGAAGAACACGCGATAGGCCGACAGCGCGGTGCGCTGATCGTAATCGTCGGTCAGCTCCGGGTTCAGCGCGGAGCTCGGGATCTCGTAGAAGCTGATGAAGGTCCGCACGATCACCGAGACGATGAAGAGATAGATGAGCAGCGCGCCCTGGCTCCAATGCGGCGGGTTCCACAGCAGCAGATAGCTGATCGCGACCGGCAGCGCGGAGAGATAGAGCAGCGGATGGCGCCGCCCCCAGCGCGTATGCAGATTGTCGGAGAACTGCCCGATGATGGGATCGAGCAGCGCGTCCATGCACAACGCCGCGAACAGGATGCCGGCGACGCTCGCCGGCGGCAGGTGCATGACCTGGTTGTAGAACAGCAGCAGGATGGTCTGGAAACCGTTGTCCTTGATGCCGAAGGCGATGGAGCCGAAGCCGTAGAACAGCTTGGTGCGCAGGCTTCCCACGTCGCGCTGCAGCGCGCCCGTCGCGTCGATTCCGGTCTCGATCTTGGCGTCCATGCGTGATTCCTTCTAACTCGGCGGCGCGCTGGCGATCGCCATGGCGGCCTGCGCCTCGGCGTCCGTCAGGAGCCTGACATTGGCCTCGTGCTGCTCGCGGCTGATGTGGTAGCGCGACAGGATGACGATGCCGATGCCGTAGAGCAGCAGCAGGATCGGCAGATAATACTCGGCCAATGCGTTCGGCGAGGCCGCTCCCGTCGCGGTGGCCTTGGTGAGCTGCAGCACCAGTCCGGCCAGGATCAATCCCATCGCCGAGACCAGCTTGTTGACGAACGTCATCGCGGACAGCAGCAGGCCTTCGGAGCGCCGCCCGGTCCTGACCGCGTTGTCCTCCACGACATCGGCCACCATCGATCCGAACAGGATCAGGCAGGTGATGCCGAGCGTCAGCGACACGCAGCGTTCGGCGAAGACCAGCGTGAAGAGAAGACCCGTGCCGTTGCCGGGAAACAGGCCGAGCAGCCTCAGGCCCATCGGCACGATCCCGAGCGCGACGCAGAAGAAATAGCAGGCCAGCGCCACGTTGCGCTTGCCGAAGGCGCGCGACAGCGGCCAGGCGATCAGCGCCGGCACGATGATGGCCGGCACGCCCGCGAAGGCGAGTCCGGCGACCTGCCGCGACGTGAAGCCCCAGAAATAGGTGTTGAAGTAGAGCTGCAGCGACGTCGCCAGCCCGATCGCCATCGCGCCGAACATGCTGGCGCAGAACACGACCAGGAACTGGCCGTGGCTCAGCGTCGTAAGGCCTTCGCGCAGGATCGTGCCGACGCCCGCCCGCCGCTCCTTCGGGGCGCGGAACAAAGGCACATAGCGCTGCGTGCCGCGCGCCGACACCAGGATGCTCACGACCATGATCAGCGCGCCGGCCAGCGCGAAGCGCGAATAGCCGGCCGGATTGAACCGCGCATCGGGATGGGCCGCGTCGGCGAACAGCAGGAGGCCGAACGTCGCGGCGTTCATCAGCACCACCGCCCCGAACCCGAACACATAGCGGATGGAGACGAAGGCGGTGCGCGAATCGTAGTCGTCGGTCATCTCCGGCACCATGGCGGAGCTCGGGATCTCGTACAGCGAAACGAAGAAGCGCACGGCCGTCGCCACGACGAACAGATAGACCAGCGTCGCGCTCTGGCTCCAGCCATGCGGCGGTATCCAAAGGAGGTAGAACGTCAGGGCCGCCGGCAGCGCCGCGGCATACATCAGCGGATGGCGCCGCCCCAGCGGCGTGCGCAGATTGTCCGAGACCTGGCCGATCACCGGATCGATGACCGCGTCGACGCAGAGCACCGCGGCGATCGCCAGGCTGACCGACCAGGGCTCCAGGCCGATCACTTTGTTGTAATAGAACAGCAGGATCTGCCCGAAGCCGAAATCCTTGATGCCGAACGCGATCGATCCGAAGCCGTAGAACAGCTTGGCGCGAAGGCTGCCGAGCTCGGCGCGGGTGACGGGAATGCTCATGCCGGTGCTCCGATGACGCAGCTCATCCGCCGGCCGCCGCGATCGTCACGCCGCTCGGGTCTTCCGATCCGCCCGGGGCGATTGCCGCGATGGGCGCAATCTCGGCAATCGCGGCGGCCTGCGCCAGGCGCGCGAGATTGTCCTCATGCGTCTTGCGGTCGATGCGATAGCGGCTCACCAGGAAGACCGCGATGAAATACAGCGTGAGCTGCGTGGGCATGTAGAGCAGCACGAGGTTGCGAACCGCGTGCGGCGCCACGATGTCGATGGTCGCCGGCGAGGCCTGTTTGGGGAAGGCGACAAGGTCGATCATCGCGCCGGCCAGCAGGATGCCGAAACCGCTCGTCGCCTTGGTCACGAAGCTGAGCGCCGCCGAGAACAGCCCTTCGGATCGCCGTCCGGTCTTGATCTCGCTGTCCTCGACGATGTCCGTGATCATGGAGGTGACCAGGATCAGCGAGGCGATGGCGAAGGCGACGCCGATCGTCAGCGTGACGAAGAAGACGAGCAGCAGCGCCGTCGACCCGTCGGGCGGCATCAATCCGAGCAGCTTCAGGACCATCGTGATGTTGTTGACCACCAGCGAGCCGACCGCCGTCGCCATATAGCCTTCCCGCTTGCCGAACCGGCGCGACGCGAACGTCGCCAGGGGCACCGAAAGGATCGCGGCCAGGAGCGCCGCCACGCCGATCACGGAAAGCTGCTGCGGCGTGAAGCGCCACAGATAGGTCCCGAAATAGGTGTTCAGCGTCGTCGTCAATCCGCCGGCGACCCCGCCGAACAGGGCGCCCAGCACCACCATCTGCAGCGACCGGTTCGACAGGCTCTGCGCCATCTGCCGCACGATCTGGCGCAGGCCCGGCCGCTGCTGGACCGCGATCTGCCGAAGATAGGGAATGCGCGAATGCGTGCCCCAGGCCGAAACCAGGATGCTCGTCATCATCACCAGCGCGGCCAGGATGCTGTAGTTGAAATAGCCGGCGCGGTTGAGGATCGCCGTCGGCTGCGCCTTGGTCGCGACCATGAAGAGCCCGAGCGCGACCGCGACGGTCAGGCCGCCGCCCACCGCGCCGAACAGGAGGCGGAAGGCCATCAGCGAGGTGCGCTCGTCATAGTCCTTGGTGAGCTCCGGCGCCAACGCGGCGCTCGGGATTTCGTAGCAGGCGATCACGATGCGCACGAGCACGGCGACGACGACGAGATAGGCGAACAAGGCCATGCCGTGCCAGTGCGGCGGATTCCACAGCAGGAAATAGAACACCGCGATCGGCAGCGCGGCGCCGTACATGAAGGGATGCCGCCGGCCGAGCCGCGAGCGCCAATTGTCGGAGATCTGTCCGATGATCGGATCGAACACCGCGTCGCAGACCAGCGCGATCATGATCGCAAAGCTGACAAGCGTCGCCGGAAGGCCCAGGACCTGGCTGTAGAAGATCAGCAGGAAAGCCGCGAAGCCGAAATCCTTCGTGCCGAACGCGGTGGAGCCGAAGCCGTAGACGACTTTCGTACCGATCCCAAGGCGCGGAACCACCGCTGGCCTCATCGTTCCCTCCACGCTCCGGCGTCGCGCCGGTTTTATTTTTGCCGCCAGCCTTCGTTGCGGCCGGCGGGAACGGCGGCGGTCAAACCGACCGCTGCCGCAACGTCAATTGAATGCCAAGGCGATGTCGCGCGCGCCGGACGCCGAACCAGTAGGACAGGGCAATCTTGCCGCGATGCTCAAGCCGCCAACCGCGCGATCTTCGGTTTAGAAGGTGTGGTATGGAGCCCGGGGTGTCAACCTTGCGCTGCCGCGCGCTAAGGGAACCGCTGTAAATCGCTGGTTCATCGGCGTCCGAAAATGGCCACACCCCGGCGGGCGATTGGTCCATGATGCCGCGCATGGACCTTCCTCCGCACGACGTCTGCTATCGCGCCATCGCCACGCGCGACGCCCGTTTCGACGGCCGCCTCTTCACCGGCGTCAAGACGACCGGCATCTATTGCCGCCCGATCTGCCCCGCGCGCACGCCCAAGCGCGAGAACGTCACCTTCTGGCCCAGCGCCGCCGCGGCGCAGGAGGCCGGCTATCGCCCCTGCCTGCGCTGCCGTCCGGAAATTTCGCCCGACGCCGCCGCCTGGCGCGGAACCTCGAACACCGTGTCGCGCGCACTCGCGCTGATCGCCGAAGGCGGCCTCGACGGAGATGGGCTCACGACATTGTGTGAGCGCCTCGGTGTCGGCGAACGCCAGCTCCGCCGCCTGTTCGACAAGCATCTCGGCGCGCCGCCCATCGCCGTGGCGCAGACCCGCCGCGTTCTCTTCGCCAAACAATTGATTCAGGAGACCCGCCTGCCGATGGCCGCGGTCGCCGATGCCTCGGGTTTCGGCTCCATCCGCCGCTTCAACGACGCGTTCAAGAAGCTCTATCGCCGCTCGCCGAGCGAGCTGCGCCGCCAGGGCGCCGCATCGGCGCCGATGTCCAGCGTGACGCTGCGCCTCGGCTACCGCGCACCCTACGATTGGGACGCGATCCTCGCCTTCCTCGGCGCCCGCGCCATCGCCGGCGTCGAGCTGGTGGAGAAGGACCGCTATGCCCGCACGATCGAGATCGACGGCGTCTTCGGCAGCGTCTGCGTCGCGCCAGGCCGCGCCCATCTCGAAGCGACGATCCGCTTCCCGCGCGTCACCGCGCTGCTCGCCATCGTCGCGCGCCTCAGGCGTCTCTTCGATCTCGATGCCGACATTCAGACCATCGGCGCGCATCTGGCCGGCGACAGCGCGCTGGCGCCGCTCATCGCGCGGCGTCCGGGCCTGCGCACGCCGGGCGCCTGGTGCGGCTTCGAGCTTGCGGTGCGCGCGATCCTCGGCCAGCAGATCACCGTCACCGGCGCGCGCCGACTCGCGGTACGCATCGTCGAGCTCGCGGGGAGCGACATCGCGCCCGAGCTGAGCGGCGACGAGCGCCTCGCGCGCGTCTTTCCCTCGGCCGCGCGCATGGCCGCGGCCGATCTCTCCGTCCTCGGCATGCCGAAGGCGCGCATCGCGGCGCTGAAGGCTCTGGCGAACGCCGTCGCCGCCGATCCGAAACTGATCGAGCACGCCGGCTCCTATGAAGAGACCATCGCGAAGCTGCTCGCACTGCCCGGCTTCGGCCCCTGGACCGCGCAATATTGGGCGTTGCGCGCATTGCGCGACAGCGACGCGTTCCCCGCCGCCGATGTCGCGCTGCTGCGCAGTCCGCTGGTCGCCGAGAAAGGCCGCCGCCCGACGCCCAAGGCGCTGCTCGCCCGTGCCGAATCCTGGCGGCCCTGGCGCGCCTATGCCGCGCAGCATCTGTGGACCGCCGATGCCGAACCCGCCTGAGCAATTCCTCCTCGACCGAGTCGAGACCCCGATCGGCGAACTCCTTCTCGTCGCCGATGCGCAGGGCACGCTTCGCATGCTCGAATTCGCCGACAAGCCCGAACGCTGGCGCCCCGAGTTCGCGCGCCGCTTCGGCAAGACCGAATTCGTCGAGACGCGCGATCCCTCGGGCCTGTCGTCGGCACTCGCCCGCTATTTCGACGGCGCACTCAATGCGCTCGACACGATCAGGACCGACGCCGCCGGCACCGCCTTCCAGCGCTCGGTCTGGACGCGCCTGCGCAAAATCCCTGCCGGCAAGACCACGACCTATGGCGCGCTGGCCACCAGGCTCGGCAAGCCTTCCGCGACACGCGCGGTCGGCCTTGCAAACGGCGCAAACCCGATCGCCATTGTCGTGCCTTGTCATCGCGTCGTGGGCAGCGATGGTTCGCTGACGGGTTACGGCGGCGGCCTCGAACGCAAGCGCTGGCTGCTCGACCACGAAAGGAAACACGCATGACCATCGCCGAACGCGCCAGGGCCTTCGCCGCCCTGCATGCCGGACCCAAGCTCCTGATCCTGCCCAACGCCTGGGATGCGGGCAGCGCCCGCGTGATCGAAAGCGCCGGCGCCAAAGCCATTGCGACCTCGAGCGCCGCGGTCGCCTGGGCGCATGGCTATGCCGACGGCCAGTACCTACCTTTCGAAACGCTGCTCGCGACCGTCAGCGAGATCGTGAAGACCGTTTCGGTGCCGGTCTCCGCCGACATCGAAGCCGCCTATGCGCACGACGCCGCGACCGCCGCGCGCACCGTCGCCCAGGTGATCGACGCCGGCGCGGTCGGCATCAATATCGAGGACGGCAACGATGCGCCCGATCTCCTCGCCCGCAAGATCGAGAATTTGAAATCGGCCGCCGCGAAAGCCGGCGTCGATCTATGGGTCAACGCCCGCATCGACACCTATTTACGGCGTCTGGTGCCGGCGGAGCAGGCCTATGACGAAACCGTCCGCCGCGCCGCGCTCTATCGCGAGGCCGGTGCCAATTCGATCTTCGCGCCCGCGCTGACCGATCTCGCCGCGCTCGCACAACTCGTGAAGGACGTCGTCCTGCCGCTCAACGCGCTCGCCTGGCCGGGCCTGCCCGACGCGCCTGCGCTCGAATCCGTCGGCGTGCGGCGCCTCTCGGCGGGTTCCGGCATCGGCAAGGTGATACTTGGCCACACGCTCACGCTCGCGAAAGCGTTCCTCGCCGACGGCCGCTCCGAACCCCTGGGCCAAGGTCCGCTGACCAACCCGGACGTGAACGGCATGATGCGCCGGACTTAGAGGCCGGCTCCAAGCAAAAAACAGGTGTCATGGCCCGCGACTGCGGGCCACCCAGTTGGGTTCCGCACGCGTTTCGCAGGTTTGCGCGCGACCAATGCTGTCCAGCGGCGCGCCCTATGATTACCTGGGTGGCCCGCAGTCGCGGGCCATGACAGCTTATTTCGACCGATGC
>Ga0265338_10006965_pt1 | contig 14208 bp, 12 predicted proteins | sample 42126metaG_FD_193579 | JGI IMG/M metagenome (GOLD analysis project Ga0265338, IMG submission 193579) | Rhizosphere microbial communities from Carex aquatilis grown in University of Washington, Seatle, WA, United States - 4-21-26 metaG | ecosystem: Host-associated > Plants > Roots > Rhizosphere... | reverse complement strand
CATCAATTTTATATTGCGACTATACGAGCAGTCTTCGGGTCGTATCGGAAATTTTCGATGCTGCCTTCCATGAGTTTTTCTATCGCTTCTTCAATCGCGGCTAACGGAACTAGGAACCACTCCTTAGGTTCGACTTGCGAACCGAAACGATCCTTCAACTCCAAATCCAACCTAGCTTGGCCAAAAAATTTGTGCAGCAATGCTTCAAGCCGATTCCTGTTGATGTTCGCAAGTTTGAACGTCGCTACGATTTCCACGTCGGCCAGCAGATAAGTCGGGTCTTTTTTCGCATTCACGATCCGGCTTTTCACGTCGCCTCCTGTCACGCCGATTTTGTGAATTACGGAACGGTTTTGCGCAACAAAGGGGTGTTCCGATTTGCTTTGGAGCACGTAGATATAGCCGGTGGGCAAATCAGCCGCTTCCACTTCGTCTGAAAACAGCGGCCCAAAATCCGTTGCGGTGATGCGACGGCTGGCCTTGTCCTTGTTCAATGCGCGCTGCAACGAGCGAAGCAACAAGTCGCTTTCGGTGCCGTTGCTGTATACTACGCGCAGCCTGCGGTCTGGACGCCCATAGTCGCTCACGAATGAATCGCCCATATGGGTGACCAAGAGCTTCTGACCGTCGAGAATGAACAACTCGCCTTTCTTTATCTCCGCATAGTCCTTGTACGGGAGGGTTTGCCGCTCGCCCGAATCAAGTTCGCTTTGAACCTTTTCAAAAATTGGCTGGAATTCAGCGAAATCCGCGCATGGATTTCGTTGTGCGACTTCCTCCGCGGCTTTAATTTCTTCGCGGGATCGGACATGCACAAGTTCAGTGAGGTCATCTGGGGCTGCTTTGACCCCCAAGGAAGCGAGCAGTGCTTCATCGGTTGGTTCGTCCTTGAACTTACTGGCGCTGGATTCCTCACCTCCGCCTAGCAACCCGCGAGCATCTAAATTTCTCAAAACTGCCCTACACTCCCCGGATGCTCGGATGCTATCCAAACGCAAAGAATACATGCGCTCAAAAATATCACGGTTTTCTCCATGTTGAGGTAACCGTCCGTTTTCTTCCACGAAACGCTGAATTTCCTCAAAGCCCGCAATAATGCGCTGCTCCTTGGCAGATAGCCCGCCGGACGAGACTGGATCGGCTTCCACGCCCAACTCGCCAAGCAAGTCCAAATCACTATCAGTAATATCGTCAGCCATTGGAACCTTCCTTCACTTTTTGTTGCAGGAAAGCAATGCCCTCTGCCATGCGTTTCTCCCATGGGTCCATGGCCGTCAGCGAAGGAAGCCTTCCTTTTTCCTGCTTAAAGCGTAGTGCTCGTTTCGCGAGGTCGCGCGCTTCGTCCAAGGTGAGATTGACTCGTCGCCCGGCGATTACCTCCGCTACGAGTTTCAGTCGTTCCTCGTTCATTGATTTGGCAAGAATGGAGTAAGCCTCACCAAAAGGATTGATTCGGTCAATTAGATCAATATCGAGTTCTGTTACCGACAAGGCGAACTTTCGCACACCGTCAATCAACGAGGTGTTTTTGGAATCTTCCGTTCCGCCATCGGTCAGCGATTTCTTGGCCTGTTGAACGAGGTTCAGCGCGGCGATGGCGTGCTGACGAACGGCTTCCTGATCGCCCTCGTCCAGACTTGGAAATTTTTCTTTCACAATTTTGCCCATGCGGACTTGCGTCAGTTCCTCTGGCACCAATTCACTATCGAACATGCCCCGTTCAATGGCCTGCTTGTCATGCACAAAGGCTGTAATCAATTCGTTTAAATCCTCACGGCAAATTCGCTCCGCCTCCCGACTTTTCGGCTCTGCGAGGCCCTTAATTTCCAATTGGACACGGCCCGTGTCCGCATTTACTCCAATGTTGCACTTATTCGGATCATAGCCCTCTGATCCGTAATCAAAACCGGGCGTGGGTTCATTATTCGGATATTTCGGCTTGAATTCAAATCGTGGCGCGAGGACCTGCTCCATTAGGAGGCTCGCGGCGATGGCTTTGAGTGTGTCGTTCACCGCCTCCACTACGGCATCTTCTGTGGCATCCGGCTCGGCGATCAAATTCGTGAAACGGGCGCGAGTCTTGCCCGGAGCGTCGCGTGTGGCTCGGCCAATAATCTGCACAATCTCCGTAAGGCTGGAGCGGTAGCCGACCGTCAGCGCGTGCTCGCACCAAATCCAGTCAAAGCCTTCCTTCGCCATACCTAGCGCGATGATGATGTCCACATGGCCGCGGTTGTTTTTCTGCGCTGAGTCTTTCAGGGCCGCAGAGACCTTGTCCCGCTTGGCCGCATCGTCGTCCACTAAATCTGCGATTTTCAAAATGGTTCCGTCGGCAGTCTTCACAAGCTGGAAGCCAGTTTTAGGATCGGTTCCCTGCCATTCGCCAAGTTCCTCAATGATATGTTCCACTTCGCGAATCTTATCTTTTGTGCTCTCGCGGGAATTGACGTTTGGAATGTGCAGGATTGTTTTCTCTTTAGGGTTCAAGACGCTCAGGATTTCGTCGGTGAAGCTGCCCGCATAGAAAAAATATCCGATGTCGAGCTGCTTTAGGTATTGGTATCCATTGAGTTGCTCATAATAGGTGTAGGTGACGGTATCAAATTTCGATTCATTCTCCGGGTGTAAGACGGCCTCGGCATCACCACGAAAATACGAGCCGGTCATGGCAACGATGTGGGCTTTGTTGCGAGTCATCAACTGGCTGACGTGGTCTCCCAGTCGGTTGTCTGGATTGGCAGAAATATGGTGGAACTCATCCACGGCGATCAATCGGTCGTCGAAGACTTCAACTCCGAATTTGTCCACGGCGAAACGGAAGGTAGCGTGGGTGCAGACCAGCACTTTATCGTCACTCGCCAAGAATTTTTTCACCGCTTCCACCTTGCCACCGTCAGTTCCCGGCGCATCGCAAAGATTCCATTTTGGCTCAACCTTCCAATCGGCCCAAAAGCCAGATTTACTTAGCGGCTCGTCGTGGAAGCTGGCCCCAATGGATTTCTCTGGCACGACGATGACGACTTGTTTGATTTTTTGATTTTGTAGCTTATCGAGCGCGACGAACATGAGCGCTCGACTCTTGCCGGAAGCCGGAGGTGATTTGATGAGCAGATACTGTTCGCCACGCTTTTGATAAACGCGCTCCTGCATAGGGCGCATGCCGAGAGGATTCGCGCGAGTGGAACTGCCATCCTGAGCGTAGATGACGGACACCGAAGGAACTGAAATGGGTTTGTTCATGCGTCGGAGGCTTTCGATTTGCGTTTGGCTGATTTTTTAGCCGGAGCCTGTCGTGCTGTCATCTGAGTATAAAGTTCAAAGAGCTTTTCTAGCCGCTCCGTGTCATTCTTGAAGCGTCGGCCAATGTAGATGCGCTCCAATGTTTCGTCGTTTTGCTCGTGCGCTTCGCGCAGGTGGGTAGGCATAGTGTCAGGATCGTAAAGCTCGGCAAGCGTCGCTGGGAAATGTGCCTCCCGAGCAAGGAGTATGTCCTCCGCGCAACGGGTGAGGTCTGCTTTGTGCGTCTCGGTCAGGATGGGGATTGGAAAAGTGTTCCAACCGAGGGTATTCGAGTAGGAATAATCTGAACGCAATCTGCCACATATTGCAGCTATCCAAGCCAGATGTATTTTGGACGATAATATAGCCAAGCACCACAATGGCCCCCGCTCCACAAAGAATGCTTTATTCGTAGGAATAACTTTTCCATCGGCCAATCCGACGGGGAAATATTCTCTGTTTTCTGATGACACGATGGGAACGAAAATTTTGCGATTCCCATCGCCTTTTCTTTCGCGGAACTGGTATGGCCTTGAAGCGAGTTTGTTAACTGCGGCATCGCTTGTTTCCAATCGTTCTTTACGGACGGACGCGATTCGACTTTGAATCTCTGGGAACGACTCCGCAATAGTTAAGCTGTCACCATCCAGCCACAGGCAATAGCGCTCCTTACCGTTAATAAACTCCGTCGACCCGAGAAAGCGCTTGGTCAATTCCGCTGGAAAACCGCGATTTAATAGGGCACGCTTTTCGTCGAGATTGAGAATGAGACCTGCTGATTTTGAGTAATAGACCCCGTAGTCCATGGCCACATCTGTAAATTGAGGGCGCCTCGACGCGATTACCATGTCAATTTGGTGTTCTGTTAAATAAGGATTTATGTTTTCAACGATTCTTTTGCTATCGCCCGAAATTAAGCATCTTGGGCCTGCGTCATTAAAGTCTAGCCCGACGATAATCACCGTCACTCCAGCCTTATTTTTAGCCAGATTCGACCAGATGAATGAAGTATAGGCGAAGCGAATCTTGCAGCCCATATCTCTAAGCAATGCCCAAGTGATGGGCACTTGTTGCCCCTGACAGAGGCTGTTAGTTGCAACAAACGCAAAAGCTGCACGACAATGGGAATTATATCGGGCAGCCTTAAGTAGCCATCCACCTACATAGTCAACATTCTTCCAACTCGTCGTAACCGGAGAAAACACGAATTCCAGATCGCTTTTTTGGCTGTCTGACTGTTTGCGAGTTCCTGTGAAAGGTGGATTGCCACAGATATATGTCTCGCCCCCTTCGTTTTGAAAATCTATCTCTGCCTGATCAAGTGGTGTTTCGAACAAATCATCCGCACGGTTTTTCACCGCTTTGCCTGTCGGCGGGCAAATGCTGAGCCAGTCGAGCCGAAGCGCATTGCCACGAGTGATCCAATTAGCAGCCTCAAGTGGCAGAAACTCTGCGAGAGCTAACTTCTGACCTCGATAAAGCACGTCGCACTGATACTCGGCAATGATGAGAGCAAGACGTGCGATCTCTGTTGAAAAGTGGCGAAGCTCAATGCCACGGAAATTGGTGAGTGGAATGTCTGATGTGCGTTCAACTTCAGCACGGCGAAGGTTGATCGTCGCCTCAATTGCGCGCATTTCTTTGTAGGCGATAACGAGAAAATTGCCGGAGCCGCAGGCAGGGTCAAAGACTCGAATGTGAGCAATTCGCTGGCGCAGGTTCAGAAGTTTGCGAGCATTGTCTCCCGCCTCCTCAAGTTTCACCCGGAGATCGTCGAGGAAGAGCGGATTGAGCACCTTGAGAATGTTCGGCACACTCGTATAATGCATTCCCAAAGCTTCGCGTTCCTCAACATCCGAAACGGCTTGGATCATGGAGCCAAAAATATCTGGGTTGATTTTCGTCCAATCTAGGCTGCCAACATGCAGGAGATATGAACGAGCAATTTTGCTGAAACGAGGCACGTCCACGCTGTCGGAGAAAAGTCCGCCATTTACATAGGGGAAAACATCCGCCCAATTACGAATGTTGGCGGACTCGCGCTCGGTAAGCTTGGTGTTCATGGCGCGAAACAGTTCAGAAAGCACCTCGTGAGTGTTCGAAGAATCCCGCGCACTCATCTTTTCAATAGTGGCGGTAAACAGGTCTTTGCTTTTAAAAATGGCCGTATCCTCTGCGAAAAAGCAGAAGATCAGTCGAGCCATAAAATGGTTTAGGTCTTCGCGACGGCTTGCGGTAGCCCATTCTGGATTATCCTTAAGCAACTCGATGTAAAGACGGTTCAGACGGCCAGTGGCCTTGATGTCAAAAGCGTTCTCGCGGATTTGCCTGACCGTTGTAATGCCCGCAAGCGGCAGGAAAAAACCGAAGAAATCGTGAAAGTCCGCAAATGTGCAGGCAACTGTCTCGCCGTCCGCCATGTTCTCCGCCTCGAAATTTTTGCCATCGGTGGCGAGGATGAACTTGGCCTTTTGCCGGGTGGTTGCTGGACTCTGCCGCAGAGCAGCCAGTGTGGCGGTTACCTCGCCCTCGGGACAGACCTTGATATGGATGTTATTGCGCTGTAGGACACCGCCGGGAAGGTCGGTTTGGTTGGATTCTCCACTCTTCAACCGTTTGAGTGTGGTCTCTTTGTTTCCAAACGCTTCGAGGAAGGAGAACGGAAAGACAGCAGCGTCGAAGGGGGCTTCGGCTAGTATGGAAACGGCTTCTTCGATTTCAACCGCGTTCATGTTAGCATTTGGAGCGTGCCCGAATTGCCCGCAGATTTGTTATCGCAGTTTTTCGCCATGGCAGATGTTATAGCCGAAAATACGAGGAAATAAACAAAAATGGCAGAATGCAGACCCAAGAGGGTGCGGCGGAGTTGGGTTGGGCGATTGACCATGCCGCTGCCGAGATGTTTCTCGATGCCTTCTTTCGTCGTCGGCGCGGTGCTGGCCAGCATCTCGGCGCGGAACTGAAGGCCGAACTCCTTGTCCTGCACCCAGCGGCCCTCCGCCGTCACCCATTCACCGGCGCTGACGGATGGCAGCGAACCGATGACCGTGACCTGATCGCGGTGGCCCTTGGTTTTAACTTTGAGCACCGCGAAACCGTTTTCCTCGTTGAAAAAGGTTACGCGCTCGATCAACCCGGAGAGGCTTTCGGCAAACTGCTTTGTCGGCTGCGAGTGCAAGTCGCTGGTATGATGCGCTTGTTGGCGGGGCGCGTGCAAGCGGCAGCAGAAGCCGTGAATTTGCTTTCTCCCGGCTCACGCTGAATCCAGAATCAGTTCATGCTCGATGGAGATGCGGCGACACATGCAATTGTGTAAGCATTTTTTCTCGGTCGATTTGACACGTGCAGCCCAGCATCCATCCTGCTCCGATCAGGTTGTACAACGGAGCTTTTGGTTTTGGGGTGATCCAAAGATTATAAACGTTTTCACATTCACCCCGCCCCGCTTGCAATCGTCGTAAAGGAGTGAGAGCATCGAAAAAACCCCATGATTCAAAAAACGATTCGACAATCGAAACTGATTCCCCAAGTCAGTAAAGGGGTGGACGAATTGCATGATTTCATGGTGACAATGTTCTGGCAGGATGGAGAGCAAGGGCGAGCGGGTTCTGGGGTGCTGGTGTATTCGTGTGGCGTCCATGGAATACTAACTTGCCATCATGTTTCAAAACCTCTCATGGAGTTTGAAAAGTTTGCATTGTCCATCGCCGACCATCCGCATTCGTTGTGGGTGAACACGGCTCATGTTGAACACCTTGTCATTGCTGAAATGAACAAGGATGAAAAAAAACTAAAAGATGGCCCCGATTTGTCCTTTATTATCATTCGCGACGTAAAACTTTTGGCGATAATTAAAAGCAAAAAGTCATTCACGAATCTGGATACACAAGACATTTCCATTTTCAAAAACAGACCGTTAAAACAAATCCCGTGGGGTGTTGTTGGTTGTCCGTTTCTGAACAGTGTTTACGAAAAGCAGGCGAACAGCTTAACAGTGGGGCTTCGCGATTTCGCTGGAATGGCAAAATTTCGTAATCGAAAAGTACGAAAAAGCTATGACTATTTGCAACTCGGAATGCCCAGCGACGGGAAAAATTATCCCGAGGATTTTAAAGGGTTAAGCGGAGGCGGAATGTGGGCAATCAATCTCAAAGGGCCCAAGGAAAATCCAACGCCAGAAAATGTTACGCACGCACGCCCCGTGTTGGCTGGAATTACTTTTTTTCAATCGTTACCAAACAAAAAATGGAGAACTGTTACTGGACATGGCTTTGATTCGATTCATGGCCGTTTCAAGAAGAAGCTGAGACAGCATTTGCGCCGAAAGTAATCTGTGCGCCTAATGGAGCGTATGGAAATTCCGCCCATATCATTTACAGAAATCCAAAGACTTTTCAAAGCTAGCGAAACTGTAATTTCACGTCATGCTGCGAGCATTCACCTTAAGGGCGGTTCGGTTTTCTCTGGGGTCTACGCGAAGGCTTGTGGTTACGAGGGCATATTGACTGCGGGACATTGCGCTCTTGGTTTTTTGAGAGGCGACCATGTCATTTTTTCCATTTCCGAATCGTGGCACGAATTTTCAGTCACGCCGTCTGTTTTAGAACATGTTCTGGTAGGGTATGACAAAACGGGACGTAACCCGCCAGAACCAGACTTATCATTTGTGATCATTCGAGACCGAAAGGCGATTGAAATTATCAAGAGTCAGGGATTTCAGTTCTACGATTTAGATGCCCACATCGTTAGGGCCAAGGAGACATTTGAAAACTATGGTTTTCCTAAGTTTAACTGGTGTGTCAGTGGCACTCCGGGCGAGAAAGTTGAGGTTCCGAAGCGATACGCGGATGGAATGCGCGGAATGGTTGTTACCCCTATCAATTCCATGCAAGGGAACTTCTCTAGCCATGCTTTCCGAGGAGATTTCGATTACATTGAGCTTTTTTTTGCGAGTGGTGTTGCAAAGTTTCCTGATTCGTATGAAGGAGTAAGTGGCGGGGGCATTTGGTACCTGTGTTTCGTTACGAAGGACGGATTGGCTTATGACGTAGAACCCGTCCTTGCAGGCATCAGTATATCGCAGACAAAAGAACCGATTCTTGAGCGTGACTTACGAGTCCGAATGATTACCGGGCATGGCTGGTTTTCAATTTACAGGAAGGTAAGGGACGCACTAGCGGACAAGCGAGCTAGCGAACGTCAAACTTGAACAAAATTTGGCCAAATAGCGCAGTGATTTAAGTGCGGCCAAAAATTCGGTGAACGGCTTGCGCGTGCCACTTGGTTTCCTTGCCCTCCTCTGCCCGGTCATTCAGTTGGTAGTGTTTTTCGCCGCAACGCAATCTGATTCTCTACAGCTTGGATGTAATCGGCGGCATCCTTTTGTTCCACAATTTTCTGATGGTTGCTGATGAGGGCGGGGTGATAGCTGGGGTTTTCTGTGATCGCCAATTCACAGGCCAACGCCAGAGCAGCCATCGTTTCCTGATTTGCGGAAAGTGGGGCTTTGGGATTAGCGGCAAAAATCGCGTTCGGGTCGGTTGCACCTGCCACGAGCGCATCAGAAGCAATGTTGGGAAGTTCTGTCAAAGCTTCTGTGGGCAATAACCGAGGTGTTTCAAGATTGATTGCGACCTCAAGGCTATTCGCTGCTGCATCTCTTTTTGTCAGCGGCGTCAGACCGAAACGCTTTTCGACTGTCGCCAAGACGGAACTGTGATCGAAAACTTTTGAAGTCTCGCCCGCATCAGACCCAATCACCGTGCCTCTAGCTGTGTATGCCGAAATTACGATTGCCGGAACCCGAACACCCAAATGATTGAAAAGAAAGGCATACGCTATATTGGCGTATCTGGAGTCATCGCCGGTCGAAACCGCAGACGGGGGTGGCTGATGATCGTAAAACCCTCCGTGTTCATCAAACGTGATGACCAACATAGTATCACTCCAGTACTTTGAGTTGCGGAGCGCCTCGTAAACGCGTTTCACGAGCGCTTCCCCTTTCCTGATGTCGTTCAGCGGGTGCATGGAGTTCCCATCCAAGTAGTTGTTGCCGGTGTCGTAGCGAGGCTCGATGAAATTGTAGTCGGACAAGTCTCCCTTTTGAACATCTTCGAAAAAATCATCAATGTCCTGAAATTTCTCGGTGAACGGATTGATATACTCACCGCGAAGGCTGGAAATTCCCGCCGTTTGAGGCAGCCCGTCGTGATAAATGCACCAAGTCTTCCCCGCAGCGTCTAATTTGTCGTAGATCGTGCCATTCTCAAAAGAAAAGCCCGCCAAGATTTGACTGGTGGAAGGACTGTCGGAAAGTCCACCTGAAGTGGCGGCATGGACGAAAAACCGGTTTGGCCACGTCGGCCCCGGCAGCGATGAGTACCAGAAATTACACAACGCAAACTCATTGGCCAGAGTCGTGAGCACTGGCAATTGATCAGGTTGGAAACACTCCATTATGAGATTTTCGTCTCCCGGATAATCCACCGCTTTGGTGGCACTTGCGATGAAGCCTGTCATCGAGGCAGGCTGAGTTGGAGGGTTGGCAATCGGAGGCAGGCTGGGATCGGTGGCCTTCAGTGGGCCGTAAAGTTGTATTTGAACGTCGTAAAACTCGTGGCCCGGATCGAATCTCATCACGAAGGAGGTCGCCCGGCTGACCTTGATCACCGGGTCAGATGGAGAATTCGGGTCTTTCTGATTGGATTCCTCACCGGATAATCCCATTACTTCGGAATTTTTGTCCCTGAGATAACCGAACAAGTGGTCGAATGACCGATTCTCCAGCATCAGCACCACGAATCGCTTGATCCCCTGAAACCCAGCAGTTGCATTCGAATCGACTGGCATGGCCTCACCTTTTGTAAACGTTTATAATTTCGACGCAGATGGTGACTCCAACATTGTGTCGGTGCAACTTATAATGAGGCTGGCTTCGAAGTTTGCGCGAGCAACATTCTGACAGAAATTGCGGCGCTCGCGTGGAAACGGCCTGACTCAGAATTCCAGTTAGCATTGAAAATGAAATTTAGCTCAATTCCTGCTGTTACTTTTTCGGTCGTTCCATTTACTCAAAGTTTCAGCCACAGTGTTCTGCCTCAAACGCTCGGCCAAGCCCGCGTAAATAGACGCCAACAATTTGATTTGGCTGGAGGTCAAGCCCTCAATCTGTTCCTTCAGTTCATTATCCATGCTGTTTGCTCGATTTTTCATGAGGCCATCTTGGAGCATACAGTGGGACATCTGATGTCCAAGTTAAGATTGTGGATAACTTTTACGGGGCTCGCGTGAGCGGTACAACAAAGCGGCTTTCTGTAAAAGCACGAGTATGAGGCAGAAAAAAGCCGTGGAAAAGTCCACGGCTCTCGTTCGCTCAGACTTAAATTATTTTCCCGCTTTCTGCTTGGCCCATCGTGCCCGTTGCGCTGCTGCAATCTTAGCTCTGGCCGCCGCACTCATAGTGCGTTTCTTCTTTCTTCCATCGACATGGGGATTCACTTTGAGTGCGTTCTTCCAGCCGGAAGGTATGCAACTGATTATGATAGGGGTCATTTCTTTTCCGGCTTGCGCTTGTCTGATTCACCGGCTTGCGGGAATCTCTCGCCCAATTTGCCTTTGCTGTCCGTGTGCAACTGCTTGCCGGTGACGTCCACTTCAGGAACCTGACAGGTCAGCCAATAGGCATGAATCACCGCCAATTGATCGCGCAATTCCTCCCATGATGATGGCTTTATGTGGTAGGAACTGGCTCCCAACATATACGCCTTCTTAATGTCGTCGAGGTCGGAAGATGCGGATAAAACAATCGTGGGAATGATTGCCCACTGAGGGTTACCCTTCAGAAATTCAAGCACTGCGAAACCATCGGCCCGGGGCATTTTCAAGTCCGTGATGACGAAGGTGGGATATGCAAACTTTTGGCGGTCGGAGTATTTTTCCTCGCCCATCATATAGGCAATTGCTTCCGCTCCGTTATTCACGATTTGAATCGGGTCGGTCACCCCGATTGCTCGGAATGCGCGTTCGATCAAAACTTGGTCGTTCGGATCATCTTCAACGACCATGATGGTGGCATGATACTTCTTCATTGTTGAAATATATTGGACTGAAGTCGTTCATGGCCGCAATTGGGGAAAAACCACTCTCGGAGGACAGATTCAAATTAAGGAACTGCTCCTTTTCCGTTTGTAAAGGTGGCTGGGAATCGACGGACTGAAAAACGTTTTTCCCTTTTGCACTTCCCGAATCGCGGAGCAGACAATATCAGCGGCGGTATGTTTGATGAGATAGCCCATCGCGCCGGAGCCGACCGCCGCTTCGACACACACATCATCGCTGTGCACTGAAAGCATGAGGACTTTTGTGGCGAGCGGGTATTTGAGAATCTGCCGAGTGGCCTCCAAACCATTGAGGAGCGGCATTGTGATGTCCATGAGAACGAGCGCGGGACGCAGTTTTTTGGTCATGGCAACTGCCTCAACCCCGTTTTTCGCCTCGCCGACGACTTCAAGATCGTCTTCGACTTCCAATAGCTTTCTAAATTCCCTCCGCACTCCCTTATTGTTATCAACCAGCAGGACAGTGATTCGCTTCATGGTACTGATACGTCGTAAACATTTGGTGCTGAATTAACAACGACTGTATACGAAATGGCATAGTAAGCTATGGGGGAATTCCCCGACGTTTACGCGCAGAAGCGTACGGTTAGCAGATGTGCCAACGGATTAGCGACCAATGAACGGGGCCTGACCGCCACCGTATACGATTTTGCCAGCGCCGCCCTCCACAGGCGTTTATTGGCGAGGCCGCCGAAGGCAGCGGAGAACGTTTTCCCTATGGTGGTCGCTTGTCATGAATTGGTTGCGTTGTCCGATCTGTTCTGTCAGTAATTCAGCATCCTATGAATATCGAAAATCTATCGGCGAAACAGTTAAGACAGGCGGCTACCCTCAAGGACAAGATAGATAGCCTTCAGTCTGAATTGTCTAAATTATTAGGCGGAACGGAAGTCGGAAACGGACGCGTTCCTACAATGACCGATGGCCGAAAGAAAAAACGCAAGATGTCAGCCGCCGCGAAAGCCAAGATCGCTGCTGCGCAACGCGCACGCTGGGCGAAAGTTCGGGCAGGCAAAAAGTAGGAGACTTGAGATCACCCCTAACTGATCTCCGGCAGGCTTTTTCTCTCTTCAATTTTGCCGATAGCGTCGTTTTCGAAACGTTCGATCACGAAGTCAGTTGTCGCGGTTTTCCTGCGTGTAACACCCGCAACGAGAATCCTCGTCCATTCTCAAACGGCTCTACCGTCGCGGTGACTTCCAGCACCGGATAACGCACGGTTGCCAATCCGTAGCTTCGATACGTTGACGCGAACAACTCTGTTTCCACGATGCCCGTCCAGTCCGCGAGCGTGAGAAACTTCATCGGTTCGCCGGTGATCTGGTGATGTGTCCGTTGCTCAACCACGAGCCCGCACGTCACCACCGTTTCGCCGATGTGCTCGCCTAATCGCGTCACGGGGCAGTACGTATCCCATCCAACATCGTCATACAATTCCAGCGGATGCCCGCTCGCCGCGAAGCCGAACAAGTCCGTCTCGGCTTCCAACCGCTCGCGTCGTGTCGGCTCGCGCAGGGGCACGCCGGGAAAGCGATCTAACGACGGTGGCGGCAGCAACCAGCTTTGATCTGATTCGTGACCGCCACCGACCGTCCGATGCAAATACTGTGCTTCCCAAAATTGCTGGGTTCGGGTTTGACCAAACGTGTCGAAGCCGCCCGCACGAATCATCAGTTCAAATTCCTCCGGCAGCGGCTTCACGCGACGGTAGAAATCGGCGAGCGAAGCGAATGAGCCTCGCTGGCGTTCATCAAGCAGCCGTTGGGTCGTACGCTCGCTGAGTCCTTTGGCGCGGGTGACAGGAATGCGGATAGCATTGCCATGCGCCGCAAACTCCGGGCCGGGTTCATTGACGGTCGGTGGCAGAAATTTTAGTCCGAGCCGGTAACTTTCGAGCACATACACAAGCGGGTCGTAAAATCCCTTTCCATTGGTCAGCACAGCGGCCATGAATTCCGCCGGGTAATACCGCTTGAGCCATGCGGATTGGTACGCCTCGACACCATAGGCAGTCGAGTGAGCCTTGCAGAAAGCATACCCGGCAAAACCTGTGACGAGTTCCCAGACTTCGCTGATCTTGTCCGGCACGTGGCCGCGCTGCTGTGCCGATGCGAAGAATTCTTTGTGAATCTCCTCGATGACGGCGCGCTTCTGTTTGTTCAACGCCCGGCGCAATACATCCGCCCGGCCCGGCGGCAGTCCGGCGAACGCTTCACAGATTTGGAGGATGTGTTCCTCATAAACCACCAGCCCGAACGTGTCGCATAACACGGGTTCCAGTGACGGGTGTGGATAGGTTATCGGCTCAAGCTTTTGGTAGCGCCGGGTGAACGCGAGTTTCTTGCCTTGGTTCGCTGCGCCGGGCCGGATGACGCTTACAATCGCGATCAGCCCATCAATGTCGCGCACGTTGCATTGGCGGCACAGGCCGGTCATGGCCGGGCTTTCGATATGATGCACCGCCCGCGCACCGCCGGAGATCATTTCCCACACCTGCGGGTCTTGCCACGGCTCAAGCGCGCCCAAGTCCACGGTGATGCCGCGTTTCGCCAGCGATGCTTTCACGTCGCGCATGGCTGCCAGTCCACCTTGCGCGAGCACGTCCACCTTCACGAGCCCAATGACCTCCACGGCGTCCATGTCGAAATGCGTCGTCGGATACCCCTTGTTGGAAATGAACGTCGGCGTCAGTTCGTGCATCGGCTGGCGTGAGAGTACGACGCCGCACGGGTGCATTTTCGGATTGCGCGGCACGCCGTCCAGAAATTCCGCCATGTCCAGTGCGGTCTTGAAGGGTTCTTCGTTCAACGGC
>Ga0265338_10006964_pt1 | contig 14209 bp, 13 predicted proteins | sample 42126metaG_FD_193579 | JGI IMG/M metagenome (GOLD analysis project Ga0265338, IMG submission 193579) | Rhizosphere microbial communities from Carex aquatilis grown in University of Washington, Seatle, WA, United States - 4-21-26 metaG | ecosystem: Host-associated > Plants > Roots > Rhizosphere... | reverse complement strand
CTGTACCGGACTCGGATCGGAGGCTCAAAAATTCGGGCGAACTAATCTCGCCTTCCGAACGATTCCATCCCCTTATCTCGGTCTGAGTCTATTGGTGGAATCCGAGGAAGTCGCAAGTGGGGCAGAACGGCGAAAACACGTTCTAAATCAATAGCTTATAGACGTGATGGTGCCCAGGGACAGAATTGAACTGCCGACACGCGGATTTTCAATCCGCTGCTCTACCAACTGAGCTACCTGGGCACACCGGCGGGAGGCGCTTCTTAGGCGATGCATCCCCACCTGTCCAGCCTTAAGCCCCTCCGTCATCAGGGTCCTTTTCCCCTTCCCCGTCAGGGACTTGGGGGCCAACAGGCGCGCCCGGGATGGCATAGCCGCCCTTCAGCCAGCGCCCCAGATCGATATCGGCGCAGCGCCGGGAACAGAAGGGCAGGTGCGGCTCCGCCGCCGGCTTGCCACAGATCGGGCAGTCAGCCATGGCCGGCCCCCTTCAGCAGCGCCACGGTCAGCGCCAGCGGCAGGCCGACCACATTGGAATAAGAGCCTGAGATCTCTTTCACCAGCGCCTCGGCACGCCCCTGGATGGCATAGCCGCCGGCCTTGCCGACGCCTTCCCGGCCCTCGACATAGGTCCTGATCTCGTCTTCGGTCAGCCGCAGCATCGAGACCCGGGTCATGGCGGTGCGGGTGCGCAGCTTGCCTTGCGGACTGATCAGCGCCACCGCCGTGATCACCTGATGGCGGCGCCCGGAGAGCAGTTTCAGGCAGGCCCGAACCTCCGCATCGTCAAGAGCCTTGGGCAGGATGCGCCGGCCAACCGCCACAACAGTATCGGCGGCCAGGATAAAGGCCGGCTTGCCGCCATATTCGCTCTCCAACCGGCGCGCTTTTTCGACGGCCAGCCTGAGCGCGTGCACGCGGGGCAACTCGCCCTTCAACACGCTCTCGTCTATCGCGGCGGGCAAAACGGCGTCAGGCACGATCCCCGCCTGCGCCAGCAACGCCAGGCGGCGGGGACTTTCACTGGCAAGGATCAGAGGAGCGGACATTTATCGATACCCCGGCGCGAGGAATTTTGCGGCTTGCGCAGGATCGTACACGAGCGAGTTCGTAGCGACAGCGTACGAACGCGACGAACTTACGACGCAAAAGGGCCGCGCCTAACGGAATCTGTAAGTGATACGACCTTTGGTCAGATCATAGGGCGTCATCTCGATCATCACCTTGTCGCCCGTGAGGACGCGGATGCGGTTCTTGCGCATCTTGCCGGCGGTGTGGGCGATGATCACGTGACCATTGGCGATCAGCTTCACGCGGAAGGTCGCATTGGGCAAAAGCTCCTCGACGATGCCCTCGAACTCCAGCAATTCTTCCTTGGCCAATCTGGTCCTCTTGAAAGTCGTTAACGGGGCGGAGGTATGGGGGGGAAAGGGAAGAAAATCAAGGCTTTTCAGCCTTTTCCACGTTATTTTTGGTCGCTCGGGCTCGCGCCGACGCTCCGTTTTTTGGCCCCTTTTGGGGCTCCTAGGTATCGGCCGCGGAGCGGGTCAGGAAGCGGGCCTTCAGCCGCTCCATCAATTGGTCGCGCACGGCCCGGTACGCCCCCAGCCGCTGCTCACGCGAGCCCTCGACCGCCGTGGGGTCCTGGGTCGGCCAATATTCCACTTTGGTGGCCGCGGTACGCGTCAGTTCCACCGCCTTGTGCTGGGCCTCCGGCGACAGGGTGATGACCAGATCGAAGCTGCCATCCTCCACATCCTCGAACCGGCGGGGCGTATGCTTGCCGATCTCAAGCCCGATTTCTTCCATCGCTTCCACCGCCAGGGGATCGAGGGCGCCGGCCCGCACGCCCGCAGATTCCACATGCAGCCGGCCGCGCGTCAGATGCCGCAGAATCGCCGCGCCCATGGGCGAGCGCACCGCATTCCAGGTGCAGGCGATCAGTACGGCGGATTCCTTGTCGTCGGCGGGCATCTCAGCCCCGCATCTGCAGCACGCAGACCAGGGTGAACAGCCGCCGCGCAGTATCGAAGTCGGTTTCGACCTTGTCCTTGAGCCGCTTTTGCAGCTCCGTTGCCCCCTCGTCGTGCAAGGTGCGGCGCGCCATGTCCAGCGCCTCGATCTGGTGCGGCGGCGCAGTACGGATCGCCTTGTAATAGTTCTCACAGACCAGGAAATAATCCTTCATGGTCTTGCGCAGCGGCGTCAGCGACAAGGTCATTCGGCCGGGCGCGCTGCCGTCTTCCTGCGCGATGTCCAGAACCAGGCGGTTCTCTTCCAGCCCCAGGGTCAGGTGATAGGGACCGCCGGCCGATCCTTCCGGCTTGAAGACATTGGCTTCCAGAATGTCGTAGATCGCGATCTCGCGTTCCTGCTCCACTGCACGGCTGCGCTGCACCACACTCTTTTCATCCAGGGTGATGGCGGCGAGCCGGAATTCCACGGGCCCGCCTAACGATTAAGCCGCGCCGCGATCGAGCGGGCGTGCGCATCCAGGCCTTCAGACTCCGCCAAGATCAGCGCGTCCGGTCCGATGGCCGCGATGCTTTTGGCATCCAGGCCCAGGATGGTGGTGCGCTTCATGAAGTCCAGAACCGAAAGGCCCGACGAGAAGCGCGCCGTGCGCGAGGTGGGCAGCACGTGGTTCGGCCCGGCGATATAGTCGCCCATGGCCTCCGGCGTGTGGCGTCCCAGGAAAATCGCGCCGGCGTGGCGCACTTTCTTCGCGAAACTTTCCGGTTCGGCGGTGGCGATCTCCAGATGCTCGGGCGCAAAAGCGTCAGCCAGCGGTGTGGCATCATCCAACTTTTTCACCACAATGATGGCGCCATAGTCGTTCCAGCTTCTGGCGGCGATCTCCTTGCGCGGCAGAATGGCGATCTGGCGTTCGGCCGCCGTAGCCACCCGGTCGGCGAAACCGCCATCATCGGTGATCAGGATGCTCTGCGAGGAAGCATCGTGTTCGGCTTGGCTCAGCAGGTCGGCGGCGATCCATTCCGGATCATTGGCGCCATCGGCGATCACCAGAATCTCGGACGGTCCCGCGACACTGTCGATACCAACCTGGCCGAAGACTTCGCGCTTGGCGGCGGCGACATAGGCATTGCCGGGGCCCACGATCTTGTCCACCGCCTTGATGCTTTGGGTGCCGTAAGCCAGGGCCGCCACAGCCTGCGCCCCGCCGATGCGGTAGATGTCACTGATCCCGGCGCGGCGTGCCGCCGCCAGCACCAGCGGATTGATCTTGCCGCCCGACGCCGGCGTCACCATCACAATGCGCTGAACGCCCGCAACCCTCGCCGGAATAGCGTTCATCAGCACGGAGGATGGATAGGCCGCGGTGCCGCCGGGGACGTAAAGCCCGACACTGTCCACACTAGTCCAGCGCCAACCCAGCAAAGCGCCGGTATCGTCGGTGAAACGCTCGTCGGCGGGCAACTGCCGCTTGTGGTAGGCCTCAATGCGCCGCGCCGCCGTTTCCATGGCCGCATGCTGTTCCTTACTGATCTTGCCCAGCGCCTGCTCGATTTCCGCGACGGGCAATTTCAGCGTTTCAACCGTGACGCCCGCCTTGTCAAAGCGGTTGGTCAGTTCAACCAGCGCCTCGTCTCCGCGCTTGCGTACATCCGCGATGATGCCGCGCACCACCTGTGCGACATCTTCTTCCTCCTCACGCTTGGCGAAGAGCAGTTTTTCGAAATCCGCCGCGAAGGATGCGTCGGCCACGTTCAGCCTACGCGCCATGATTGTTTTCCGAAGAAGATGGCGCCTCATGATCGGGCGTACCACGCGCGGCCCAGGGCTGGGTCAGATCGGCCAGTTCGGCCTCGATGCATTCCACCGTCAGGCGGATGGCGCCGCCGCCGGCCAGCACCAGTTCGACCACGCCGCCAGGATCTTCACTGCCGTCACTGGGCGTAAATGTCGCCGCCAGCAGATCGATCACCGCCTCCTCGGCGCCAAGCTTGACCATGTGGGACTGAACCTTGAGCACGCTGTCGAAGTGAAGGCCGGCGCGCACGCGAGTCTTGCCGCCCTCTTCCCACACCAGACGGTTCACCACCGCGGCGAAGCGGCGCTTCTTTGGCTGCCAGCTCACATCCTTGAGCTTCAGCACGGCGTCCTGCAGCCGCGCCGACAGAATCTGCAGGTCCTCGGCGTCGCCCGCCGCCAGCCTGAGGCGCGTCATTCCGACACCCGCGCGATATCCGCGCCCACGCGCGACAGCTTTTCTTCCAGCCGGTCGAAGCCGCGGTCCAGGTGGTAGACGCGGGAGACAAGCGTCTCCCCTTCCGCCGCCAGCCCTGCCAGCACCAGGCTGACACTGGCGCGCAGATCGGTCGCCATCACCGGCGCGCCCTTCAGCTTCTCCACCCCGCGCACCGTGGCGGTGTCGCCGTCAATGCGCACCTGCGCGCCCATGCGCGCCAGCTCCGGCACATGCATGAAGCGGTTCTCGAAAATCTTTTCCCGGATCACCGAGGTGCCGTCCGCCACCGTCAGCAGCGCCATGATCTGGGCCTGCAGGTCGGTGGGAAAACCCGGGTAGGGAGCGGTGGTGACGTCGGCGGCGTGCGGCCGGCCGCCATTCATGTGAACCTTCATGCCGCGCGCGGTGGTGCTGACCTCGGCCCCGCTCTTGGTCAGAAGCGCGGTGAGCGCGGCGATGGTTTCCGGCAGGGCGCCTACCAGCTCGACTTCGCCCCCGGCAATGGCCGCGGCGATGGCATAGGTTCCGGTCTCGATCCGGTCCGGCATCACCCGATGGGCCGCGCCGTGCAGCTTCTCTACCCCCTCGATGGTGATCTCGCTGGAGCCCAGGCCCCAAATCTCCGCTCCCATGGCCATTAGACAGTTGCCCAGGTCGGTGATCTCGGGCTCGCGCGCGGCATTGACGATACGGGTGCGCCCCCTCGCCAGGGTGGCCGCCATCATGGCGGTCTCGGTGGCGCCCACAGAGACGAAGGGAAAGACGATCTCCGCCCCTTTGAGCCCGTCCAGCGCGGTGGCTGTGACATAGCCTTCGGCCAAGTCGATCTTCGCGCCCATCTGCTCCAGCGCATTCAGATGCAGTTCCACCGGCCGGGCCCCGATGGCGCAGCCACCGGGCAGCGATACCTTGGCCTTGCCCATGCGGGCCACCAGCGGCCCCAGGACCTGGAAGCTCGCCCGCATCTTGCGGACCATGTCGTAGGAAGCAAAGACGCTGGTGATGTCCCTGGCCTGAAGGCGCATGGTGTCGCCCTCGCCGAACTGGCCGGACAGGGTCACCTGGATATTGATCCCGAAAGCGGCCAGCAGCTCGGCCATGGCCCGGACGTCAGCCAGCCGCGGCACATTGGTCAGGGTCAAGGGTTCGGGCGTCAGCAGTGACGCCGCCATCAGCTTCAGGGCGGCATTCTTGGCGCCGCTGATGGGGATTTCCCCCTTCAGCGGGTGGCCGCCGCGGATCCGGATGCGGTCCATGACTTATCCAAATGTCGGGAAAGGGGTTGTAACCGGGGGCCCGGCCCAAGGAAAGGCGGGCAAAAGACAGGTCTAACTTGACGTTTTGGGGGGCTTTTTGGCCCCCTCGACAGCCCTTTCGGAGCCGGGTTTGGAAGCCTTGGGAGCCAGGGCAGGTTTGCGCCGCTTGAGGTTGGCCCTAAGGGCCGCGGCCAGCTTTTCAGGCGAGGATCGGACCATCAAAACCCTTTGGGGGAAAAGCGGAAACGGCGCTTTCCTTCGTGGAATCCTTACGTTATAGCAGCGCACCCTTGGGGACCGGCGGCCCAAGCCGCGCGGGTCCATTAAGGCCCCGCCACTTATATAAAGTGCGGAATACCACGGTTGCCGTAGTAGCGTAGTGGTAGCGCAATCCCTTGGTAAGGGATAGGTCGTGAGTTCGATTCTCACCTACGGCACCATTCATTTCGGCGTGGTCCGCGCCGAAATGAATGCCAAGCCCGCCCGCGCGACAACGACTTGAGAGCGGGCGCGGCAGAGGAATACTCAGGCCTTGTCACCCCGCGCCGCGGCAGCAGGCATCCCCGCTCTAATCCGCCCCGCGCAGCTTATCTATTCGTCGACGAACTGGATGTTGATCGCGAGCGAAATCCGCTCCTCTGGGCCGTGATGGGGATGCACCATATGGTCGACAAAGGCCGGAAACATCACCAGCATTCCCGGCTCGGGCGCGAACCGCATGGGGTAGGCGCTGAACAATGTCGTATGGCCGTTGAACCCGGCCGCCGGCCGGGGATCACGCAATTCCAGTAGACCGTCAGGCGCACCTGGGTCGCGGGGGGGCGAGGCTTTCACATAATAGACCGCCGCCAGATGCTGCTGTGGATGGTTGTGCAGGCTGTTGTAGTCGCCAGCGCGATTCACATTGGCCCAGCCGGCCCTGCGGATCTTCAGTCTGACGGGGGCAGCCTGTCCGAAGGACACGAACTGCTGGATCGCGCGATCCAGTTCAGCGGCAAGCTTGCCCACTTCGGGCTCCTGCCAGTCGAAGAGGTCGGGATTGGACTGCCAGCCCCCGGTGTTGCTGACCTTGACACCAGGCTGCGCCGCGGCGCGAGCCCGAACCGCTTTCTCCAGGCCCGCATTGGTGACCGGATCGAGAAACTGCTTTCGCAGAAACAGCTGCGTCCCGAACATGACGGACATGTCCGCGTCGAGCTTTACCAACATTCCTGGACGTCCCCAGTGCCGCCGCCGATACCATCCGCCAGCGATCGCCCCCAAGGCAAGGGGCCCTGCCCGGCCGCATTTTCCGCCTCAATCGGCTCTGCTATCCTGCGGCCGGGCCATATGGGGGGAGCGATATGGACGAAAGCGCCTGGACGATCCCGGAGTCTGGCTAGGGCGATGAACCCAGCAGGATTTTGGCGCGTTTGCGTTTTGGGATTCATGCTTTTTCCGGTCGCCGCACGCGCCGATCAGACCGCTCTGGACAGTTTTGCAGACCATCTGGGCTATCGTTTCACGGTTCTCAGCAACCACGCCGCCTGCCCCGAACAGCCGGCGCCACAAGTTTGCTATTCCGCGGCGCTGGATCTAGCGATGCCCAAAACCATGCCCCAGGGCGACTGGTCGCTCTATCTGGGCTTTGTCGAGCATGTGCTGCCGCTCGCCAGCGACACCTTCACCCTGACAAACACCAATGGCAGCTTCTATCGCCTGGCGCCCAAGCCCGGCATGGTCAGGGCCGGTCAGACCTATCGCCTGAAACTGACCGGCCAGTACCACTTTTTCTCGCCCTTTATCCTGATGCCGAACGCCTATGTCGCGCAGGATGGTCTCAAGCCACGCATCATTTCGGCGACCCGGCCGCAACGCGATCCACAGTCGCATCTGGAAGAATTGCCCTTTGTCACGCCCTTCACCGACCAAGCCCGGCTTGCGATCCAGCAGCCGGATGACGCCACGGTGTGGCTTACGCCCGAACGCCTGTTTGAACAGGACCAGCAGCGTCACGTGGATATCCCCGCGCCGGAATTCATCATCCTGCCGACGCCGGCGAAGGCCGTACACGTCGACGGACCTGCGCTCGATCTCACCAAGGGCGTGCGCCTTGAACTCCGTGGCATCGACGCGGGCGATATCGCGCCCGCCCTTACCGCGCTGAGACACAGTGTGCCGCTGCGCAGGACCGGCGTGGAACTGTCCCTATCCTTGGACACGACGATGAAGCCGGAATCCTATCGTATCCAGGCAGGCAAAGGTGGCATCGCCATCACCGCCGCCGATGCGGCCGGCGCCTCTTACGGCCTGCGGTCGCTGGCCCAACAGGCGGCGTATGAGAAACTGCGCCCACGGCCCTTTGAGATCGAAGACGCGCCGCGCTTTGGCTTTCGCGGCCTGATGCTGGACATCGCGCGCAATTTCCATCCCAAGACGCAGATCCTCGCCGTCATCGAACAGATGGCGGCTCTCAAGCTCAACAAGCTGCATCTGCATCTGGGCGATGACGAAGGCTGGCGGCTTCAGATCCAAAGCCTGCCGGAACTGACCGCGATCGGCGCCCGGCGCTGCCATGATCCGGCCGAGGAGCGCTGCCTGATGCCCTTTCTGGGGTCCGGCCCGGACGTGGCGGCGCCCGGAAGCGGTTACCTGACCCGCGCCGACTACATCGAGATTCTGAAAGCCGCCAAGGCGCGCCAGATCGAGGTCATCCCCTCTTTCGACATGCCGGGCCACTCGCGCGCCGCGATTGTTGCCATGAAAGCCCGCGCCCGCCGGCTGATCGCCGAAGGCAAACCGGAAGAGGCGGCGCGCTACCGGCTGGACGAGCCGGACGACAGGACCGTCTATTCCTCTATCCAGCACTATAACGACAACACGCTGAACGTCTGCCTGCCTTCGACCTACGCCTTCATCGGCACGGTGATCGACAGCCTGAAAGCCCTGCATGACGAGGCTGGCTCGCCGCTGCGCATATATCATATCGGCGCCGATGAGACCGGCGGCGCCTGGAAGGACTCGCCCGCCTGCCGCGCCTTCATGGCCGCCCAGCACCTGACCTTGGCCGAACTCGGCAATGTCTTTCTGGCGCGCGTCGCCGGACTGCTGCGCGACAGGGGGATCGAGCCCGCCGGATGGAGCGACGGCATCGGTGCCGTGGATCCGGCGCAGATGCCGGCCAAGGTGCAATCCGACAGTTGGGGCGGGCTGTTCAATGGCGGCGTCGCCGATGCCCATCGCCAGACCAATCAGGGCTGGGACGTGGTGATGTCGACGCCGGAGACGCTTTATTTCGATATGCCCTACGCCGCCGATGGCTGGGAACGCGGCACCGATTGGGCGTCGCGCGCCACCGACCTCTACAAGGTGTTCAGCTTCATGCCGGAAAATCTTGGCGCCAATGCCGCCGTCATGACCGACAAACAGGGCAAGGGCGCCACCATTGCCGACACGGTGCCGCTGGCTGCGGCACACCACATCACCGGCATGCAGGGCCAGTTGTGGAGCGAAACCGTCAGAAGTCCGCAAATTGCCGACTACATGCTGTTCCCACGCACCCTGGCGCTGGCGGAACGCGCCTGGCATCGGGGTACGTGGGAGCCCGGTTACATCGCCGGCAAGAGCTACAGCTTCGCGGACGGCAGCGTCGATACCGGGGCGCTTCTGGCCGACTGGAACGGCTTTCAGGCCAGGCTGATCCCGCGCCTGGCCGAGCTCGATCGGCAGAACATAACCTACCGGCTGCCCGTGCCGGGCGCGCGCGTGACGGGTGGGGTCCTGCAGGCCAATGCCCCGCTTGCAGGCCTGAAAATCCAGTACCGCACGGCCGCAACGCCGTGGCGGACCTATCATGGGCCTGTCGCCGTCACAGGACCGGTCCAGCTGCGCACGCTTTCCCCGGACGGCCACCGCGTCAGCCGCATGGTTGGCCTGAACTGAGCCCGCGCCCGGATCAGTTGCCATCGCCAGGTGGCTGAAACACTATTACCGCCGCTCGCCCTGCCATTCGTGAGAGGACATGCCAGAACCCAGAATCCGCAAGACTGCCATTTCCGGTCGGGAAATCTTCATTTGCGACGACATGATCGATCCCATGATGGTCAAACAGATCGGCGCCGGCGTGCGGTCCCTGCCCTATATCCGCAAGGAAAAAAGCCGTCCCGACGTACCCGGCCTAGCAGCCGTCTCCGACATTCCACCGGAGAACGTCACCGGCGACCCATTTCTGCGCAGCGTACGGCACCTTGTCGAAAAGGCCTTTCCGAACGAGCGGTTTTCGGACCAGCGGGTCTATGTCAATTGCAGCGTCCATGGCGACAGCTATTTCGTGCATCGTGATTGCCCGCCGCACGAACAGCACGTCACGGCGCTCTATTACGCGAACCTGGAATGGAAAGCCGACTGGGGCGGCGAGACCATCTACTACAATGATGAGGAAGAGGCCGAAATCGTTGTCATGCCGCGTCCCGGCCGCCTGGTCATCGCGCGCGGCGCGGTCCTCCATCGCGGCGGCATTCCCACGCGTACCTGCTTTGAAGAGCGCTACACCTTGGCCTACAAGCTGAATTCCTTGGGCGCGCTCCAGCCATGACAGACTCGCGGCCATGAACCGCAAGCAGCGCCGCGCCCAGGGTCAGGAGCAGCGCAAGGCGGGACGCACCGCGCCGGCGGCGCCCGACCCGATCCTCTTGCATGATGCTGCCATCCAGGCCTATCGCGCAGGCCGGCTCGCACAGGCCGCTGATCTGATCGGCCAGGCGATCCAGGCGAGCGCTGCGGTGCCGGAATTTCACTACAATCTGGCTATTGTGCTCAAGGCGGCGGGCCGATTGAAAGACGCGGCCGCCAGCTATGAACGCGCCATCGCGCTCAAGCCCGATCACGTCAACGCCCACAACAACCTCGGCAATGTGTGGAAGGCGCTCGGCCAGACCGACAAGGCCCGCGCCAGCTTCGCCCAGGCCTTGACCTACAATCCCGACAATATCGACACCCACTACAGCCTGGGCCTCCTTTGCGGCGAGCTGGGAGAGCGCGATGCGGCCGCGCGGCATTTGCGCCGCTGCCTTGCCGACCCGCAGGACAGCAGGGGCGCCGGGATTCTCCTGGCCCATCTGGGCATGGGCGTGGCTCCCGAGCGGACGCCGGAAGCGCAAGTGCTCAGTCTCTACGATGTCCGCTCCCGCTTCTGGGATCAGGAAACGTCCTACTTCGGCCCTCGGCTGGTGGCGGACGGGCTTCGGCGCCATGCGCCGCATGGCGGCGCGGACATACTGGATATCGGCTGCGGCACGGGACTGGTGGGCGCCGGCGTGCGCGATCTGGCCGGCCGGCTCGACGGCGTGGATATCTCACCCGCCATGCTGGAAAAGGCGGAAACCAAGACCCTCTATGACGGACTGTTCCAGGCCGATCTCATGTCTTTCATGGCGGGGCGAGCGGACAGCTATGATGCGGTCCTAGCAGCTGCCACCTTGATTCACTTTGGCGATCTGCAGGCGCTGTTTCAGGCCGCTGCCCTGTGCCTGCGGCCTGCGGGCCTGTTTGTTTTCACGCTCTTTCCCCATGACGCCGGCGCGAAGACAGATTACGCCGTCGCCGCCAGCACCCGGCTGGCCCAGAGCGGCTGCTTCCGCCACAGCACCGCCTATGTCCAGCGTCTGGCCGCGGAGACGGGGTTTTCCGTGGCGGAGCTGGAAGAGACCGTCCATGAACATGACCAGGCGGGCAGCCCGGTGACGGGCCTCCTGGCCGTGCTGCGCAAAAACTGACGGCGCGGGAAGCTGTCCCGCGCCGTCGTCTTTTTTTCGCAAATAACCGCTTCTACTGGGCGAACCGCACACCGATACGATACTGCCTGCCGATGCAGTCATAGGTGATGCAACTCGTGCCGCCGCCACCGATGGTGGGAATATTCGGCGGGGGTGCGTCGAACGCATTGTCGACCGCGGCATACATCGAGATCCGGTCGCTCCAGTCATAGGAAGCCCGGAAGTCGCCATACACGACCGCCGGAATGCTGTTGTCGTCGATGCTGGTATAGACGTTCTGGTTCTGCAGCAGGTTGTTGGTCAGGCGGGCCGAACCGATGACGCGCGCCTGGGCGGTGAACGACCAGGGGCCTTCGTCATAGGTCGTCGCCACCGTGACATGCAGCTTCGGCGTGACGAAGCCCAGGCTGCCCAGCGCGCTGAGCGCGGCATCGCCGCTGATCGCGCCGGCATCGTCAACCGTCACGCCCAGCGAGGTACGGGTCTTTTCGTCGGTATAGTTGCCTACGACATGGTAGGACAAGGTGCCGCCGAACAGGTCGTGGTGATAGTCGGCCTGGAAGTCCAGGCCCGACACTGTTTCGCGGTTGGCATTCACCGGGCCCTGATAATAGCCGTTGAAGTCGCCATTGTTGACGATGGCGAAGGTCAGGCCACCGAGCAGGGGTTTGCCCGAATTGCCGTTGCCGTCAAGTTCCGACGTCGCCAGCCCGTTGACCAGCGGGCCCTGACCGAAGAAGACGAACTGGCACAGGTTCGGATTCTTCTGGACCGCGCAACCGGTGATGATCTGGCTGGAGGACGGCGAGAAAATGCCGCCATGGATCGTGATCGAATACCAGTCGAAGGACATGGACAGGTTTTCGATCCAGTGCGGCGTCAGCACGACGCCGCCCGACACTGTGGTGGCCTGTTCCGGCTGCAGGAGCGGGTTACCAGCCTGGAGCTGGCGGACCTGGAAGTTGGGGCCGCCCGGCGGATAGGACTGGGTCTGGGTGCTGACCAGGATGGGCGAGAACAGTTCGCCGATGCCCGGAGCGCGAATGTCCGACGACAGGGTGGTGCGGAGCTTGATGTCCTGATTGACCTGGCTGGTGGCGCCCACCTTCCAGGTTTCCACCATGCCGCTGGTGGAATAGGAGGTGATGCGGCCCGCCGCATTGAGGTTCAGGTCGTCGACGAACTGGTTCTTGAGAACCGGAACGTCGAGCTCCATGAAGCCTTCCTGCACGTTATATTCGCCGGCGTATTGCGAGAAGTTGCCCGACTCGAACACACCCGATGCGCCCAGTTGCAGCGGATCGCGCTGGTTGCGCTGCTGCTCCAACCGGTCTTCGGCGCCCAGGGCGACCGCGATCTTGCCGGCGGGCAGGCCCCAAGGCAGCGTGCCCGAGGCCGACAGCGAGAACACCGACTGGCTCATGCGGTAGAGGGCCTGGTCCGCAACCGCGTCGCCGCTGAACGCACCCGAACCGCCCTGGCGGCCGGGCGCGACATAGTTGAGCGCCGCGGCGCTGACGGTGCCGTCGCCGAACAGATTCAGCGGCACGCAGCCCGGCGCCAGGCCACCCGGCTGAAGCACCTGGAAGCCGGACGTTGAACTGGTGGTGACGCCATAAAGGGTCGCCGTCAGGGTCGAACGGCAGGCGATGCTGCCCACGGCTGGGATCGGCACACCGGACTGGGTCAGTATGCCCCGGACCTGTGTCGCCAAGGCGGCATTGCCGCCGCCGAGGGAGTCCGGGCCGGTGGCCTGGACCACCACCGAATCCACGGCATTGTTGAAGTTGATGTTCATGGTGTTATAGCGGGCCCATTGCCGCTCGCGCACCGAGCTGTTCTGGGCGTAGGCGTTCCAGCTCCAGTCCTCGCCGAGCAGATTGAGCACGCCGGTCAGGGTGAAGACGCCACGATAGAGCTGGCGGTAATTCTGAACGAAATTCTGCGCCAGGCTGTTGTGGATATTGGTCAGCGAGACGTCGTTGGTGCTCTGCCAATTCTCGATGGCGGCGCTGCCCAGGGTGAGGCTTTGAATGCCCTGGGCGACCATTTGCTGCTGCAAGTTCGCCGGGAGGAAGGCATTGTCCACCGGTATGGTATAGTTGGTCTGCCGGCCGTTATTGGCGATGTTCTCTTCGGCGTTCCAGCCATAGTTCAGCATCACCGACGCGGTGATGCTGTCCGTGAGCTTGTAGCTGGTGTAGCTGAACAGATTGTAGTTGTGATAGGGCACCGCGGTCGGCGAGTAGTTGGCCACATCGCTGTTGGGATTACCCGAACAGTTGAAGCAATTGCCGCCAACCACGCCAGTCCCGGGTGTGATATTGTTGACGCCGAAATTGAACGGCACCTGCTGCGCATTGGGTCCGACAAACTGAATGCCCTTGAGCGCATTGGCTGCTGCCAGAGTGCCTGTACCGGCGTTCGCGAACCCGGGCGCGATCGCCTTGATCGCCGCGACGCTCGCGGCGCTGCCGGCCGTGCTCGCCACGACCAGGCCGCCATTGGTGAAGGCGTTGGTGTAGGTACCGGAAGGCGTATGGCACAGCGCGTTGGCGGGGCCGCCATTGATCACGGCGCAGGAATAGAGCGCCCGGTTGGTATAGTCGTACCACGGGCGGTTGAAGTTATACATCGAGTCCGGGCTCATCGTGTAGTTGCCCGCGAACTCGGTATGGCCACGGCCGCCGGCGAAATCGGTGCCGGTGAAGAATTCGAACTTGTATTCCTGGTGATCGTTGTGGCTGTCGTTGCCGTAGGTAGCGCTGGCCTTAAAGCCGCTGAAATTCTTGTTGATGATCAGATTGACCACGCCGGCCATGGCGTCGGAGCCCCAGGCCGCCGAGGCGCCGCCGGTCACCACATCCACGCGCTGGATGACGCTGCTTGGGATGGTGGAAAGGTCCACGCCGCCGATCGCCGGCGGGCCGCCGGCGTTGGGGTTGGAGGTGACGACGCGCTAGCCGTCGAACAGAACCAGGGTACGGACC
>Ga0265338_10006963_pt1 | contig 14211 bp, 9 predicted proteins | sample 42126metaG_FD_193579 | JGI IMG/M metagenome (GOLD analysis project Ga0265338, IMG submission 193579) | Rhizosphere microbial communities from Carex aquatilis grown in University of Washington, Seatle, WA, United States - 4-21-26 metaG | ecosystem: Host-associated > Plants > Roots > Rhizosphere >... | reverse complement strand
GTGCTCGGCCCCCAGGAAGGGCTGGTCGAAAAGGCCTTCGATGAACTCATGACAGGGGACCGGGTATCCGCGCTCCAGACCCTGCGCCAGGCTGCGCAAGCCATGACCCGAGCCATAGACGCCTGGGAGGCTGCTCGGGCTGAAAATTCAGGGGCTTAGCTCCAGGCCGGGCTTGCAAAGTCCAAACTACTGTATATAATCTCATAACCTGTGTTTTTACCCAGTTCGAGGCGGTACCTTCTCCATGGAAAAGATCACTCCACGGCAGCAGGAAATATTTGATTTGATTCAAGGGGTTATAGCCGAAACCGGCATGCCGCCTACGCGCGCCGAGATCGCCGAGACCCTCGGCTTCAAGTCTGCAAATGCCGCAGAGGAACACCTTCGTGCCCTCGCCCGAAAGGGTATGATTACCTTACTGCCCGGCGCTGCCCGGGGAATTCGCATTACCGATCCTCCCGGTCTCCCGGTAGTGGGCCGGGTGGCGGCGGGCAGTCCTATCCTCGCTGAACAGCACCTCGAAGGCCGGGTCCGCGTCGACCCGCGCATGTTCAAACCCAAGCCTGACTATCTCCTGCGCGTGCGCGGCATGAGCATGCGCGACGCCGGCATCATGGATGGCGATTTAGTGGCCGTTAACCGCAATCCCGAGGTCCGCAACGGCCAGATCGTGGTGGCGCGCCTGGGGGATGAGGTCACGGTGAAGCGCTACCGCCTCCAGGGAGCTGAGGTGCACCTGCTGCCCGAGAATCCGGCCTTCCAGCCCATCGTGGTGGATGTTCACAGCCGCGAGTTCATCATCGAGGGGGTGGTGGTGGGGGTACTTCGGGATGTGACGGTGCAGTGAGGCAAGGCCCGACGTTTCGGCTTTGGAGTATAATCTCGCGCCCCTGAAGCCGGGGCAGACGTGAAGTCGTTGATTCTATTGACCTAATTCCAAAAGAATATCCTGACCGGCTGGCAGCTCCCGAGCGCCGGCCGGTCGTGCTTTGGGGCACGGATAAGAACGACGCAGAAACATATGCATAGCCATCATCACGCCAGCCGCCGCGGCGCGGCCGCAGACGGTCCCATGGATCGCAAGCGTCTCTATGCCCTGAGCCTGGGAGCGTTGGGCGTGGTGTTCGGCGACATCGGCACCAGCCCGCTGTATGCCCTGAGCAGTTCTTTCTCCGCCGGCAACGGCCTGCCCATCACTCCGGAGAGCGTGCTGGGAGTGCTGTCCCTCGTGTTCTGGTCGCTCATCATCATCGTCTGCCTCAAGTACCAGGTGTTCGTGCTGCGCGCCGACAACAAAGGCGAGGGCGGCATCATGGCGCTGCTGGCGCTGCTGGATCCTTGGCGCACGCGCCGCAACAGCCGGCGTGCCCGCATCCTCATCGTGCTGGGCATCTTCGGCGCGGCGCTGCTCTACGGTGACGGCATCATCACCCCGGCCATCTCGGTGCTGAGCGCCGTAGAAGGCCTGCAACTGGGTGCCAACCCCATCTCGCGCACGGTGATCATCGCCATCACCGTGCTGATCCTCATCGCACTCTTCATGTTCCAGCGCGGTGGCACCAGCCGCGTGGGCATGGTGTTCGGGCCGGTCTGCGCCGTGTGGTTCGCGGTCATCGGCGTGCTCGGCCTGCGTGCCATCATCATGTACCCCGCCGTACTGGCGGCAGTGAACCCGGGTTATGCCTTGGAGTTCATCGTCCACCACGGCCTGGCGGATATCGTGGTGCTGGGCGCGGTGTTCCTCTGCGTCACCGGCGCAGAGGCGCTCTATGCCGACCTCGGTCACTTCGGCCGCGCGCCCATCCGTCTCGCCTGGTTCGCCTTCGTCATGCCGGCCTTGGTGCTGAACTACTTCGGCCAGGGCGCCGTGCTGCTGGCGCATCCCGGCCAGGCGCCGCAACAGCTCTTCTATAGCCTCGCGCCGTCAGGCTGGTTCCTGTATGCGCTCATCGCATTGGCCACGGCGGCCACGGTGATCGCGTCGCAGGCGATCATCTCCGGTGCCTTCTCGCTGATGGGCCAAGCCATCCAATTCGGCCAGAGTCCGCGCCTCACCATCATCCGTACCTCGGTGGATGAGAAGGGGCAGATATACATCCCGGCCCTCAACTGGATACTGATGGTAGGCACCATCGGCATCGTGCTGGGCTTCAGGACCTCGGACAACCTGGCCACCGCGTACGGCGTGGCGGTCAGCTCCACCATGGTCATCACCACCATCCTCATGTTCTTCGTGGAGCGGGACCGTTGGCACTGGAACGTCCCGCTGGTGGCGTTCATGACCGCGTGCTTCCTGGCCGTGGACCTGATGTATTTCAGCGCCAACGTGTTCAAGATTACCGACGGCGGCTGGTTCCCGCTGCTGGTGGGCCTCATCGGCTTCATCATCATGTCCACCTGGAGCACCGGCCGTTCCAACCTCATCGACCGGCTGCGCACCTCCACCGAACCCCTGGACGAGTTCCTGGCGCACATACGCAAGCTCAAACCATACCGGGTGCACGGCACCGCCATCTTCATGACCGCGCCGAACCTCGGCACGCCCCCCATGCTGCAGCACCACCTGGAGCACAACCAGGTGCTGCACGACCAGATCGTGTTACTGACGGTGCTCACGGACGACGTGCCCTTCGTGCACCCGATCCAGCGCCTGGAAGTGGAGAAGCTGGAGCTGGGGTTCTACCGCGTGAACGTGCACTACGGCTTCATGCAGATCCCGAACATCCCGCAGTGCTTCCGCCGCGCCAAGGATTTCGGCCTCGCCATCGATCCCGAGACCGTGACCTATTACCTCGGCCGCGAGACCCTGGTCTCCACCAAACACTGGCCGTCCATGATGGGTTGGCGCGAGAAGCTGTTCGCCTTCATGTCGCGCAACGCCATCCGCGCCACCGACTTCTACCAGATCCCGCCTGACCGCACCGTCGAGTTGGGCCTGCGCCTCAGGCTGGGCGAACCGCACCGCCACGGCCGTCGCGGCGAAGACCGGCATTGATGCTCGCCAAGCTCCTGGCGGCGCTGGCCGCCTTCATCATCGGCACCCTGAGTGCATTCGGATATTGGGGCGTGGTGCTGCTCATGGGCATCGAGAGCGCCTGCATCCCGCTGCCCTCCGAACTCATCATGCCTTTCGCCGGTTACCTGGTGTTCCAGGGCACCCTCAGCCTGTGGGGAGTGGCGCTGGCGGGAGCGGTGGGCTGCGTGCTGGGCTCCCTGGTGGCGTACTACGTGGGCATGCTGGGCGGTCGTCCGCTGGTGCTGAAGTACGGCCGTTACCTGCTCATCTCGCCCCATGACGTGGAGTTGGCGGACCGCTGGTTCGCCCGGCACGGCGATGTCACCATCCTCATCGGCCGCTTGCTGCCGGTGGTGCGCACCTTCATCGCTTTCCCCGCAGGCGTGGCGCGCATGGCGCTGCTCAAGTTCATGATCTACACCTTCGCGGGTTCCCTGGTCTGGTGCTATGCCCTGGCCTGGGTGGGTCGCAGCCTGGGCCAGCATTGGGACACCTTGGGGACCTATTTCCACCGCTTCGATGCGGTCATCGTGGCCGTCATCCTGTTGGCTGCCGCGTGGTGGATCTGGCGTCACCGGCGGCTCATGGGGAAGGCACCCCATTGACAGAATAGGCAGAGATATCCGATAGTTAGCACATAGCGCCGATTTGAGACTCAGCTTGCGGGCGCTCTATAAATGCAGCTAAAGCGGGATGTCCTGTTGGAACCTGCTCTAGCTCCCGTCCCCGGACGGCCAAGCTGGGCAGGTTTTTCGTTTTCCGGGCACGGGAAACGCCACTGGACATCCGGAGTCGCAAGGCACATGAACTCGCTCACCACCCCCTGGGACCGTCGCGCCTTCCCGGCGACACCGGGCGTGTCGTTCGAATTCTTCCCGCCCGGCACGCCCGAGATGGAGCAGAAGCTGTGGCAGGCACTGGAGCGCCTCGCGCCCTTGTCGCCGCGCTTCGTCTCCGTCACCTACGGTGCTGGCGGCACCACCCGCCAGCGCACCCATGACACGGTGGTGGCCATCCATCGTCGTCTGGGCCTGCGTCCTGCCGCGCACCTCACCTGTGTCGGCGCCAGCCGCACCGAGATCGATGCCATCGCCGAGCGCTACTGGGAGGCGGGCATCCGTCACATCGTGGCGCTGCGCGGCGATGCGCCGGATGGCCTAAGCCACTTCGCGCCGCATCCGGAGGGTTATGCCAGCGCCGCGGAACTGGTGGCGGGCCTGAAGCGCGTAGCCGACTTCGAGATCAGCGTCGCAGCCCACCCGGAAGTGCATCCTGAAGCGGTCTCGCCCCAGGCGGACCTGGACAACCTCAAGCGCAAGATGGAGGCGGGAGCCACCCGCGCCATCACCCAATATTTCTTCGACATCGACGTGTTCCTGCGTTTCCGTGACCGGCTCGCCGCCAACAAGATCGGCCTGCCCGTGATCCCCGGTATCCTGCCGGTCACCAACTTCGCCCAGGTGAAGAAGTTCAGCGCCCGTTGCGGGGCCAGCGTGCCGCCCTGGCTCGCGGACTTCTTCGAAGGCGTGGACGACGACCCGGAGACCCGCAAGCTGGTGGCCGCTCATGTGGCCGGTGAGCAGTGCCGCATGCTCCAGGAAGAGGGTGTGACGGAGTTCCATTTCTACACCCTCAACCGGCCGGAACTGGCCCGCGCCATCTGCCGTCTGCTGGGTATCCGTCCGCCGCTGCCGGCGGTGCAGGAGCGCGCCATCGGCGCCTGAAACCATGGACTGTCGCTCCGAACTCGAACGTCTGTTGGCAGAGCGCATCCTGGTGCTGGACGGCGCCATGGGCACCATGATCCAGGCGCGCAATCTGGAAGAGCCTGACTTCCGCGGTGAGCGCTTCGGATCCCACTCTAAGGATCTCAAGGGCAACAACGATCTTCTGACGCTCACGCGTCCGGACGTGATCCGGGATATCCATCGCGCCTACCTGGAAGCAGGCGCGGACATCATCGAGACCAACACCTTCAACTCCACCTCCATCTCCCAGGCGGATTATGGGATGGAGGCATTGGCTTATGAGCTGAACCGGGAAGGTGCGCGTATCGCGAGGCTCGAGACAGATGCGGCGCGGCAGGCCGACGGGCGCCGCCGGTTCGTGGCTGGCATCCTCGGCCCCACCAACCGCACCGCGTCCATCTCGCCCAAAGTGGAAGACCCGGGTTTCCGCAACGTCAGCTTCGATGAGCTGCGTGCCGCCTACACCGACGCGGTACGCGGTCTCCTGGACGGTGGCGCCGACCTGCTGATGGTGGAGACCATCTTCGACACCCTGAACTGCAAGGCCGCTCTGTTCGCCATAGAGGAACATTTCGAGCGCGCGGGTAAGCGGGTGCCGGTGATGATCTCCGTCACCATCACCGACCTCTCGGGCCGTACCCTGTCGGGCCAGACCGTGGAGGCTTTCTGGAACTCGGTGCGCCACGTGAAGCCCTTCAGTATCGGTCTGAACTGCGCGCTGGGTGCCGATCAGTTGCGCCCCTACGTGCAGGAGCTCTCGCGCCTGGCCGACTGCTACGTCACCTGCCACCCCAATGCCGGCCTGCCCAATGCCTTCGGCGGTTATGACGAGACCCCCGCGCACATGGCCGGGCACATCGGCGGCTGGGCCGAGGAGGGCAGCATCGACATCGTGGGCGGCTGCTGCGGCACCACGCCAGAACATATCCGCGCCATTCGTGCCGCCGTGGATGGGCGCGCGCCCCGCAAGCCTGCCGTGCAGGCGCCGGCATGCCGGCTCGCCGGCCTGGAAGCCTGCAATATCCTCAAGGACAGCCTGTTCGTGAACGTGGGTGAGCGCACCAACGTCACCGGTTCCGCCAAGTTCAAGAAACTGGTGCTGGCGGGGGACTACCCGGCCGCGCTGGAAGTGGCCCGCGAGCAGGTGCAGAACGGCGCCCAGGTGGTGGACGTGAACATGGACGAGGGCTTGCTGGACGGCAAGGCCGCCATGGTCCGCTTCCTGTCGCTGCTGGCCGCCGAGCCCGACATCGCGCGGGTGCCCATCATGCTCGACTCCTCCCGCTGGGAGATCATCGAGGCGGGCCTGAAGTGCGTGCAGGGCAAGTGCGTGGTCAACTCCATCAGCCTCAAGGAAGGCGAGGAACCTTTCCTGCACCAGGCCGGTCTGGCGCGCCGTTTCGGTGCCGCGGTGGTGGTGATGGCCTTCGACGAGCAGGGCCAGGCCGACACCTTGGAGAAGCGGGTGGCCGTGTGCGAGCGGGCTTACCGCCTGCTGACGCAGAAGCACGGCTTCCCGGCGGAAGATATCATCTTCGACCCCAACATCTTCGCCATCGGCACCGGCATCGAGGCCCACGCCCGCTACGCCATCGATTACATCGCCGCCATCACCGAGATCAAACGACGCCTGCCGGGCGTGCGCATCAGCGGCGGCGTCAGCAACGTGTCCTTCGCCTTCCGCGGCAACGACAGGGTGCGGGAGGCCATGCATGCGGCCTTCCTGTACCACGCCATCAAGGCCGGCATGGACATGGGCATCGTCAACGCCGGCCAGCTGGCGGTGTACGAAGAGGTCCCCAAGGACTTGCTGGAGCACGTGGAGGACGTGCTGTTCGATCGCCGCCCTGACGCCACCGAGCGTCTCATGACTTTCGCGGTGACCCTGGACAAGGGCGGCGCCAAGCAGGTGCAGGACCTGGCCTGGCGCCAATGGCCGGTGGCGGAACGTTTGAAGCATGCCTTGGTGCAAGGTATCGCCGACTACATCGACGAAGATACCGAGGAGGCGCGCCTCAAGGCCGTGAAGCCCCTGGATGTGATCGAAGGTCCGCTCATGGCCGGCATGGACGTGGTAGGTGAGTTGTTCGGCACCGGCCGCATGTTCCTGCCCCAGGTGGTGAAATCCGCGCGGGTGATGAAGAAGGCCGTGGCCTGGCTCACGCCCTACATCGAGGCCGGCAAGCAGGAGGGTACGCGGGCCAAGGGTCGCATCCTCATGGCCACCGTGAAGGGTGACGTGCACGACATCGGCAAGAACATCGTCGGCATCGTGCTGCAGTGCAACAACTACGAGGTACTGGACCTGGGCGTCATGGTACCGGCCCAGAAGATCCTCGAGATCGCCAAGGAACGCAAGGTGGACCTGATCGGCCTCTCGGGCCTCATCACGCCTTCCCTGGACGAGATGGTGCACGTGGCCAAGGAGATGCAGCGCGACCACTTCGACATCCCGCTCATGATCGGCGGTGCCACCACCTCCCGCACCCATACCGCCGTGCGCATCGCACCCCAATACAAGGGCGCCGTCACCCACGTGAAGGATGCGTCCCGCGCCGTGAGCGTAGCGGCGGGCTTGTTGGGTGAGGGCAGTGCCTCCGTCATCAAGGCCATCCAGGAAGAATATGCCCAGGTGCGTGCCGATTATGCGAACCGGGACGAGGGCCAGGGCCTCCTGAGCCTGGCCGCGGCCCGGGCCAACGCCGTGAAACTGGACTGGGGTGCCTATACACCGCCCAAACCTCCCGCGCTGGGCGTGGATAGCCTGATCGATTTCCCGCTGGAGGAACTGCGGCCCTTCATAGACTGGACGCCGTTCTTCCATGCCTGGCAGATGAAGGGCAGCTATCCCAAGATCCTGGACGATCCGGAGAAGGGCGAGACTGCCCGCAAGCTCTTCGCCGATGCCCAGGCCATGCTGGACCAGCTCATAGAGGAGCGTTGGCTCAGGGCCAATGCCGTGTATGGATTGTTCGCTGCCAATGCGGAGGGAGACGACCTGGCGGTGTACCGGGACGCGGATCGCGGCGAGCGCGCCACCACCTTCCATTTCCTGCGCCAACAGGCGCAGAAACCCGCTGGCCGGCCGAACCGCTGCCTGGCGGACTTCGTGGCTCCGACCCGAAGTGGCCGCGAGGATTACCTGGGGGGCTTCGCCGTCACCGCGGGTCTCGGCATCGAGGCGCATATCAAGCGCTTCGAGGCGGACCACGACGACTACAGCGCTATCCTGCTGAAAGCCCTGGCGGACCGTCTGGCGGAAGCCTTCGCGGAATGCCTGCACCTCAAGGTGCGGCGCAAGTATTGGGGTTACGCCGCCGCGGAAGGCCTGGACAACGCTGCCCTCATCCGCGAGGAATATAAGGGCATCCGTCCCGCCCCCGGCTATCCGGCCTGCCCGGAGCACACCGAGAAGGGCACCCTGTGGAAGCTCCTGGACGTGGAGCGCCGGGCCGATATCCAGCTCACGGAGCACTACGCCATGTGGCCGGCGGCGGCGGTGAGTGGGCTCTACTTCTCACACCCCGAATCCCACTATTTCGCGGTGGGGCGCATCGACCGGGACCAGGCGGCGGATTATGCCCGCCGCAAGGGCATGCAGCTGCCCCAGGCCGAGCGTTGGCTGGCCCCGAATCTGAGCTATACCCCCTGATTTTCGCGGCGGACGGGCCTATTCACGTCAACCCGCAGCCGGCCCGCCCGTTCCTGCATCCCAAGGGGAACCCTATTCCAAGGGCTTAGACATCCCCGATTCAACCAAAAGGAACCTCTATGAAACGTACCGCTATCCTGTTGAGCTCGCTGCTGGCCCTTGGCCTGACCGTCGCCGCCCAGGCCGACACCGCCGCCCCTGCTGCTTCCACTGCCGTGAGCAAGGACAGCAAGGACATCAAGAAGGACAACAAGGGCATCGAGAAGAACCAAGCTGACGCCAAGAAGGACATGAAGGAAGGAGCCAAGGACGCCAAGGCTGCCAAGGCTGAAGATGCGAAGCTGAAGCAGGACCAGAAGGCCGGCAACACCGCCGCCGTGGCCGCTGACAAGGCTGCCGTGAAGGCCGACGACCAGAAGGTCGCCAAGGACCAGAAGGACGTGAAGGCCGACCAGAAGGCCGTCGCCAAGGACGAGAAGTCCCGCAAGCAGGAAGCAAAGGCCCGCAAGAAGGACGAGAAGGCTGCCGCTGCCAGCACCGCTGCTGCTCCGGCCGCTGCGACCCACTCTTAATATTTAAGAGTCGTCGCCAAATCGCCCCGATGCCGCAAGGCATCGGGGCGATTCTTTTTTGGAGAGGCGGTCACCGCAGCGACGGTAGAAAGTCGTTGACAGTCCCGCAGTGGCAGGACTAGCATCCGCGCCAATCAGGTCATGAGAGGCCCCCGAAGTGGGCAGTAGCTGTTCGATCCGATCCCTCCGCCGCGGCAGCGGCACCCCGCGCGACTGAAGCCTCGAGCTTGAGCCGCGCGAGCCCCGTCCGTCCGGAGGGCCTAAGCGCGGCGTGATCCGTCTATCCCGCATAGCCGATGATGCCGCCGAAGCGAGCATGACGAGGCCCCTGTAAGGGCGCCTCATGGGACGCTAGGCATGGCTTTCGAGAGAATCCGTGGAATGCTGCGTGGCAAGAGCGATGCTCGGCAGGAGCAGGGCGCCCGCGTCTCCGCGCGCCTGGTGGAAGTCAGCCGCATGGCGGCCGATGATACCTTCGACGAGTTCAAGACCAGCATCCAGGGCCTGGTCACCGCCGAGGCCGAGGAGCGCCTGGCCGAGTACGGCCCCAATACCGTGGCCCGCGAAGTGCACCACGGCTTCTTCTACGAGCTGTTCACCCGGCTCGCCAACCCCCTCAACATCCTGCTCATCGTCCTCACCGTCATCTCGGTGGTGACCCATGACATCGACGGCGCCGTGATCATCGGCACCATGGTCGTGCTGTCGGTGGTGATGTCCTGGGTGCAGGAGTCGCGCTCCAACAACGCCGCCGAGAAACTGCGGGCCATGGTGAAGACCACCGCCACGGTGCTGCGGCGCGAGGAAGTGGAGGTGGAAGCAGAGGCGCAGGAAGCCAAGGAAGGCGAAGACGAAGGAGATAAGAAGCCACGCATCATATATAAGGCGGTACGCAAGCAGGTCCCCCTCGACGAATTAGTGCCCGGCGACCTGGTGCAGCTCTCCGCCGGCGACATGATCCCGGCAGACGTGCGCCTGCTCTCCGCCAAGGACCTGTTCATCAACCAATCCGCCCTCACTGGCGAATCCATGCCCGTGGAGAAGGACTCCCGTGCCGTGGCCATGCCCGGTGGCAGCCCCTTGGACCTGCCCAACCTCTGCTTCATGGGCACCAACGTGGTGAGCGGCACCGCCATCGCGGTGGTGGTGATGACCGGTGCCAGCACCTACTTCGGCTCCCTCGCGAGCACCATGGGCGTGGAGCGGGTGCAGACCAGCTTCGATAAGGGCGTGCACAAGTTCACCTGGCTGATGATCAAGTTCATGGCGGTGATGGTGCCCATCGTGCTCTTCATCAACGTCTTCAAGCACGGCTGGGGTGAGAGCTTCCTGTTCGCCATGGCGGTGGCGGTGGGCCTCACCCCCGAGATGCTGCCGGTGATCCTCAGCAGCAACCTCGCCAAGGGCGCACTGGTGATGTCGCGCCGCAAGGTCATCGTCAAGCGCCTCAACTCCATCCAGAACTTCGGTGCCATGGACGTGCTGTGCACCGACAAGACCGGCACCCTCACCCAGGACAAGGTGTTCCTGGAGAAGCACGTGGACATCCACGGCAACGAGAGCGAGCGGGTGCTGGAGTTCGCCTTCCTCAATAGCTACTACCAGTCCGGCCTGCGTAACCTGCTGGACGTGGCGGTGCTGGAGAAGGTCGAGATGTACGCCGACCTGCACCCGGAAGAGAACTACCGTAAGGTCGACGAGATACCCTTCGATTTCCAGCGCCGCCGCATGTCGGTGGTGGTGGAAGAAGAGGAGGAGCGCCACGTCATCGTCTGCAAGGGCGCGGTGGAGGAGATCTTCAGCATCTGCAACCGGGCGGAGATCGCCGGCGAGATCGAGACCCTGGTGCCGGAAGACCTGATGCGCCTGAAGGACGTGACGCTGGCGCTCAACGAGGATGGCTTCCGGGTCATCGCGGTGGCCTATAAGGAGAGCATCGAGGCCAAGCGCGCCTACAGCATCGCCGACGAGAAGGACATGGTGCTGCTGGGCTACATCGCTTTCCTGGATCCGCCCAAGGAGAGCGCCGCGGAGGCCATCGCCAAGCTGAACCAGCACGGCGTCGCCGTGAAGGTCCTCACCGGCGACAACGATACGGTGACCCGCAAGATATGCGCCGAAGTGGGGCTCGAGGTCTCACACATCCTGCTGGGCAAGGACCTGGAGGCCATGGACGATGCCGCCCTGGCGGAAGCGGCCGAGACCACCGCGGTGTTCGCCAAGCTCTCGCCGCAGCAGAAGGCGCGGGTGATCCGTGCCCTGCACCGCAAGGGTCACGTGGTGGGATTCCTGGGCGACGGCATCAACGACGGGCCGGCGCTGAAAGCCGCCGACGTTGGCATCTCCGTGGATACCGCGGTGGACATCGCCAAGGAATCCGCGGACATCATCCTGCTGGAGAAGAACCTGCTGGTGCTGGAAGAGGGCGTGCTGGAGGGTCGCAAGGTCTTCGGCAACATCATCAAGTACATCCGCATGGGCGCCAGTTCCAACTTCGGCAACATGTTCAGCGTGCTGGTCGGCAGCCTGTTCCTGCCGTTCGTGCCCATGGCACCCATCCAGGTGCTGGTGAACAACCTGCTCTACGATTTCTCGCAGATGGCCATGCCCACCGACAACGTGGACCCGGAGTACCTGGAGAAGCCGCGCCAGTGGGACATGCACACCATCAAGCAGTACATGTTGCTGATCGGTCCCATCAGTTCCCTGTTCGACATCATCACCTTCGGCGTGCTGTGGTTCTGGTTCGACACGGCCCACGATGAGAAGCTGTTCCAGACCGGCTGGTTCATCGAGTCCATCCTGAGCCAGGTCCTCATCGTGCACGTGATCCGCACCGGCAAGGTGCCGTTCCTGCAGAGCTGGCCGAGCTGGCCCCTGCTCGCCACAACCGTCGCCGTGTGCGTGGTGGGCATGTGGCTGCCTTTCAGCTGGCTGGCCCACGGCTTCGGCATGGTGCCGGTACCGCTGTCCTATCTCGCGGTCATGCCGCTCATCATGGTGGGCTACATCACCCTCACCCAGTGGGCCAAGTCACGGCTGACACGCCGCTTCGGGCTCAACTGATGGCGGCGCCGTTGCAGTTGGTCAAAAACTAGCCGCCTCAGCCCTTGTGGCCCAAGGCGGGTAAAGCCCTGCTGCCTCGGTTGTCATATTTGTGCCATATTCCCCCCCTAGACTGCCCCGACCAGAAGGTGGGGTGGCCGGTTATGTAACGGTGCTCCAGAGACGCAGCGTCCGGACCCCGTAACCTACCGGTGAACACGTGTTGTCAGAAGAGACCGTCGAAACAGGGGCCCGAACCACCGTGAGCGGCAGTACTCACAACACGCGCTGGCGGGACAATGCCGCCGACCTGGTCTTCAAGACCCTCACCCAGATCGCCGCCCTCACGGTGCTGGCGCTCATCCTGGCCATCATCGGCCTGTTGATCTACAAGTCCTGGCCGGCCTTCCATACTTTCGGCTTCAAGTTCTTCACCGGCACCGTTTGGGATCCGGTCGGCGGCCAGTTCTCGGCCCTCACCTCGATATACGGCACCCTGGTGACCTCGCTGATCGCCCTGGCCATCGCCGTGCCGGTCAGTTTCGGCATCGCGCTCTTCATCACCGAGCTCGCGCCGCCCTGGTTGCGCCGCCCGGTGAGCACCGCCATCGAACTCTTGGCCGCCATCCCCAGCATCATCTACGGCATGTGGGGCCTGTTCGTGTTCGCCCCCCTGTTCGCAGACAAGGCCCAGCCCTGGATCACTGCGCACCTCGGCAAGTGGCCCATCATCGGCGGCCTGTTCCAGGGCCCGCCCATCGGCATCGGCGTGTTCACCGCAGGCCTGATCCTGGCCATCATGGTCATCCCCTTCGTCACCTCGGTGATGCGCGACGTGTTCGACGTGGTGCCCACCGTGCTCAAGGAATCCGCCTACGGCCTCGGCTGCACGACCTGGGAAGTGATGTGGCGGGTGGTACTGCCGTACACCCGCGTAGGTGTGGCCGGCGGCGTGATGCTGGGCTTGGGAAGGGCGCTGGGCGAGACCATGGCCGTGACCTTCGTCATCGGCAACAGCCATGACATCAGCAAGGCCCTGTTCATGCCGGGCAACACCATCTCCTCTACGCTCGCCAACGAGTTCTCCGAGGCGGTGGGCGAGACCTACACCTCCTCGCTGATCGCCCTGGGACTCATCCTGTTCCTGGTCACCTTCGTGGTGCTGGCCATCGCCAAGTACATGCTGGTCCGTGTCGCGGCCCGTGAAGGGGCCAAGTCGTGAGCAAGCTCAACAACCGCTACTTCTTCCGCCGCGCAGTGAACGTGTTCAACCTCGGCATGTCCATGCTCACCACGCTGTTCGGCCTGTTCTGGCTGGGTTGGCTGTTGTGGACGCTGGTGAGCCACGGCATCAGCAGCCTCAACATCGAGCTGTTCACCGCCGACACCCCGCCGCCGGGTGCCCAGGGTGGCATGGCCAACGCCATGATCGGTTCGCTGCTGCTCACCGCGGTGGGTGTGCTGGTGGGCACTCCTGTGGGCCTCATGGCCGGCACTTGGCTCGCCGAGTACGGCCGCGAGAAGCGTCTGGCCTCGGTGATCCGTTTCGTCAACGACATCCTGCTGTCGGCGCCGTCCATCGTCATCGGCGTGTTCGTCTATGGCGTGGCGGTGGCGCCCTTCGGGCATTTCTCCGGCTGGTCGGGCGGCCTCTCGTTGGCGATCATCATGCTGCCGGTGGTGCTGCGCACCACCGAGGACATGATGCGCCTGGTGCCGGACCAGATGCGTGAGGCGGCGGCGGCGTTGGGCGCGCCGCGCTGGAAGGTCACCGTGCACATCGTGTACCGCGCCTCCCTGGCGGGCATGCTCACCGGCGTGATCCTGGGCATAGCCCGCATAAGCGGCGAGACCGCGCCGCTCCTGTTCACTGCCCTCAATAACCAGTTCCGCAGCACGGACATGTCCCAGCCCATGGCCAACCTGCCGGTGATGATCTTCCAGTTCGCCATGAGCCCCTACGAGGGCTGGCAGCACCTGGCCTGGGCCGCGGCGCTCATCATCACCGCTGCCATCCTCATCCTCAGCATCGCGGCCCGCCTGCTGCTGCGTGCCAATTCATTCGGGAAGTGAACATGAACGCCGTCCGCAAAGAGCTGCCTCAGATCGAGAACCCCAAGATCGCCATCCGCGACCTGAACTTCTACTATGGGAAGTTCCATGCCCTGCACGGCATCG
>Ga0265338_10006962_pt1 | contig 14212 bp, 8 predicted proteins | sample 42126metaG_FD_193579 | JGI IMG/M metagenome (GOLD analysis project Ga0265338, IMG submission 193579) | Rhizosphere microbial communities from Carex aquatilis grown in University of Washington, Seatle, WA, United States - 4-21-26 metaG | ecosystem: Host-associated > Plants > Roots > Rhizosphere >... | reverse complement strand
GGATCTGCAGCGGCACCGGGTTCGCGCCGAGCTTGTCGCGCATCGACTGCACGGCTGCGAAGAAGTTCGCGCCGGTGCGGTCCATCTTGTTGATGAACGCGATGCGGGGAACCTTGTACTTGTCGGCTTGCCGCCAGACCGTCTCGGACTGCGGCTGGACGCCCGCGACAGCGTCGAAGACGGCGATCGCGCCGTCGAGCACGCGCAGGCTCCGCTCCACCTCCACCGTAAAGTCCACGTGCCCGGGCGTATCGATGATGTTGATGCGATGGTCGCGCCAGAACGCCGTCGTGGCCGCCGACGTGATCGTGATGCCCCGCTCCTGCTCCTGGGCCATCCAGTCCATCGTCGCGGCGCCCTCGTGGACCTCGCCCATCTTGTGGGTGCGGCCGGTGTAGTAGAGGATCCGCTCGGTCGTCGTCGTCTTGCCCGCGTCGATGTGGGCCATGATCCCGATGTTTCGGACGCGGTCGAGTGCGACGCCGATCTCTTTCTCCTTGGTGCTCAAAAGTCCCTTTCCCCCGCCTACCAGCGGTAGTGCGCGAAGGCCTTGTTGGCCTGCGCCATCCGGTAGACGTCGTCCTTCCGCTTGAACGCGCCGCCCTGCTGGTTGAGCGCGTCCATGATCTCGTTGGCGAGCTTGCTGCCCATGCCCTTCTCGCGCCGGTCGCGCGCATAGGTCACGAGCCAGCGCACGGCGAGCGTGCGCGCGCGGCGCTGCGGCACCTCGACTGGCACCTGGTAGTTCGCGCCGCCGACGCGGCGGCCGCGAACCTCGAGCACCGGCGTGACCGTCTTCACGGCCTGCTCGAGCACCTCGACCGGCGGGCGGCCGGTCTTCGTGCCCACCGTCTCGAGGGCCTCGTAGACGATCTGCTCGGCGATCGACTTCTTGCCGTCGAGCATGACCTTGTTGATGATCTGGGTCACGAGCTGCGACCCGTAGACGGCGTCCACTTCGACGGAGCGAGCCTGAACCTCTGCACGGCGAGGCATCAGTTGCCCCGCTTCGCGCCGTACTTCGAGCGCGCCTGCTTGCGGTCGGAGACACCGCCCGCGTCGAGCGCAGCCCGGATGATCTTGTAGCGGAAGCCCGGCAGGTCCTTGACGCGGCCGCCGCGGACGAGCACGACCGAGTGCTCCTGGAGGTTGTGACCCTCCCCCGGGATGTAGGCCCCGATCTCCATGCCGTTCGTGAGCCGGACGCGCGCGACCTTCCGAAGCGCCGAGTTCGGCTTCTTCGGGGTGGTCGTGTAGACGCGCGTGCAGACGCCGCGCTTCTGCGGCGAGCCGGCCAGCGCGGGCGTCTTGGTCTTCGCCTGCGGGGCCTTGCGGCCGTGGCGGACGAGCTGATTAACGGTCGGCATGAGGTGCTTTTTGCTCCCTTTCGCAAAGAGACGGTCGGCGGGGACACGGAAGAGTCCCCTGCCAACCGGCCCGCGGCATGGTAGCGGAGGCCGCAGGGAGCGTCAAACCCGCTCGGTGAGCCGAAACCTGACCGAAATAGGCGGCGGTGGCCATACCGCCGGCAGGCTTTCCGGTCTATGGTCTGAACAAGCCCCGGCCCGCACGGGCCGGCCGACGGTGCTCTCTGCGGTGAATCACCTGCTCATCGGCACATCCGCTGCGCTCGGCGCCTGCGTCGTGCTCCTGCTCGTCGCGCTCGTCGGCATGGTCCGCCGCTCCGGCCGGCGCGCCGACGAGCGAGTCGAGACGGTGATGCACGCGGTCGAGACGCGCATGGACGAGCTCGCGCAGGAGCTCGCAGGCGCGGTCGCTCGGGCGGAGGACGAGAGCCGCCGCAGCCGCGTCCTCGGCGACATCGCCGGCTCGATCGACCTCGACGAGGTGCTCGCCCGCACGCTCGAGGCCGCCGGCGGCCTGGCCGGGGTCGACGCCGCCGTCGTCCGACTCGATGCGCAGGAGGGGGCGCCGATCGTGGCCGCGCTCGGCCTCCCGGCGGAGGACGCGAGGCGCCAGGCGATCTCCGGGCCGCCCGACGGGCGCCCCGTCCGCTCCGTCGAGATGACGTACCGCTACCCGGAGGAGGCCGGCGACGACCTCGTGCGGGCGGGCCTTGCGGTGCCGCTCACAGACGACCTGCGCCCGCTCGGCTACCTCGGGGTCTTCACCCGGAACCCGGAGCGCCGGTTCGCGGACGGCGACATGCGACAGCTCGAGGAGATCGCAGGCCGGGCCGGCCCGACGATCGAGAACGCGCGCCGGTTCCGAGAGGCGCGCCAGCTCGCCGACCTCGACGCGCTCAGCGGGTTGCACAACCGCCGCTACTTCCACGAGACGCTCGCGCGCGACGTCGCGCGGGCCCACCGCTACGACCGCCGGCTGGCGCTGGCCATCTTCGACATCGACGACTTCAAGGGCGTGAACGACCGCATCGGCCACCTCGCGGGCGACGGTGTGCTGGCCGAGGCGGCGTCCCGGATGCGCGACGCGATCCGCACCGCCGACGTCGCGTGCCGCGTGGGCGGCGACGAGTTCGCGGTGATCATGCCGGAGTCGGGACTCGAGCAGGCCGACCAGCTCGTCTCGCGGATCCAGCTGGCCCTCTCGGAGCGTCCGATCGGCGTCGCCGGACGCCTGTACGTCTCGGCGGGCATCGCCGAGCTGAAGGCCGAGGACGACTCGATCGGCCTCTTCGAACGGGCCGACGAGGCCCTGTACCGCGCCAAGCAGGCCGGCAAGGGCCAGGCCGTCGCGTCGGCCGGCTGAGCTAGCTCCGGGCGGAGAGCCTCTGAACTTCGAGCGCGATCTCCCGCACGGCGCGCTCGAGCGCCGACGTCTCCTGGGCCAACCCCCGGACGGCGAGGGGAGTCGGCGTCATCGACACGCGCGGGTTTCCCCATTCGAGCGGCGTCTTGCTGGCCTGGATCAGCCTGTCCACGCGCTCGATCAGGGTGTCCGTCAGGGATTGCTCGATCGAGGTCTCGGTCAAGGTGTCCATGGCGCCTTCTCTCTATCGGCGGGGAGAGACCGCTGGCCCTGTACCGGATGGGCTGGCCGCAGGGCCAGTGCGAAATACTTTACCCGCTGCAGGCCCCGGGAACCGTTAAGACTGCTTTCAGCCGGTGCCTCTCCTCCGCCTCGGCGTCAGCCGAGGCGGAGGAAGGGCAGGTACGACGTGAGGTCGACCGCCGCCGGCTGCGGGAAGTCGTCCTTTGCACAGACGGCGGTGTCCTGCGCCGCGCGCTGTTTCGAGACGGTCCATTGCTCGAACTCCTGGCCGCGCTCGAAGGCCTGCAGGGCCGCGACAATCGTGGGGCGGGCACGGCCGAGTGGGACGGCGCCCAGCGGCAGGGCGTCCTGAAGGGTCTTCACCGCGAACGAGCCCTGGCTCGTCTGGAGGACGGCCTTCTTTCCGGTCGCGAGCGAGAACAGCCGGTCGGGCGCCACCTGGGAGAGCGCGAGCCCCTGCTTCTGCCGGCCGAGCCAGGACGGCGAAGGCGCCGCGCTGACGAGCCGCACCGGCAGGTCCGGGTACGAGGAGTAGAAGGTCTGGACGTCCGCCGCGGACGGCGTCGGGGCCGGCAGGGTCGCCTCCACCTGCGCCCGGCGCAGCTCGTCCGAGAGGATCCCGCGCGCGACGTCGACGCTCGCGTGCGCCTTGGCGAGCGCGGCGGTGTAGATCGCCCTGCTGCCGCGGAACTCCTGAAGGATGACGCCCCGCTCCGCGGCGAGCACCGCGCTCTGCGGCACGGGCTCGGCGGCGCTCTCGACGAGCCGCTCGAACAGCGCGCTCGTCGCCGTGTCCGGGTCGCCGGTCACGAGCTGGAGCTGGCGCACCGCCGCGTCCGAGAGCACCTGCTTGCCGACGAGGCACTGCTCGCCGGACGCGAGCACGCTCAGCTGTCCCTCCGTCCGCGACGCGTCGAACGCGGACCCGATCGCCTTCGGCGCGTTGCACAGCGCGGGCGACCGCGCCCAGAGCCACGCGCACAGGGCGTACGGCTTGTCCGGATCCTGCTCGGCGGCGTTCCACTCGCCCCAGCCCCACGACCAGACCGAGGCGATGCCCGTCTCGGAGGCGACCTGCTGCAGGGCGAGCTCCTGCCACTTCGCCACCTGGTACCACGCTGTCGCCGGCTCGAGTCCGTTGCGGCCGCCGAAGCCCTTCGTCGTCGCGAAGCTCGTCACGAGCCCGAGCCGGTTCGGTGCGATCCCCATCGCCGTGAAGTCGCCGATCGCCTGCCGGTACGACTCGCGCAGGTTGCGGCTACCAAGGATCGCGCCCTGCTTCCACGTCACGTTCGCGGGCACGTAGTCCTCGCGGACGAGCTCGGCCGCCGCGGCCGCCTGCTGCCACCACACGGCGGCGTCGCCGCCCGCGTAGGGCTGCTTCGCGACGAGCAGCAACGGGTGCGCGCCCAGCCGCGTCAGCTCCTGGATGAACGTGAGCGCGTTCTGGCGGTACGTCGCGTTGCTGTCCGACCAGGGAGTGACGAGCGACGCGCCGGACAGCTCGTTGAGCATGATCGCCGGCGTCTGGCAGCCGGTCTGCTGCTGCGCGAAGACGAAGAGCTTCTGCGCCTTCAGCGCGATCGTCGACGGATCGGCCGGCTTCGTCGTCGTGCCGATCCGCTTGTTGAAGTTGAGGTCGAAGTAGACGGTGGCCGCACCCAGGGCGCGCATCTGTGCCGGGTAGTTGCCGCTCGACACGCCGAGGACGATCCCGGGCTTGCCGAAGATGGCGTTGAACGCCGGCGTCGGCCACGCGAAGTCCATCCAGATCGGCTGGGTCGCGGGCAGGGCGCATTCGCCCGCGTAGGGAGCGGGCACGGCCGCGTGCGCAGATGCAGCAGGCAGCACGGCGACGACCAGAACGACGAGGGCGAGCAGTGTCTTCACGGCCTGGACCCTGATAGCAGACGAACCGAACGGCAGCGACCTCGTCAGCTGACCAGGTCGCGGATCTACCGAGGTGGGGCGGCTTGCGCCGCCCCACCTCAGCTCAGGCTGCTTACTCGCTGTCGAGCGGAGTGTCGACTTCCGGGACTTCCTCGGCTTCGCCCGGCCCGAGCTCCGCGGCGCCGTTGCCGAGGTCGAAGTCGAGCCCGAGGCCGACGAGGCCGTCGGAGCCGTCGGTGCCGATCTCCTCCAGCGCCGCGAGCAGCTGCTCCTCGGTCTGCGGCCGGGTGTACGCGCTCGCAGGCACGGAGTCGGAGGGCCGGATCTCGATCGTCCGGTACCGCTTCAGCCCCGTCGCCGCCGGGATCAGCTTCCCGATGATGACGTTCTCCTTCAGGCCGAGCAGCCGGTCGACCTTGCCCTCGATCGCCGCGTCCGTCAGCACCTTCGTCGTCTCCTGGAAGGACGCCGCTGAGAGGAACGACTCGGTCGCAAGCGACGCCTTCGTGATCCCGAGGATCAACGGCTCCGAGGTGGCCTGCTCCTTGCGCTCCTTCTTGACGCGCGTGTTCTCGCGGTCGAGCACGAGCTTGTCCACGAGCTGGCCCGGCAGCAGATCGGTCTGGCCCGCGTTGTCGATGCGGACCTTCTTCAGCATCTGCCGCACGATCAGCTCGATGTGCTTGTCGTGGATCTCGACGCCCTGCGACTTGTAGACCTTCTGCACCTGGTCGACGAGATACAGCTCGATCGCCGTGTAGCCCTTCAGGCGCAGCAGGTCGGCCGGGTTGATCGAGCCCTCGTGCAGCGCGTCGCCGGCCTCGACCTTCTCGCCGTGCGTGACGAGCAGGCGGGTGCGGCGCGGGATCAGGTACGAGCGCTCGTCCTCCTCCTTGCCGCTGTCCGGCAGGATCGTGAGCCGCAGCTGGCGCTCCGTCTCCTCGATCGCCACCGTGCCGTCGATCTCGGCGAGCTCTGCGGCACCCTTCGGGTTCCGGGCCTCGAAGATCTCGACGACGCGCGGCAGGCCGTGCGTGATGTCGGCGCCGGCGATACCGCCGGTGTGGAAGGTCCGCATTGTCAGCTGCGTCCCCGGCTCGCCGATCGACTGCGCGGCGATGATCCCGACCGCGTCGCCGATCTCGCACATCTCGCCGGTGGCGAGGAACGTGCCGTAGCAGGCCTGGCACACACCCGTCTCCGCCTTGCACTTCAGGACCGAGCGCACCGGCACCTGGAAGTCCTGGGCGTAGTCGCCGAGCTCCTCGACGATCTCGCGCAGGCGCGGCATCGTGATCTCCTCGCCCCTCTCCGCGATCAAGGTCTTGCCCGGCTTCCCGGAGGCGAGCGGCTTGAAGACGTCCGCCCCGACGATGCGGGCGGCGACGCTCTTGTTCAGACCGTCGGGAAGGAACAGCGGCAGCTCGACGAAGTCCTTCGTCTTGCAGTCCTTCTCGCGGATGATCACGTCCTGCGAGACGTCGACGAGACGCCGCGTCAGGTAGCCCGAGTCGGCCGTGCGCAGCGCCGTGTCGGCGAGACCCTTGCGGGCCCCGTGGGTCGAGATGAAGTACTCGAGCACCGACAGGCCCTCCATGAAGTTGGCCTTGATCGGACGCTCGATGATCTCGCCCTTCGGATTCGCCATCAGGCCGCGCATGCCGGCGAGCTGGCGCAGCTGCGTGAACGAGCCGCGGGCACCCGAGTTGGCCATCATGTAGATCGGGTTCAGCTCGTGCAGGTTGTCGATCATCGCGCTGGCGACGGTGTCCGTCGCCTCCGTCCAGATGTTCACGATCGACTCGTGCCGCTCGGACTCGGTGATGAGTCCGTGCTCGTACGCCTGCTCGACCTTCGCCACGCGCCCCTCGTACTCGGCGAGGATCTTCTCCTTCTCGGGCGGGATGACGATGTCGTTCTTCGAGATCGTCACGCCGGCCTTCGTCCCGTAGAGGAAGCCCAGGTCCTTGATCGTGTCGAGCACCGACGCGACGGCGTGGGCGCCGTACTCGTCGACGAGCGTCGAGATGAAGTCGCCGAGCTCCTTCTTGGAGAGCGTGCGGTTGAGGAAGTCGTGATACGTCGTGTACTCGCCGTTGAGCTCGCCGACGGCCTCGCGCAGGGCCCGGTCGACCTCCGCGTTGAAGATCACGCGGCCCGCGGTGGTGACGACAAGCTCGCCCTCCCACAGGTACTCGATCGGCTGCTGGATGTGGATCTGCTTCGCCTCGATCGCGAACTCGACCTCTTCTTCGGTGCGGAACCGCTTCGGCCGCGGATCCATGTCCTCCGCCGCGAGCTCGTCGAAGTTCCTGTCGGAGTAGGTGAGGTAGTACGACCCGAGCACCATGTCCTGCGTCGGCGTCGCGAGTGCGCGGCCCGAGGCCGGCGAGAGGATGTTGTTCGCGGAGAGCATCAGGATCCGCGCCTCCGCTTGCGCCTCCGCAGACAGCGGCACGTGCACGGCCATCTGGTCGCCGTCGAAGTCCGCGTTGAACGCATGGCAGACGAGCGGGTGCACCTGGATCGCCTTGCCCTCGACGAGCGTCGGCTCGAAGGCCTGGATCCCGAGGCGGTGCAGCGTCGGCGCCCGGTTCAGCAGCACCGGATGCTCCTGGATGACCTCCTCGAGGATGTCCCAGACCTCGCCCTGCATCTGGTCGACGTGGCGCTTGGCCGCCTTGATGTTCTGGACGATCTTCCGCTCGACGAGCCGGCTCATGATGAACGGCTTGAAGAGCTCGAGCGCCATCAGCTTCGGCAGACCGCACTGGTGCAGCTTCAGGTGCGGGCCGGCGACGATCACCGAGCGGCCCGAGTAGTCGACGCGCTTGCCGAGCAGGTTCTGGCGGAAGCGGCCCTGCTTGCCCTTCAGCATGTCGGACAGCGACTTCAGCGGGCGGTTGCCCGGGCCGGTCACCGCGCGGCCGCGGCGGCCGTTGTCGAACAGTGCGTCGACGGCCTCCTGCAGCATGCGCTTCTCGTTGTTGACGATGATCTCCGGCGCGCCGAGGTCGAGCAGCCGCTTGAGGCGGTTGTTCCGGTTGATGACGCGGCGGTAGAGGTCGTTCAGGTCGGAGGTCGCGAAGCGGCCGCCGTCGAGCTGGACCATCGGGCGCAGCTCCGGCGGGATCACCGGCACGGCCTCGAGGATCATCCACTCGGGCTTGTTCTCCGAGGTGACGAACGCCGAGACGACCTTCAGCCGCTTGATCGCCCGCTGCTGCTTCTGGCCCTTCGACGTGCGGATCGTCTCGCGCAGCGTCGCGCCCTCGTTCGTGAGGTCGAGGTCCTTGAGCAGGTCGCGGATCGCCTCCGCCCCCATGCCGCCGCGGAAGTAGACGCCGAACCCGTACGGGGAACCGAAGCGATCCTTGAGCTCGCGGAAGATCTGCTCGTCGTTGACGATCATCTTCGGCTCGAGCTCCCGGAACAGCGTCCACGTCTGCTCCAGCCGGCGCACCGAGTCGATCGCGGCCTCGCGCGCGTCCTCGCGGCGAGACTCGATGTCGAGGTACATCTCGCGCACCTTCAGGGCCCACTGCACGGTCGCGTCGAGGTCTTCCTTCTGGATGCGCCCGTCCGTGCGCAGGCAGAGGTCGTTCGCCAGCTCGCGTAGGTCGCTGTCGGCCGCGGCTCCGTCGATCGTGTCGGCGAGCAGGCCGTTGCCGAGCTCGCGCGCCTTCTCGAGGTTCTTCACGTCGACGCCCGCAGCCAGCTTCGCGTCCTCCTCGTTCAGCTCCTCGCCCGTGAGCAGGCCGTCGACGACGCGATGGACGTGCTTCGTGATCGCGCCCTTCTTTGCGCCCGTCGCCTTGTCCAGCTCCTTCTCGAGCGGTGCGATCGCCTTGAGCACCTGCTCTGCGGCGAGCGCGACCTGGTCGAGCTCGCGCGGCGTCAGTCGGCGGTCGTCCCGGATCGCGGCGTTGCGGACGAGCTCGCGGATCTTCTTCGAGTCCTCCGTCGAGATCTGGGGGACGAGCTCCACGAAGAGCCCGGAGACGAGCTTGCGCACGTCCTCGAGCGTCGGCAGGCCCTGCTCCTCGGCCCAGTTGGAGAGCCCGCGGGCCCAGAAGTCGTCGTCCTCGTCGAAGTTCCGCTCCTTGCCCTTGGCGAAGTAGTCGCGCCGGCGGGACAGGCGGTCCTCGAGCGCGGCGAGCGCCTCGTCGCGGTCGACGTCGATCCGCTCGGACTCGGCCTTGACCTGGTCCTCGAGCGCGTTGACGTCGGCGGCCCGCTTCTCGTTGTCGACCGCGGTGACGATCGACGCCGCGAAGTAGAGGACCTTCTCGAGCTCGCGCGGAGCGATGTCGAGCAGGTAACCGATCCGGCTCGGCACGCCCTTGAAGAACCAGATGTGCGAGACGGGCGCGGCGAGGTCGATGTGACCCATGCGCTCGCGGCGCACCTTCTGCCGCGTCACCTCGACGCCGCAGCGCTCGCAGATGATGCCCTTGTAGCGGACGCGCTTGTACTTCCCGCAGTAGCACTCCCAGTCGCGGGTCGGTCCGAAGATCCGCTCGCAGAACAGGCCGTCACGCTCCGGCTTGAGCGTGCGGTAGTTGATCGTCTCCGGCTTCGTCACCTCACCCGAGGACCAGTCGCGGATCTGCTTGCTCGAAGCAAGCCCGATCCGAATCGCATCGAATTCATTGATGTCGATCAACCGATTTCACCTCCGGTGAAATCGCTATGGGAAACCTGTGACAATGTCGCTCCTCGTCTTACTTCGTCTCTTCGCCTTTTCAGTTAGTCGAACTCGGGCTGGAGGGCGTTAGTCCTCCAGCTCGAGATCGACCAGATCTACGTCACCGAGCGGGCCGACCTCTTCTTCGGCCTCCTCCTCGGCTTGCGCCCCTTCCGTCGTGTCGGAGTCGTCGAGGTCGCCGAGCGACTCGTCGGCCGGGAGAGCGAGCTCGCCGTCCGCGTCGACCCGCTCCTGCCCTTCCTCCTCCTCCTCGGCGGTCGGCGGCCGGCCGACGGCGCGGAGCGAGCCGGGCGAAAGGTCGATGCCGAGCTCCTCGGCCGCACGCAGGAGCTCGTCCTCCTCCTCGCGCACCTCGACCTCGCGACCCTCGTCCGAGAGCACGTGCACGTCGAGCGCCAGGGACTGCATCTCCTTCAGCAGCACCTTGAAGGACTCGGGGATCGACGGCTCGGCGATGTTCTCGCCCTTGACGATCGCCTCGTACGCCTTCACGCGCCCGACCGTGTCGTCGGACTTGATCGTGAGCATCTCCTGCAGCGTGTACGCGGCGCCGTACGCCTCGAGGGCCCACACCTCCATCTCGCCGAAGCGCTGGCCGCCGAACTGCGCCTTGCCGCCGAGCGGCTGCTGCGTCACCAGCGAGTACGGGCCGGTGCTCCGCGCGTGGATCTTGTCGTCCACGAGGTGGAGCAGCTTCAGGATGTACATGTAGCCGACGGTGACCTTCTGCTCGAACGGCTCGCCGGTGCGGCCGTTGTAGAGCATCACCTTGCCCGAGCACTTCCGGCCCGTCGGACGCTTCGGGTCGATGACGAACTGGATCGGCGAGTCCGGGTTCTGCTCCACGTACTGGATCAGAGCCGCGTCGACGTCGGCCGGCGTCGCGCCGTCGAACACCGGCGTCGCCACCGGGGTCGGGTCCGGCGCGGCGATGATCTGCCGCCGGTGCTTCCAGTCGATCTCGCCGTTCACGTGGCCTTCCTCGCCGAAGACGCCGTGCGCGGCCGCCCAGCCGAGGTGCGTCTCGAGCACCTGGCCGATGTTCATGCGGCTCGGCACGCCGAGCGGGTTGAGCACGATGTCGACCGGGCGACCGTCCGGGAGGAACGGCATGTCCTCCTCGGGGACGATCTTCGAGATGACGCCCTTGTTGCCGTGGCGTCCCGCGAGCTTGTCGCCCTCGGCGATCTTGCGCTTCGTCGCCACGTAGACGCGGACGAGCTCGTTCACGCCCGGGCTCAGGTCGTCGCCGCCGTCGCGGTTGAACGTCTTCACGTCGATGACGACGCCGCCCTCGCCGTGCGGCACCTTGAGGCTCGTGTCGCGAACCTCGCGCGCCTTCTCCTTGAAGATCGCGCGGATCAGCTTCTCCTCGGCCGTCAGCTCCGTCTCGCCCTTCGGCGTGACCTTGCCGACGAGCAGGTCGCCGGCGCCGACCTCGGCCCCGATCCGCACCACGCCGCGCTCGTCGAGCTGTGCCAGCGACTCCTCGGAGCGGTTCGGGATGTCCCGCGTGATCTCCTCGTCGCCGAGCTTGGTCGAGCGCGCGTCGATCTCGTACTCGTGGATGTGGATCGACGAGAGGATGTCGTCCTTGACGATCCGCTCGCTGAGGACGATCGCGTCCTCGAAGTTGTAGCCCTCGAACGGCATGAAGGCGACGAGGAGGTTGGCGCCGAGCGCGAGCTCGCCGTTGTCGGTCGAGCTGCCGTCCGCGAGGACGTCGCCCGCCTTCACCTTGTCGCCCAGGAGCACGATCGGCTTGTGGTGGATGAGCGTGCCCTGGTTCGAGCGCATGAACTTCGTCATCGTGTACTCGTCGCGCCCGTCCTTCGCCTCGACGACCACCTTGTCGGCGTCGACGTCGACGACGGTGCCGGAGCGCTCCGCGATCACGACGTCGCCCGAGTCGACCGCGGCGCGGTACTCGAGGCCGGTGCCGACGAGCGGCGCCTGCCGGATCAGGAGCGGCACGGCCTGCCGCTGCATGTTCGCGCCCATCAGCGCGCGGTTCGCGTCGTTGTGCTCGAGGAACGGGATCAGGGCCGTCGAGACCGACACGATCTGCGCCGGCGCGACGTCCATGAACTCGACCGCCTTCGGCGGCGCCGTGACGGCCTCGCCCTCCGCGGAGCGGCAGAGCACCGCGTCGCCGAGCAGCTTGCCGTTCTTGTCGGTGTCGGCGGTCGCCTGCGCGATCGTGTACCGGGACTCCTCGACGGCGTCGAGGTAGACGATCTCGTCGGTCACCTTGCCGGAGATCACCTTCCGGTACGGCGTCTGGACGAAGCCGAACTCCGAGACCGTCGCGTAGGAGGCGAGGTAGCCGATCAGACCGATGTTCGGGCCTTCGGGCGTCTCGATCGGGCACATGCGCCCGTAGTGGGTCGGGTGGACGTCGCGCACCTCGATCGGCGCGCGCTCGCGGGTGAGGCCGCCTGCGCCGAGCGCCGAGAGGCGGCGGCGGTGGGTGAGGCCGGCCAGCGAGTTCGTCTGGTCCATGAACTGCGACAGCTGCGAGGAGCCGAAGAACTCCTTCAGCGCGGCGACCACCGGGCGGATGTTGATGATCGTCTGCGGCGTGATCGTGTCGACGTCCTCGGTGGTCATCCGCTCGCGCACGACGCGCTCCATGCGGTAGAGGCCGACGCGGAACGCCTCCTGGATCAGCTCGCCGACCGTGCGCAGGCGCCGGTTGCCGAAGTGCTCGTACTCGTCCAGCTCCGAGGCGATCGGCGCGCGCGGCAGGCCGATGGCGTCGGCGGCGAAGTCCTTGGAGTCCTCCGGCACGCCGAGCTTGACCGGCAGCTCGATCAGCTTGCGGACGAGCGCGACGATGTCCTCGATCGTCAGCACGCGGACGTCCTCGGGCACGGTGACGCCGAGCCGCTGGTTGAGCTTGTAGCGGCCGACCTTCGTCAGGTCGTAGCGCTTGGGGTCGAAGAAGAGGGCCCGCAGCAGGTTGCGCGCGTTGTCGAGCGTCGGCGGCTCGCCGGGGCGCTGCTTCTTGAACACCTCGATCAGGGCCTCCTCCTCCCGCGTGGAGGGGTCCTTCTCGAGCGTGTTGACGATGTAGGACGAGTTGTCGAAGAGCGCGAGGATCGCCTCGTTCGTCGAGGTGTCCAGCGCGAAGCCGGTCGACGGGTCCTCGGCCGGGAGGGCGCGGAGGAGCGTCGTGATCGGCAGCTTGCGCTTGCGGTCGATGCGGGCGTAGACGACGCCCTTCTTGTCGATCTCGAGCTCGAGCCAGGAGCCGCGGCTCGGCATGAGGTTGGCCGTGAAGACCTGCTTCGTCGCGTCCTTCGGCTCCATCAGGTAGGCGCCCGGAGAGCGCACGAGCTGCGTGACGATCACGCGCTCGGTGCCGTTGATGATGAACGTGCCGAAGCCGGTCATCATCGGGAAGTCGCCCATGAAGACCGTCTGCTCGCGGATCTCGCCCGTGTCCTTGTTCACGAAGCGGACCGTCATCGAGAGCGGGGCCTGATAGGTCAGGTCCTTCTCGCGGCACTCCTTGATCGAGAACTGGGGCTCGCCGAACTTGTAGGCGCCGAACTCGACCGCGAGGGAGCCGGTGTAGTCCTCGATCGGCGAGATGTCGTCGATCGTCTCGCGCAGGCCTTCGTCCAGGAACCACTGGAACGAGGCCTTCTGGATGTCGATCAGATTGGGGAGGTCGAGGACGTGCTCTAGATGGGAAAAGGACTTACGCGCGCGGGGCGATGCGACCTTGGTGGTCAAAGAAGAAGCCTCCCTTGGGGACGAGCGAGCTCAGGCGAAATCGGGCGATGTCAAGGCGTGCGGGACGGCGGACGTGCGAAACGTCGGCGCAACCCGTCAGGGTACCGAAAGTTACCCCTTTACCGCAAGCGAAGGCCTGCGGCCGACGCCGGTATGCCGGCGCAATGTAGCGCGAGAGGCGGGATTCGTCCAGAGCCGGGAGGCGGGGAGGCGCCTGCGGCAGCGCCTCGACCCGCCTCCCCGCCGTTCAGAGCCGAAGGTTCAGCGACTCCTCGTGCTCGTCCGGCTAGCCGTGGTGACGGTGGTGGCCCTGGTGGCCGCCCCCGTCCTTACCCGACTTGACGACGTGACTCGTGCTGGTCGTCGTCGTGCCGGTGGTGGTCGTACCGGTGGTCGTCGTGCCGGTCGTGGTCTTCTCCGCCCTGGCGCCGGCCACGGTGGCCGAGCGGGCGGTCACAGCCGAGCCGTTGACGCAGCCGAACGCGGCGATGCGTACCGGCTGGCCGCTCTGGCCGACCGTGACGGTCACGACCTGGCCCGGCGCGAACGTGCTGTGCTCGCCGGCCTTCGTCACGGTGACCGTAAACGTCTGCGGCCCGGAAGCGGTGCCGAGCACGGCGCCCCGCTGGCAGGACCCGTTCGTCGTCGTCTTCTGAGCGTGCCCCTCGTGCCCCTTGCCGTCGTTGGCGAGGGCAAACGAGGCGCTGACGCCGGCGGCGCCGACAAGCATGAGCAACATGATCCGTATCTTCATGCGATCTCCTCCTCCATTCGATCCTTCTCCCCTAGTAGACGCCCAGCACCCGCCGCCCTTGCGCTGGGGCGTGTAAGGGCTCGGTAAAGCGCAAAGGGCGCCTTTCGGCGCCCTTTGCAGTACCTCCGCGACCAGGTCGCCTCTCG
>Ga0265338_10006961_pt1 | contig 14215 bp, 13 predicted proteins | sample 42126metaG_FD_193579 | JGI IMG/M metagenome (GOLD analysis project Ga0265338, IMG submission 193579) | Rhizosphere microbial communities from Carex aquatilis grown in University of Washington, Seatle, WA, United States - 4-21-26 metaG | ecosystem: Host-associated > Plants > Roots > Rhizosphere... | reverse complement strand
GGAAAGTGGCACAGAAAACAGACCGCCGGTCGCGGATCTCCGGAGTCGCGACAGGTAAGGGTGAAACGGTGGGGTAAGAGCCCACCAGCGGCCCTGGCGACAGGGCCGGCTCGCGAAACCCCGTCCGGTGCAAGGTGAACAGGCTCCGCTGACGCTGCCCGCCGAGGAGCCGGGTAACCGCATAGATGGATGGTCACCCTCGACAGGATCCGGCTTACAGGCCTGCTACCGAAAAGCCCTGCGAGAGCGGGGCTTTTCCATTCGTTGCCGAGTGTGTATCGGAGCGAACGACGAGGGTTATTGACGGCGCATCGCGGGAATCTCCTTTCGCCAACCGTCACTGCGGCGGAGAGGAGATACCGATGCATTCACGGATGCTCCGCACCTCGCTGATCGGAGTCACAGTGGCGCTGCTCGCCGCTGCCTCGGCCGGCGCGACCCCGGCGATCAGCTCGCACGGACAGCTGATCCACGTCCGGGCCAACACGAATCAGAGCTCCAACTGGTTCGGCTATCAGCAAGGGACGATCGAGAAGGGCGACACGCTCTTCAACTCGATCACCGGGGACTGGACCGTGCCCACGGCGAGCCTCAAGGGCAGCGGTCAGGACGAGTACTCGTCCGACTGGATCGGGATCGGCGGCGGTTGCGCCGACGCCGGCTGCACGGTCACCGACAACACGCTCATCCAGACCGGCACCGAGCAGGACGTCACCGCCACCGGCCAGACGTCGTATTCGGCCTGGTGGGAGCTCGTCCCGGCACCGTCCATCTCGATCTCGATGACGGTCCAGCCGGGCGACCACATGCACGCGGCGATCGCCGAGCTCGTGCCCGACTCGGACATCTGGACGATCACCCTCACCGACGTCACGCGCAACGAGACGTTCACCCAGACAGTCCCATATCCCTCGACGCATCTGACGGCCGAGTGGATCGAGGAGACGCCACTGATCCTCGGCACAAACGCCGGCTTCGCGGCGTTGCCGAGCCTCACGTCGCCGGTCTTCGACCTTGCGACGGTGAACGGTCAGCCGGCGAACCTGACCTCGTCGGAGCAGATGCAGCTGATCGACTCGAACGGCAAGGTGATCGGGACGCCCTCGGCTCCCGACCCGGACGCCGACGGCTTCAACGCCTGTACGTGGGCGACGTCGTGCGCCGCGCCGAGCGGTAGTTAGCCCGCCGGCTAGCTCGTTTCGTTATGCGAGAGGCCCCGCTTCGGCGGGGTCTCTTTCTGCTCAGCCGGACTTCGAGTTCCTCGGCCCGGTGAGGCCGTAGCTCCGCAGCGTCCGGTGGAGGTACGTCGCGAATTTGACTGCGCCCGCGCCCGTGAAGTGGATCCCGTCCGTGAACCACTCGGAGTGCGGCCGCGAGTATGCGGCCCAGTTGACGACGGTCATGAACGGCCATCTGTGCGCCGCGCCACGGATCACCGAGTTCGTGACGCCGTACTGATCGGGATGGGCAACCGTGCGCAGCGTCAGCCAGAGCACCTGCTTGACGCCGCGTTTGTGCATCGCGCGCAGCACCTTGTCTATCCCCGCGTAGTAGACGTGCGGATCGTCGTTGTAGCCCACGAGGATGATCACGGTTGGCCCGATCCGGTGGCCGAGAGTCCTGACCTCGGAGAGAACGCTCGGCGGCGGCGGGCTGAAGCATCCGGGCGTCGACAGCCGTCCGCAAGGCTGGAGCTCGAACCTGACGCGGTTGCCCTTCTCGACCTCCGCGCGCGCCTGAGAGTCCCAGTTGAGAGCCGCTGCGGAGGAGTCGCCGAAGATCGTCACGTGTTGCAGCGGCGGCCGCTTGTGGGCGACCGCACTCGCGGAAAGCAGGCACGCGACTACGAATGCACCGAGCAGGACGACTACGCGCTTCATGGCGAACAATGTAGACGGAACATCGGCCGTTTGAGGGACGGTTTTACGCTCGCCGGACGAAGTGCGATCCCTCATTAGGGATCGCGGGAATCACAACGGGTGCCGATGTACTGACCACATCCGAGTCCCTCGACGGGGTGGGGCCAAACGGATGAAAGCGGGGCGGGTCCACGACGGGCCTGCCCTGCTTTCTACGACGTAAAGCCGGCGAGCGCCGCGTCGACGAGGCGCGGCAGCGTGTCTAGCTCGTATCCGCCCTCGAGCACGGCGGCGACGCGGTCGCCGAGCGCTCGGCAGCGCCGCGCCAGCTCACGAAAGCCGTGCTCGGTCACGCGCATGTCGGCGAGCGGGTCGTCTTCGTGCGCGTCGAAGCCGGCCGAGACGAGCACGAGCTCGGGCGCGAACGCCACGACGGCCGGCGCGACGACACGGTCGAAGGCGTCGAGGTACTCCGCGTCGCCCGACCCTGGGCGCAGGGGGACGTTGAGCGTCGTCTCGGCCTGGTCGTCGGGGCCGCCGCTGCCGGGATAGAAGGGCCACTGGTGCAGCGAGACGAAAAGGACGCTTGGGTCGTCGCGGAAGATCGCTTCCGTGCCGTTCCCGTGGTGGACGTCGAAGTCGACGATCGCCACGCGCTCGAGCCCAAGCTCCCGCTGGGCGACACGCGCCGCGACGGCGACGTTGTTGAAGAGGCAGAAGCCCATCGCCCGTCCGGCGAGTGCGTGGTGACCGGGCGGCCGGACGAGCGCGAACCCGCCGCGTAGCGCCGCCTCGATCGTCGTGCCGGCCGCGAGCGCCGCCGCCTCGTACGTCGTGTCGGTGCAGAGCGTGTCGCCGTCGAGCCAGACCGGCGCGTCGCAGTCGCGAACCAGCTCGATGTGCTCCGCGGTGTGGCAGAGAAGGAGCTCCTCCTCGCTCGCGGCGCGCCCCTCGCTCCACACGTGCTGATGCGCGAGCAGCGTGGCGAGCCGCTCGGGGCGTTCCGGATGGTTGCCCGTCGGGTGCAGCCGGGCCATGGCCGGATGAGTCAGGACGTCGATAGTTCATCACAGAGCGCGAACCCTTTCGGCCAGGCCGCCGAGGCCGAGACTGTCGAGAATCGTGGACGCCTCCGCCCACGTCGGTGCTGATGGTGCTAGGGGAGGAAGGGGGGCAGAGGCGTCCATCACCGCGATTCGCCGGTAGAGACGCAAGTCCTCCGCCTCCGCCGCGAAGCGCCCGTCGGCGAGGGCCGCCTCGAGCGTCCCGTACTGCTTGAGGATCTCCGCCGCCTTCTTCGGTCCGATCCCGCGCGCGCCCGGCAGCTTGTCCGACGGGTCGCCGCGCAGCGCGATGAGGTCGGGCACTTGCTCCGGGTCGACGCCGTAGCGCTCGCGCACCTCCGCCGGCCCGATCCGCGCGAGCTCGCTCACGCCGCGCGTCGGCTGGAGAATCGTTACGCGCTCGCTCGCGAGCTGGAACGCGTCGCGGTCGGAGGTCGCCACGAGGACGTCGCCCGGCCACGCCTTTGCGCCGGCGGCGAGGAAGTCGTCCGCCTCGTAGCCCGGCGCCTTCGCCGTCGCGAACCCGCACGCCGCGGTGACCTGCGGCAGGATCTCGAGCTGTTCGACGATCGATTCCTCGAAGACGCGACCCGACTGGTACGGCTCGAACGCCTCGTGCCGGTACGTCGGGACGGTCAGCGTGTCCCACGCGACGAGCACGCAGTCCGGCTTCTCCGCCTGCCAAAGCCGCATGAGCATGTTCGTGAAGCCGACGACGGCGTTGAGGCGGATGGACTTCGGCAACGCGTGGTAGGCGCGGTGGGCGAACGAGTCGCCGTCGACGGCGAGGAGGATGCTCATTTCCCGCTCCGGCGCCGCGCAGGTCGGCGCCTCCGCTCCTTGGTGAGCTCCGTCGAGCCTATGCTCATGCGAGAGACGCCTCGAGCTCCGCGATCCGCGCCATCAGCCGATCGGTCGCCTCCTGCGAAGCGTGCCGGAGGTCGTCGCTGCTGCGGAGGTCGTCGATATCGACAGGGGAGCCGTACGCGACCCGAAGCCGGCCGAAGCGCAGCAGCCGGTCGGTTCCGGCAACCGCGGCCGGGACGAGCGGGACGCCGGCCTCGAGCGCGATCCGCGCCGCGCCTGTCCGCGGCCGCGCCTCGTGCTTCTTGACAAGACCCTTCGTCCGGCGCGTCCCCTCGGGGAACATCACGACGGTGTGGCCGTCGCGCACGAGCTGCACGGCGGTCTCGATCGCCTCGACGTCGGCGAGGCCGCGGCGCACCTTGAACGCGCCCGCGCCGTCGAGGACGAGGCGCATCGGCCACCAGTAGAGCTCCGACTTCGCCATGAACCGGAGCCACCGCTTCGGCCACAGCGGCATGCCGAGCGGCCACGGGTCGAAGCTCGAGACGTGGTTGCACGTGAGGACAAAGCCGCCGGAAGCGGGCAGGTTCTCCATCCCGCGCGCCTTCAATCGGTACAGCCCGCGGAGCACGGGCCAGGTGAGCGCGGCGACGACGTTGTAGAGGCCAGGCGGGCGCATTCAGATAGCAGTATCCCGGGCGGTGGCTATCGTGACCGCCCGTGCCGAAGCGCCTAGTCATCGTCGAGTCCCCGGCGAAGGCACGGACCATCGCCGGATACCTCGGCCCCGACTTCGTCGTCGAGTCCTCCGTCGGCCACATTCGCGACCTGCCCAGCAGCGCGGCCGAGATTCCGGAGAAGCTCAAAGGCGAGGCGTGGGCGCGTCTCGGCGTGAACGTCGAGCAGGACTTCGAGCCTCTCTACGTCGTCGACAAGGACAAGAAGCAAAAGGTTGCGGAGCTGAAGAAGTACCTCGCCGACGCCGACGAGCTCCTGCTCGCCACGGACGAAGACCGCGAGGGCGAGGCGATCGCCTGGCATCTGCTCGAGGTGCTGAACCCGAAGATCCCGGTGCGGCGGATGGTCTTCCACGAGATCACGCGCGAGGCGATCCAGCGCGCTCTCGGCGAGACGCGCGAGGTCGACTCGCGGCTCGTCGACGCGCAGGAGTCGCGCCGCATCCTCGACCGGCTCTACGGCTACGAGGTCTCGCCCGTCCTCTGGAAGAAGGTCATGCCGCGCCTCTCCGCCGGTCGCGTTCAGTCGGTCGCGACGCGTCTCGTCGTCGAGCGCGAGCGCGAGCGGATGGCGTTCCGCGCGGCCGCGTGGTGGGACCTGCTCGCGACGTTCGATCCAGATTCCTTCCAGGCGCGACTCGTGTCGGTCGACGGGCAGCGTGTCGCGACCGGCCGTGACTTCGGGCCTGACGGGAAGGCGCGCACCGACGCGCGGCAACTCGACGAGGAAGCCGCCCGCGGGCTCGCGTCCCGGCTCGAGAGCTCGTCCTTCCGCGTCACGAAGGTCGAGGAGAAGCCGTACTCGCGCAAGCCGGCCGCTCCGTTCATGACCTCGACGCTCCAGCAGGAGGCGAGCCGCAAGCTGAAGTTCACGGCGCAGACGACGATGCGCCTCGCCCAGCGTCTCTACGAGAACGGCTACATCACGTACATGCGCACCGACTCGACGACCTTGTCGGAGTCGGCGCTCGTCGCGGCGCGGCGGCAGGCGGCCGAGCTCTTCGGCGCGGATTTCGTTCCCGCGGAGCCGCGGCGCTACGAGCGGAAGGTCAAGAACGCGCAGGAGGCGCACGAGGCGATCCGCCCCGCCGGCGATTCCTTCCGCACGCCACAGCAGGTTCAGGGCGAGCTGTCGCGCGACGAGTTCCGCGTCTACGAGCTCATCTGGATGCGCACCGTCGCCTCGCAGATGAAGGACGCGCAGGGCCGGACGGTGTCGCTGCGCATCGGCGGGGATTCGAGCAGCGGTGAGGCGGTCGAATTCGCCGCGAGCGGCACGGTGATCACCTTCCGCGGATTCCTCGCGGCGTACGAGGAAGGCCGCGACGACGACCGGGCGCCTGCGGACGACGACGAGGAGCGCCGCCTCCCGAACCTTGCCGAGGGCGACGCTGTCGAGTTGAAGGAGCTCGAGCCGCAGGGTCACGAGACGAGCCCGCCGGCGCGCTACACCGAGGCGACGCTCGTCCGCACGCTCGAGGAGCTCGGCATCGGCCGCCCGTCGACGTATGCCGCGATCATCGGCACGATCCTCGACCGCGGCTACGTCTTCAAGCGCGGTGGCGCGCTCGTCCCGTCGTTCCTCGCCTTCTCGGTCGTCAACCTCCTCGAGCAGCACTTCAGCCAGCTCGTCGACTACGACTTCACCGCTCGGATGGAGGACGACCTCGACCGCATCGCCTCCGGCGACGAGCAGCGGGTCGAATGGCTGCGGCGGTTCTATTTCGGAGACGGCAGTCCCGGTCTACAGGAGCTCGTCTCCGACCTCGGCGCGATCGACGCGCGCGAGATCAACTCGCTCGAGATCGGCGACGGGATCGTCCTTCGCGTCGGCCGCTATGGCCCGTACCTGGAACGCGACGGCGTGCGCGCGAGCGTTCCCGACGACACCGCGCCCGACGAGTTGACGGTCGAGCGGGCGGACGAGCTCCTCTCCCAGCCGTCCGGCGATCGCGAGCTCGGTGTCGATCCGACCACGGGGCTCCCGCTCGTGGCGAAGAACGGCCGCTACGGGCCATACGTGACGGAGGTGCTGCCGGAGGACTCGAAGGAGAAGCCGCGCACGGCATCGCTCTTCCAGTCGATGTCGCTCGACAGCGTGACGCTCGAGGATGCGCTGCGCCTTCTCGAGATCCCGCGCTCGCTCGGCCCGGCGGCCGACGGCGAGGAAGTCGTGGCGCGCAACGGCCGCTACGGGCCGTACATCTCGAAGGAGAAGGAGACGCGCTCGCTCGAGTCCGAGGAGCAGCTCCTCACGATCACGCTCGACGAGGCGCTCGCGCTCCTCGCCCAGCCAAAGCCGCGACGCGGCCGCGGCCAGGCGAAGGCGCCGCTTGCGGAGCTCGGCGACGACCCGACGACGGGCAAGCCGATCGTCGTCAAAGAGGGACGGTTCGGTCCGTACGTCACCGATGGCGAGACGAACGCGAGCCTCCGTCGCGGCGACGATCCGGAGTCACTCGACCTCGATCGCGCACTCGAGCTGCTCGCCGAGCGGCGCGCGAAAGGCCCGGCGACGGGGGCAGCGAAGAAGCCGGCGCGCCGCCGCAAATCGTCCTGACCGCTCCCGCACAGGTCAGCCGAGACGCGGAATACACTTGCGCTTCGCCACGTTCGACCGAGGGATTTGAGTAGCGGGCGGAGCATTCCGCTCCTATGGTGAGAGCTGACATTTCCGACGCTGTTGAAAGGACGGAGAGGGCCCTGACTCAGAACCAACTGCAGGAATTGCTCGAGTCGGATCAGATCCGGGCCATGGTCGAGGGCGCCGAGGAGCGCGGCTACATCGATCCCGCTGCGATCGCGGCGTTCGCCGTCGAGCAGGAGCTCAACGAGCAGGACGTCGAGGAGCTGACCCGCGAGCTCGAGCGCACCGGGCTCGAGATCGGCCAGCCCGCCGCGGCTGCTCCTGTCGTCGCCGAGACGACCGACGAGGCCGATGAGAAGGAGGAGAAGGAGAAGGAGGACGAGGCTCCGCCGCCGACCGTCGCGATCTCCGGCTCGGCCGACAGCCTCCAGCTCTTCCTCGCCGACGTCGGCCGCCACAAGCTGCTCACCGCCGCCGACGAGGTGATGCTCGCGAAGCGGATCGAGCGCGGCGACCCGACGGCGAAGCGCCGCATGATCGAGTCGAACCTCCGCCTCGTGGTCTCGATCGCGAAGGGCTACCGCGGGCTCGGCGTGCCGTTCCTCGATCTGATCCAGGAGGGGACGCTTGGGCTGAACCGCGCCGTCGAGAAGTTCGACTGGCGCCGTGGCTACAAGTTCTCGACGTACGCGACCTGGTGGATCCGCCAGTCGGTGCAGCGCGCCGTTGCGAACCACGCGCGCACGATCCGTGTCCCCGTCCATGTCGTCGAGCGTCAGCAGAAGCTCTCGCGGGCGGCGCGCCGGCTCGAGGTCGAGCTCGGACGCGAGGCGACGAAGGAGGAGCTCGCCGAGGCGACTGGCCTGCCGATGCAGCACGTGGACGAGGCGCTCGGCGCGGCGAACGCGTCCGTTTCGCTCAATCAGACCGTCGGTGCCGACGACGAGGGCGAGCTCGGCGATCTCTTCGCCGACCGCGAGGCGGCCGATCCGTTCGACGAGGCCGAGGAGTCGCTCCGCCGGCAGGGCGTTCGGCGTGCTCTCGAGGCGCTCCCCGAGCGTGAGCGGCGCATCCTCGAGCTGCGCTTCGGCTTCGAGGGCGAGCCGTGGACCCTCGAGGCGATCGGCAACGAGCTCGACCTGACGCGCGAGCGCGTCCGGCAGCTCGAGAGTCAGGCACTCGCGCGGCTCGGCGCGCTCAGAGATCTGATCTCGGTCGCAGCCGCGTAGATCCGTTCCCGGTCGAGCGGGACGACCCGCAGCTCCGGCGGCGGCTTGCGAAGAAACGAGTCGACGAGCAGCAGCTCCTCAAGGTCGAGACACGCTTGTGACAACTTGTCACAAGCGTGGTCGTGCCGAAGAGACGCCGCGAGTCCCGCTTGGATTTCGAGCATTGGCGCCTCCGCCCGGCGGAAGTGCGCGCTCGGCGGCGACCTGTCCGGCGGCGACGAATATCGCGCATACGTATCCGGGCTCCAAGGCCGGGACGAGGACGCAGCACTCGAGCTTCCGCAGTCGGTCGATCCTGTCGAGCTCGCTACAAATGCCCTGCAAAGCGGCGATTCTGTCGCGGAGCCTGGCAGCATCCTCGAAGCGGCGCGCGTCGGCGAGTGTTCGGAGTCGGCGATGCAGACGCGGCAACGCATCTGCCGGCCGCTCGAGCTCTTCGGGGCGCAGCGCCCGCGCCGCAATCTGGGCTCGACGTCGCGACCGCAGCGGGCCTTGTGACAAGTTGTCACAAGGGGCTTTCTGCGTCGCGACCACGTGCTCGCCGCGTGCCTTGAGCCACACGTGGCGTTCGGGGCGTGAGACTCGCGCGTTGCCCGGCGGTCGCAGCTCGCGGATCAGCCGGAGCTCCTCGAGTGCGGCTTCGAGCTCCGATCCGAGCACGCGCCACTCGATCCGCTCCGTCGCACCGAGCGCTGCCTCGACCGCCGGGCGTTGCCGCTCGCTCCGGAAGTACGACCGCAGCCGCGCTCGCAGGTCGCGCGCGCGGCCGACGTACAGCACCTGGTCGCCGCGGCCGCGGAAGAGATAGACGCCGGGTCGCGTCGGCGCTCCGAAGGCGAGGTGGCGCTTGTCGAGCAGCCGTCGGCTCCGTGTCGCGGCGAGGGAGCCGAGATCCGCGACCGTCCGCGCGCCGCGCTCCTGGGCGAGCCCGATCAACGCGAGGAGCAGTTCCGCGGTCGCTCGCGCGTCCGGCAGCGCGCGATGGCATGGACGCTCGTCGGTCCCGAGGAACCACGCGAGCTGCCCGAGCGAGAATCCCTTCACGCGCCCAGCGAGCAGCGTCCGCGCGAGGAGGACGGTGTCGACCACGGGCGCGGCGATCCGCGACCCCGTGAGCCGCTCGGTCTCGCGATCGAGGAAGGCGAGGTCGAAGCGCGCGTTGTGAGCGACGAGGACTGCATCGCCCGCGAAGTCGAGAAACTGTCGCACCGCCTCGGCCGGCCGCGGCGCGCCCCGCAGGTGTTCGTTACGAAGGCCTGTGATGGCCGACGCGCCGGGCGCGATTCGCAGTCCCGGGTCGACGAGCGTCTCGAATTCGTCGACCGGCTCGAGCTCGCGGATCCGGACGGCCCCGATCTCGCAGATCGCGGAGGTCCCCGGCCGCAGCCCCGTCGTCTCGAGGTCGACGACGACGTAGGTCGCCTGCTCGAGGAGGAGCTCGGCCCCGGGAGGCTGTGCGAGCCCGACCGCGTCGCCGTTCCACGCGAGGCGCGCATCAGCTTCGACGACCTCCGTGAGCAGTGAGCGAGCGAGTGCGACCGGCGTCTGGCGCAACGCAAACAGCCGCCGGGCGGCGTCCTCCGCAGGCACGGGTCCGCGGCGTTCCTCGATGAGCTCCACGAGCCGGTCGGCCGCGTCTAGCCTGAGTTGCATGTCCGAGAGCCTAGGCGAACATACGTTCGTTCGCCACGCGCGCCTGATTCCCCTGGGTCTGGCCGCGGGCGTTCTCGTCCTTCTCGCCGCCGGTTGCGGCGGTACCGGCCGCGCGGCGACTCCTCCCACCACCTCGCCGACGACGACCGTCGCGCAGCCGCCGCCACCTCCGGCGACGAAGTCGACCGGACGGCCGCACGAGTTCGCCGACTTCAAGATCGCGATGGACGGGTCGACGGATTACCTCGACCCCGGCCTTTCGGACACGGCCGAAGGCTGGGGCGTGATGTGGAACGTCTATCTCCCGCTCATCGGCTACAAGCACGTCAGCGGCTCGGCGGGTGCGACGCTCGTCCCGTACCTCGCCACCTCGCTGCCGCACATCTCGCCGAGCGGCCGCGTCTACTCGCTCCGCCTTCGATCCGGGCTCCGCTACTCGAACGGCGAGACCGTGCGCGCAAGCGACTTCAAGCGGACGATCGAGCGGGACATCGTTCTCGACTCCGCCGGCGCTGCGCTCTTCCACAACATCGTCGGCGCTGCGCGCTTCGCGAGGTCCCAGAAGAGAGGGATCGCCGGGATCCACGTCGGCGCCGACGAGCGGACGATCGTCATCCATCTCGTCGCGCCGGAGGGCGATTTCGAGAACATCCTGGCCTCCGAGTTCGCGGCGCCCGTGCCGTCGACCGCGCCACGGTCCGATACGACCCTCCACCCGCTCCCGTCCACCGGCCCGTACGAGATCGCGAGCTATCAGCCGCATTCGCGGATCGTCGAGGTGCGGAACCCGCATTTCCAGGCGTGGCGGTTCCACGGCTATGTCCCGGCCGGCAACCCCGACCGCGTGACGTGGGACATTGTTCCGACGGCCCGTGTGGCGCTCCGGTCGGTGTTGACCGGCAAGGACGACTGGATGAGCTACTGGCCGGTCCCGAACAAGCGGCTCCCCGGCCTTGAGAAGCGTTACGCAAGCCGGATGCGCATCTTCACACCGCCGAACCTCGCCTACTTCTTCATGAACACGCACGTCCCGCCGTTCGACAAGGTTGCTGTGCGGAAGGCCGTGAACTACGCAATCGCCAGGAACTGGCTCGTCCACCTCGCCGGTGGCCCCGCGCACCCGACGGAGAACATCCTGCCGCCCGGCTACCCGTCCTATCGGCCGCACAAGCTCTACCGCCACGACTTCCGCAAGGCAAAGAAGCTTGTCGCGGCGTCGGGCGACCGCGGGAAGCGGGTGACGGTCTGGAACCACGATGTGCCCGGCGACCTGCGTTTCACCAAGTACCTCGTGTCCGTCCTCAACAAGCTCGGTTTTCGCGCGCACGAGCGCGTCGTGACCGCAAGCGACTACTGGTCTACGCTGAGCGAGCCGTCGACGAAGGCCCAGATCGGCTTCGCGGACTGGTTCCAGGACTATCCGCACCCGCTCGACTGGTTCGGCGTCCTCCTCGACGGCCGCCGGACGCCGGCGGCGCGCAGCGACAACTACGCGGACTTCGACGTGCCGTCGGTGACCCGCAAGATCGAGTCGCTCACGCGGCAGCCGAAGCTCACGCCCGCCGTCGACGCACAATGGCGGCGCCTGGACCGCCAGGTGATGCAACTCGCCCCGTGGGCGCCGTTCCTCAACCGCGAGGAGATCGACTTCTTCAGCGCCCGCGTGCAGTTGCCGTGCTACGTGAACAACCTGCTGTACGGGTTCGATTACGCGTCGATCTGCGTCAGGAAATAGCGGTGGAGACCCCCGTTCGGGTAATCGCCGGTAAAGGGCTAGGGGGATCGCGCCGATACGGACTGCGATGGACGCAGCTGAGCGCAAAGAGATTCTCGGCCGGTACCTGACGCACTCGCGCCACTTCGAGGAGGTCGCGGCGCGCCGGCGTGGAGCCAGCGGCGGCGAGGTCATCCCGCTTCAGGCTCCCGTACGCTCCCTCGAGCAGGAGCCGACGCACCGGGAGGTCGAGGTGCTCCAGCTCATCTCGGACGGCCTCGTGAACCGCGAGATCGGCGAGCGGCTCTTCCTGTCGGAGGAGACCGTGAAGTCGCACGTCCGGCACTTGCTTGCGAAGCTTCAGGCGCGCTCGCGGGCTCACGCGGTGGCGGTCGGCCTCCGCCGCGGGCTCATCGCATAGCTATCTGTCCACAGGGCACGACTCGGCGGTTTGTGGACGAGGAAACACAAAACGCCGAGCGAACTACACCCGGCGCTTCGTGAACTACTGCCGTCGGTCGGTAGTTATCCGCCGCCTTTGACGAATCCCTCAACATGGGGATGCCCACAGGCTGTGGATAACGGACTATCCGACGGCTTTACCAGATCCTGGTCTCGCCAACCGCTGCAACGCGGAGGGCGAGACGAGCAAAGGAAGTACGCATTGGATGCTCCGATCGATCGGGGACTGACGGCAACGGAAGCTTATACCCCTTCTGGGGGATACGCAAGTCTGCGTCGCATTCGTCGCGAATTGACCCCCCAGACGCTTCGTTCCCTGGCTTGGGCGGCCATCTTGATCGCCGGCACGGCGGGCGTCGTTGTCGCGCTCTGGTCTGACGGATTCCGGCTCCCGCCTCTCTGGGCGATCGCGGTGCTTGGCGGGATCGCCGCGGTCGCCGACCAGCAGGGAGTCGCTCTGTCGGATCGGATGACGGTCTCAGTCTCGCGTCTTCCGCTCGTCTTTGCTGCGGTCGTCTTCGGACCGCTCGGCGGGCTCGCGGTCGGAGCCGTTTCAAATACCTGGGATATCCGCGAGTCTCGGCTGAGGTGGGGCGTCTACACACCTATCCGAGCTCTAACTGCCGCCTCAGCAGGTGCCGCAGCCTGGACGTTTTTCCCTCACCCGTCGGGCCTGGGGGAGTATCTGCTTGCCAGCCTGGTGGCCTCAGTAGCAGACCTCGGCACCGACGGGATCTTGGTTGGCGTCACCGCCCTCGTGCGCGGTGTGAATGCGGCGAGCGACCTCGTAATCGCGGCATCCGTTTCCTTGTTGACGGTTCCGCTCTATGTCCCGCTGCTCGCGTTGCTGGTGTACGCCTATCACGCCTACTCGTTCCCCGTGGTTCTTGTCCTTTTCATCCCAACGCTCGCCGCGCAACGGCTTCTTCAGCTGTATCAGCAGGAGAAGGAGGCCACTCGCCATCTTGCTGCGGCGAACTCGCGCCTCGTCACGGCGAACGCGCGGTTCGCGACAGGTCTGGTGGCGATGCTCGAGGAGAGCGATCCCTACACGGCCGGCCATTCGCTTGCGGTCGCGACCTACTCGCGCGACATCGCCGAGCGGATGGGGCTCTCAACCGATGATGTCGACCTCGTGCACCTCTGCGCTTTGGTTCATGACATCGGGAAAGTCCGGGTTGCCAAGTCGGTCCTCGAGAAGGAAGGGCCGCTCACTCTTGAGGAGCGCAGGCAGATGGAGAAGCATCCGGAGTATGGCGAGGAGCTGCTCCGGAAAGTCGAGGTCGAGGATCACGGCCGGGTGGGGAAAATCGTCCGCCACCATCACGAGCGGATCGACGGTGGGGGATACCCCGATCGTCTGCCCGAGAGCGAGATCCCGCTTCTTTCGAAGATCATCTCGGTCGCCGACGCGTACAACGCGATGACCTCCAAGCGTTCGTACCGAGACGCGATGCCGAGCCAGGTTGCGCGGCTTCGACTCGCGCAGGCGGTTGGGAGCCAGTTCGATACATCGGTGGTTGCGGCTTTCGAGGCAATCCTTGCCACGTCCGACGAGGACTATCGGACTGGGGCTGGTTCGCGGTTTGTCTTTGACTGGAACGAGGCCGTCGCCGAGGAACCGACTGAAGTCGTTCCGCTTCGAGCGGTTAGCTAGCGACCGTCTTCCCAAAGACGGGCTGCTTCTACACGTGAGCGGACTCCGAGCTTCTCGAGGATGTGCTTCACGTGGACCTTCGTCGTGGAGAGGCTGATGAACAGCATCGTTGCGATCTCCTGATTTGTCCGCCCTTGCGCGAGAAGTTCGCATACTTCTTGCTCGCGTGCGGAGAGGCCGAGTCGTCGGCTCGCCGCGCGTGGGACTGAAACGCCTGACCGCTTGGCTATGGCCGTGTCGTTCGCGCTAAGGAGCAGCGGGAGCACGGAGTCGCGACAGTGGCGGCTGCCTAGGAGAATCACCGCAACCTCATAACGAGCTCGCCAAGCGAGCGGGAGCACATACGTGAAGCCCGACTCAACGATCTCCTCATAGGCTTTGACGCACTCCGCCGTTTCTCCCTGGATTGCGGCGCGGACTGTAGTTGCAGCGGCGAGAAGTGCTCA